>ENA-ORBV01010355-ORBV01010355.1-microbial-mat-metagenome-genome-assembly--contig:-NODE-10355-length-14963-cov-32.447199_pt1 | contig 14963 bp, 16 predicted proteins | sample MGYA00237777_ERZ505514 | MGnify/ENA primary metagenome ERZ505514 (study PRJEB26160, sample SAMN06269048) | microbial mat metagenome | isolation source: Oligotrophic lake microbial mat | place... | reverse complement strand
CCGCATCTCAGTCATGAAGAGTCCACATCTCAGTGATGAAGAGACCGGTTGAGATGTGGACTCTCCTGATGTCGAAAGAGAGAGACTGACTGAGATCCAAACGGCGCTGGTATTAGGTTTGCTCATTCAAAAGTTGTCATCAGCTTTTCGTGCCGCACAGGAGCCGCTTGTTTTTTGACTGTGGTCTATGCACTTCGTTCGCCGTTTGGAAATCAAATTGCACGCTAATCTGCTATTGTTGCATACGGGAGAATGAAAACCTCACTGACCTCACCAAAACCTCACCAAAACCTCACGAGGACGTTACAAAAGCCTTTTAAGAAGATGTCAGGATCCGGTTTGTCGATTGTGTCCTCGCAGTGGTGCAACATGCGTTTGTGAATCCATTCGAAGGATGCCATAAATTTTTTCGTGTATATCATCCTTGCAATCGCTAATCTAACGAAGATTGATCATTCGCATTGATTTAAAAAAAAAGATCATTGTCGAGACTCACACTCAGGTCAATTGCGCTTTCATCGCTTCATTGAATAACATGGTATCATAGTGACGAAATATTGCACCGCATTCACCCCAAAACTCAGTGAACCGTTGAAGAATGCTTTCAAATTCGCTCGACAAACAGTGTACCCACGTTCACAGTTTGGTTAGCCTTTACGTGCAGCATACGCAATCAGGAGAGCTGGTCCACCGATTGCTTCCTCGATACATGTTCAATCGACAGCGCAGTTTCGATAAAGCCGCCATCGATTCAGTCCGGTCGCTTATTCTGGTGAATACCTAAAGAAAATCAGCGAAACCAGGTAAACAGCACCAAAACGGCACCAAAACGGCACCAAAACGGCACCAAAACGGCACCAAAGCTGAAACCAGTCTGCGCGGAATTCACCATGGAATCCAATGAGAAAATCATATCAGAGCAAAGTGTCATGGCACAAGGTGCACATGCAAATCTTATTACATGCATTGTGGTAAGCTGAAGCCATTTTTATCGTACCCGAATGACAAAATCAGTCATTACAGCCCCAGAGTTTCTCAGATGCCCAGTTCTATGAGCAGAATCTTGGAGCCCGGTGTAGCTCGATTCAAGCTCTGCATGAAACAGCTCCTTGTTCACGTGAGTTTACATACGGAGTGACGCCTTGCTGCCAGCTGAACAGCTTCCGGTATCTCTAAAGACTCATATTTTTAAGCGGGAATCCATACTCATCAACAATAACGACCCAAAGCGACATCCGCGACACTGGTTCAAGGGATTCCACGCTGTCAATGCCGTGCGCTCTTTGCATAGTCAAAAGTCATTGCCTAACAACGAACTTGACATCATACAGATGGATTCATGACAACCATCGTCCCTATGACCGCGGAAGTCGTAATCACAAACAACGACACTATGGCGACTAAAGTTTACATGACCGCCGAGATCATCATGACATCCGACGTCGGCTTATACATTGCAGTCATCACCACAACCAGTGTCGGCATGAGCACTAAGTCATCATGACAACCAATCTCACTGCGACCATCACAGAATTGATACCCGCTGAGGTCATTATGACAGCCAGCGTCAATATGACCGCTGGAGTCAGTATCCCGAGGTCATCACAACAACCAAAGTCACCATGACCGCTGAAGCCACTATGATAATGCAATCATATGGACAGCTAACGTCACTATGACCACCGATGTCATCATGACAGCGAACGTCAGTACCACCGCCGAAGTCATGATGTCACTATAATTCCTGAAGCAATTATGACAGCCAACGCATCCAAAGGCGTTATGATCACCGATGTCATCATGACACCGGAAGTCACTGTGACCGCTGAAGTTATCATGACCGCTGAAGTCATCATGACCGCTGAAGTCATCATGACCTCTGAAGTCATCATGACCCCTGAAGTCATCATGACCGCTGAAGTCACTATGACCGCTGAAGTCATCATGACCGCTGAAGTCATCATGACCGCTGAAGTCATCATGACCGCTGAAGTCATCATGACAATCAGCATCGCTATGATGAATGAAGCCATCACGACAGCCAACGTCACCTCTGATTTCACAGGTTCTCTGCAAAGTGTATGTTTCTGTTCAATTGGACTGCAAACGGATGCCAAAATGAGGTAATCTGCTTTGATAGTTGTTCGTTTTCAAGCCTTGTACAACATGATGGTTGAGCGATGATATCTCAGCTCGCACTGAGGTTGTTATTTCCACAACATCAATGATAATTTTGACAATTTGGGCGTTTCCAGACATGTTGAATCTTTGCATCGTTATTACCGGATGATGCAGACCGGATCAACATCACTCCAACGCTGCGATATCACGCTTTCGCTGCCTCCACCATGATTCGGTGCTTCAGTGCTTTTGAGCTTCATTGGATCAGTGTTTTCCGTGCTTTATTCCATCGGAGCTCCATGCTGGAATCGTAAGATTGTTTGTTCTTGTGTTGCTGTGAGGTGACACAAGGGAATATAGATGAACCGATGCACACCAAACGTCAGGACATCAGCGTGATAGCTAAACTGGTTATTACACCTACACAGACATCTGAACTCTCTATGCTATGTGAAGGTAGGACCTTGTCGCGGCAAAAGTGCATGTATGACATCCGAAGCACACATCTTCGGGTATTGAGGACATAAAGAATAACCCCGGTATACCCAGATGATGTCGCTATGACCGAAAGTCACTATGACAGACGAAGTCATCATGACAAATACGACAAACGATGTCATGATGACAATGCTTGTCATCACGACGAACAAGAAGTTCTGTGGCTTGAAACTGGTCAACTGACTTTGCCTGATTGCGCAAATCCATCACCTTACGTGACGAATCAGTACATCAGGTGTTGAATCGGAGCCGCCTGGGTTCCGGGAGGGCTAGCATACTGATTCATCTTCATGATAAAGCCCATCAAGAGAAGCAATGCTATTGCACATCACGAGCTCTGATACACCGTAGCAACAAAACGCTACACAAAGTCTGGGGTCTACGCGAATTTGAAGGTTTTTACAAACCACAACACAAGATGTACTGCATTGCAAAAGCTCGAACCGGGGCGCAGACTCCATGCCCACTGAGTGAAAGCAACCAAGTCGTCCCGAGCACGTGGTGGCACAGGACAGGTCGACTCCGAAAGCGCTGCTTCACCGTTGAAAATGGCAAAACCTATTGGCAAGACCACACCTCGCGCAAAACTGTCACAGCCGTTCCCGAGATCTGCAACGCAGCCATCCGCTCGCACATGCGCCCGCAGATCTTTTCTCATCGGCAAGGCACAGAAGTAACAAAGCTTCGCTTGAGCAGTAGCGGTGATGTGCTTAACAGGGCAGGTGGCACAAGCATGTTTGAGGCTGCCGCATCGCAGGCATCCGTGGCGAGAGCACCGGTCACGACGGCGGCCACCCGGCTTGCTGCCGACGTCCAGCACAGCACATGGAATGCAACAGCCGCCACGATACTTGAGATCTTTCTGTAGGGTAGCTACGACGGAACGAATTTTTTGCAACACATGTTCGTCCGCTGTCGTGACAGACACGCGAGCTCCTGCAGCGGATCCAGTACTAGAAACAAACGGTTGACGCCGTAAAGGTTCATCTCGGTTCAAACGAACAGGCAAAATGGCTCGACTGCCAGCGGCACTGGTGGAAGATGAAGCATTGCTACTTGGAATAGGCAAGGCAAAATTAAAAAAATCGTCGATTTGCTCTGACGTCAATTGAAAATCATCGACGGTCACAGCAGTGCACTGTTTGTGCTCAACCACTGCACCAAAGGTGGTGGTGGTGGAGACATCCATCTCATTGTGCATTGCTGCACTCATTTCATCAATCAATCTGCTAAAAGGAGGGGATGAGGAATCAAGCGAGTACGATTGCAGGTGTGACGGCGCGTCGCATCCAATTGTAGGTGCAGTGCATGCGGACCCAGGTTCAAATCGTCCACCCGGCACAGGCGACAGAAAATCTCTCGCATCAGCATCTGTGAGCTCCGTCATCAACAAAATTCCGTGCGCACTGGAAATCAAATTGTCGCGTCGCTGTGGTCGAACAGCAAATTACTCTTTATTCCGTGCATTCAATTAGGATTAACAGCTACATGGTCATAATGACATGTTTAGGACACATGTCATCATGACCATACTGTCATAATGACCAGTAGCAATTTCAGCAAAGCCAATCTTGCTTGCTTTGTACAAGTATGTGCGGTTGTTTTCTTGCTTTACATCAGACAGAGCTCACACAATCAAGCGAAAGTAATATCTTAGAAGCCACACTGCAAATCGGATAATGTTGGGAACTCTGCTGTCTACAGGACAGCTGAAAAGAAAATCATAAAACCCCTGATCTGATCGGATCGTCCGCGCAGGGTTTTCGGCACTAGCCATTATCGCCACATCTGCAAACGCAAACCAGCACAACGGTAACAATACGTTATGTGCGTAGCTACCACATGAGCTACCAAATTCGACTGTCCGCCCCGCAAAATCAACGTGGCCACCGGTCCCTCCACCTGGCAGTCCGCATCCATAGCAGATTGACCCGCGCGCCAGCAATATCGTGGACTTGACTTTACACGCCGACTTAACATGGTTTAGACTGAAGCACGTGAAACACGCATGTCTTCTCAGACATGTCCCCCGCCTGGCCGATGTTGCTGACGGAGCAAATGTGCGGCATATAAAGCAAGCTCCAATAGCTGAACCATCACAGTTCGGACCAACTGCAACCTGCGCTGCTATACCATCCTTCAGATCCTGCAGCAAATCCCGGTCAGCGTTGTAGACTGAAATAGTGCTTTCAAGATTGATGCGAACTGTCTCGGCACAGCCGCTGATAGACAACCGGCTTCCGTCCGGCCCGCGCTTGCGCGTGGCAGGTTGAACACCTGGAAGCCTATCAGGGGACACGGAAACGTTGGCCGGGCGCTTATGAGACAACACAGTTGGTGGCAGACGGAGAGCGTGGTCACTGAGATCAGAAGATGCCGTTCCCGCCACAACAGACAGAACTGGAACCACCAGGAACCCCGATGGACCCATGGACTTGAGCTCGTCGGTGGATTGACCAACATGTGCAGTCAGCGGCTGCATGGTGAATTCTGGAATTCAAGAAGCAAGTGATGATTTGATTCCAAGAAAGAACAACGTAAAGAATAAGCGTACGAACCATGGGCTTCCAGCAAGCGACTCAGCGCAAGCTCACAAACATCACAAAGCTGGACAGCAGTGCCCGGGAGTTGTGAATCCTGCCACGCTTGGCACGATTTGCACTGCTCGTCGTCCACTGAACGGGCCAGGCTCACCCGTCGACAGCACACGTCACTGTGATGATCTGGGAGCGCATAATTCTGGAGCATGGAATATGACTCCCATGGCATCCGCTGAGCCGGTGGCAGCACGTAGTCGCGCACCCTAGAAGAATGTGGGCACTCTATCCAAACAGCATCAGCTCTTCGCCCGTCTCGACCGGAGCGTCCACTCTCTTGATTATATTCCAGCAAACTCGTGGCACCTCCGATGTTAATCACCAAATCTACATTAGGAAGGTCGATGCCGGTGCCGAATCCCATGGTTGCCACAACGACAATAGGCTGCAGCGATGTCTGGCTACGAACGGCTTTGGAAATGCCATGTCTGTCCTCGGCGCTGCGGTCTGAATGGTAGGAGAAGATCATAGTTGCAGGTGGCAGAGCCGTGCGTAGGTATTCAGCGATAGAGTTTGACACCCGCTTGGTTAAACAGAAAACAATGCACATTCCACCCCCGCTGCTGATGGCGGCTTGCGCGCTGATCAACTGCGCAGTCAATATCTGTGCTGCACTGTCGTCCACAACATGCTGGACAGAGTACTTGACGTTCAATCGGGCAGTACTCGGAGTTCGAAGAACCGTACACGTCACATGCTGCAACTGGAATGCAGCCTTGAGATGTGACCACATCTCCGAAGTCATCGTTGCGCTCAACAGCAACATCCCCAAGCCGGACTTGGCAAGCCCGACGACACGCTGCATTGCTGGCCGATAACTTGAAGATGTGATCCACAAGTGTGCCTCGTCAAGTATCAAGCGCCTGATAAAGGAATGGTTGAGCAAGACATGCCGCAGAAGAGCATCGCCCAGGTCCTCCACTCCAGCAACCACAACATAAGGAAACGGATACACGGTGTCCAACATCTTGGTTTCGATAGCCGGGCTAAAGCGCACATACTGTATCCCATGCCGTTGCAACCGCGCTTCAATATCCGCGCGTAGGGCCAACAGCGGGATGACCAGCAGCGTGGTGATCCTGCACGAACGTGTCTGCTCCAGCAAGCTTGGAAGCATCCACAACAGTGATTTCCCCCCTAAGCGGAAGTAAACAGCACACATAACCAAAGTCAGCGGCAAATCAGACAGCATTCACTACGGTCACAGATCCTGTCATGATGACAGAAATGTCATCATGACTGAATGGTCATCATGACCAAAATGTCATTATGACCGACCGAATGTCATCATGACCATCTCATTGAAATGCGTACCACCAGTCGGCAAAACGACCAGCAATGGGTCGGGTGCGTCTCTGAACGGCAGCACCATAGACAATGCAACTCCCTCTGCTTGTTGGTCGCTGCGAAAGGTGCTTGCTCCACCCGTAAGAAGCTGTAGACTTTGGGACGTGCCTCGCAGACTTGCGACCTCGACTGACATCACAGCAAGAGCTTCGGCCGTCTCCGAACTGAGGGTACCGGGGAAGTCTTGATGCGATCCTTGGGTTAACAGGAGTGCAGTCAGCCCCCGAACACGATTTGCCGCAGCCGAAGTACTCAGATGCGAGCTGAACGTGCGAAGCATTTCTGACGGCTGGATCGACGGTATGTTTGGAGTCACACCCGAAATGATTGTATCGTTCTGTACAGCTCAAACATGTCACGATTCCAGCAAACCACGACAAGGTCAACACTGAATTAATAGGAAAACCAACAGTAGACTTACAGTTTTTAGCTCTGGAGAGGCAATCTGCTGGCCGACTGCCGCCGTTTTCGGAAGCAAAGGTTCATGACCTAGTTGAATGTGCCACAGCGAGCTTGCGCTGGCAGCAGCGTGTAGCTCGGCAATGGAAGAGTCAGCATATACTCTACCATAAATTTTGGACCGCGTGGACTCAGCATGGCCGGAGCCTTGAGTCAGCCCAGCACGGATCAAGGACTGGGTCGTTCGGGACGTCACGAGTTCCGCCACCTCAGCCAAGCACGTGACCATCTGCCTATATCGAGCTACGCCGATGTCTTCATGTATGTGAGAGCGAAATGCGCGAACCACACTGTTGGCAAGATTAGACGGGGAACTTCGCTTGCCTTTCCACGTCCACATGAAGCCTGCATAAGCCAGATATGTCAAGTCTGAGCCAGCACGTTCGTCAACCGCATGCTGAGGGGTCAGTCTGGCTGCTGCAGATGCCTCCAGCGCTCGGATGCACGTGAGGTATATGAAAATTATAGAGGCTAGCTCGCGTGGAAGAAAATGACGGCTGACGATGCCTGAGCTGGACACGGTGCTGGTCTTGCTGTACGCGTCACAAAACGAGAGCGTCCCATACGCCACGGACACGGTGCGCTGCTCCCACGCACTCGGTCCGGTCGACTGTATACGTGCCTGACTGAGCTCAGCCACGCGCTTCGGGCTTCCGCCGCAAATCAGGACCAACACGAATAATGTTCTTTGCAGGGATTGGACCTCTTGCAACCAAACCAGCCACTTTTGTTGTTCAGCCACCGCACTTGCTGCCAAAGCCCCATTAGGCCACGTGGCTGGATCTCCATACGGGTCTATCATATCACAACAGTCCCAGTGCTTGCGAAACAAGTCGAACTGATGTTTGACAGGTAGTGGTGTTGACGTTTTAGGAACTCGAAACAACTGAATGATCCCGCCCGAGTCAAAGCTCGAGTCGGTCAGCGAGCCGTCTTTCAGCGCTGCAGTGACCGCGCTTACAAAAGACTCAATTGAGTGACCTCGCATCGCTATGGAAAGCGATTTTCTTGCTTGCAGTAATAGGCCTTTGGCTAAGTCTCGCAAACGATGAAAGCTCAGGGTTCTGCCCTCCATTTGCACTTGTGTCCGGTCCTGGTCAACAAAGCGCATACGAGGGACCGGTGGCTCGGTGGCAACTGCGCGAACACAATCCGATGACAGCCGGCAAATGTGAGCATACACGTAACCGTCGGAGTGGAAAACCGTGTTGAATGACACGAGCAGATCCGAGATTGCCTTCGCCGTCACGGAAGGCACAGGTATACCGATGAGTTTGGATGCCTCGGGAGCATGGATTGCGGCCGGATGGTCAACGTCGAGTAAATCTCTCCTCTGTTGCAAGAAGGAGTATGTGCACACGCACAGAAAAATGTACTTCAAGGCTGCCAAAGTCTTGCGCAGTGCTTCAGCGGACAGGCACTGCGTCACACGGTCTGCATCAGTGGTGTTCAAATACGACAGGAACACGAACTGTCCCACGATCGAGTGTCCAAAATGCTGTACATCGTCTAATGGGTTTGCCAAAATTTGGAATAGATCCTCAGTCAATGCTGGCACGTTGAGCTCAGTATCTTTCTCCTTGTCGATACGCAGCACACCCGCTGCCATCATAAAATTTAACAGCCGACTCAACGTAATACTATAAGAAGATCGAGTTCGCTTCATAACATCCCCCCTACTTCCCGATGTCAGCCAGCTTCGTCGATACGCCAGAGTGTTGTCACCCATGGCATACGACCACCACGATGACATCAAATTTTCCCCGTAGTTCACTACGTGGAGAGGCACGTTCACCATGCTTGATAGCAAGCTGTTCATCCGGGGCTTTTGTTTAAAATCAGGTAAAGCTGGCCCCTCCAAGTCTCGGGTCAAATACTCTTCAATGAACGGGCTGGTGAGTCTCAGACAAACACGGTGCAAAAAGCCAACTTTTCCTAAACCCAGTTCTTTCGACGAGTAGCTGGCAGAAGTCGGGATATGTCGCACATACACGGCATTGTATGCGCTCGTTCCCACCGCATCTGCAAGGTCGCCACCGGATCGATCGGCCCTTGCGACAGGCAGAACAATGAAAGGATGCTTCTTGACCACTCGTACCGACACAGAGTCTAGATGTGTCATCAGAGCAGTCGAAGTGCCTAATTCGCGGTGCTTTCGTCGCAGGTGTGACGTAGCTGTGTCGATGGAACCACAGAAATACGGCCGACCGACACACAACCGGCATCGCCAGCCCGTACTCTCCGGAATCGCAATGAACTCGGAGGCATCGCTCAGTGCCGCAATTTCTTTCAGACACAGGATTGCCTTGTCACTTAAAAAACTGTCCAACTGGAGATTGTGCGATTTATGAAGATGATCTATAAGCAAACCATGCGCAAACACATATTGATGTTGAGCTCATGTGGAATGTTTACTCCACACATTTCATACCTCGTACTACAGAAAAGGGCCCTTCAACCAGACATGGACAGCGTAGACAGCAGACTGCCAGACGGTCTGCAATTTGGTAGACTGTAAAATCTTGCGACAATACAGCTTTCTTGTCGCCCGCAGCCGGGACGTGAAGCGCAGACACCTCCACCCTAGCGGCTGCACGTGGAGAAAATCGCAATTGAAGGAAGATAACATCGCAATGTCGTCTTCATCAGCTCTACGAATAAACGTACCACACTGCCGCATGTGCCTCTTCAATCCACTCGGCGTCTCGTAGACAAAGCTACTGTTGCAAAAGCCACACTGCCAACCGCCAACACTGCTTTTTTCAATGGTTTGTCCATCTATAAAATGCAAATACGACTTGAATCAAATCACGACAAATCATAAAGACCGGCTGGCAGAGCTTTTACCAAAAACAAACTTTTGCTGGTGCATTTTGGCAGTGTGGTGCTGTTTTGCACTTAAAGTGTTAAAAGTGGAAGTGCAGCTGCCACATCGAAAGTCCTCTACAGCACAGCGATCACATCGTTTTGCACAATGAGCACACGAGGTCGCTCGTATTTAGCACAGGAAGCTGAAATTTTCCCATACCATTCTCATTCATGTTACGTCTTCGAGATACGATCAGCTAATCATTTAATCTGCAACTTAATCAACATCTGACAGATTTCGGAGTTAAAAAAAGCACTGCAAACCCACAGTCTGCGACGGAAATCCGGTTGAGTTAGTAAATTAAGCTTCGATTCATCAGCGCAACCGTTCAGAGCAGTCAAGATGTACCAAGCGCAATCAAGCATTCGTGGCGTCCTTTGTTCTTGAACACCAGCTTCATCATTTAAACGCGTGTCGCCCGATCTGCGGGAGGATTGATCAGACTAAGTCGCCGTGGAAGACAAAAGAACAGCGCTAGCAGTACCGGGTGCTCAGCGTCGGCCATTGCGTGACGATATCCCCCAACAACTGAACGTCCAGGGTCGTCACTGGCCCGCGCAACTCGGCTGAAAGCATACAGCGAAACTGAGTGAGCGAGCGACTGCCAAACACCGTGTCACAGGGCCCATACCGGATGGTTCGGGGTCAAGAAATCGCTCCAACCACGCTGCTGCTTCAACAATGTGATGTAACTTGAGTTCTTATTTCCATCCAGCAAGAATCATTTTGTCAACCGATCAGTAAGCTGAACGCAGCGCGGATGCAGTCCACAAGGCAATTAATGCAGCGGGTTCAAGCAAAGTAGTGTACCCGCTGAAGCTTCATGTCGACTTGCGGCACGCCTTGCTTGATTTGACTCTTCGTTCGGCTTTGTGTTGGACATCACTGCAGCTTGCACAGGCTAGCTACTCGGGAGGCTGACTATAGTCACGGTACTACAGCCACGCCGGTACAACGGTGCACATGCAGACAGCTCTGTCAGCTCTCAGCCTGATCATGAGTCACTGAATTGAGTGCCCATTGCACTAGCTGTGACGTCCTCGGGCTGCATTCAGTGTAGTGGTAACGCATATGGGTACGTCACCTTAGGAATGCAGCCCGGGGACGTGCCCGGCGCAGGCACGACGGTGGATTGTGCACCGTGACTGCGGCATGAGTCTGACTTACCAATTTAAGTGGTACTACGCGTACATAAGATATATATTACTGCCGCAATCACGCTTCAATGGTGCCAACTTGGCACTGCACCGTAACAGCAATCGACTTTTGCGCACTCAATGTGGAATGCCTAACACTAAACCCGCATCATAGTAAGATAAGAGCCGACGCTAAAAGCTTGGCCGAAACCGGGATGTCCGACGTGGTGATCTTTCAATCATCTTTGTGACCCAGGTAATCCCTTTCTAACCAATGGCAGCCTTTGCTGTTAAATAACACTAACAAATCGGCAGAAACAGAATCTTTCAACAATGAATCATCCTTTTCCTGATATCTATCGCCGGATGTTTTCTCCGTTACCGTAGATGTGGTTGCATGAGCTACTACTAAGATGACCGGTGTAATCCTTTCTTCTCCATTCCTCGTCAAAATATTCATTAAAAACGCATCGGCAACGAACTGCCTACAAGCCTCTGCACTCGAATCCGAGAGCAATTTGCGGACCAGGTGTGCAGCGCTTGCCTGGTGCGGTCTTGCTGGCACCAAGGGTGCATGTCCCCAATACGGGCACGCCTACTCCATTGCGTTGTATGGTGTCGACGTCCTTCCAGGCTGGACATGCGCAAGAATCGACCCAAGCCCGATCCACATCTCGTCACCAATGGAGCTCGTGAAGCTGGTGGTGGCGTCCAGACAGCTAGTGGTTGCACTGGTGGACCTTCAAGAGCGGCATGAAGGTCCTTGAGAGGTGGGTCATGACTGCTCATCGTTCATCGCCGTGTACGGTTCTAACCCAGGAGCCAGAGTCAGTGGATGGTGTTCTTGGTATGCAGCTACCGCTGAATGATGCGGCAAGGGGCGGTGGCTCTGCATGCCAGGTCAAGACAGTGTTGACACCAGGATTGCTGATTGCAGCGCCTTTGCATTTCGACGAGGCTGATGTCTGGCAGCTTACCTCCATCATGCCGGAGATGCTCAATATCGTCAGTGTCATCCAAGAGCATGTAGGTGCCCAGTTGTTGGACTCCCGTGGGTTGCTACTTGAGCTATCCTGATGAATCCCTGTGCTATCGGTATCTGTCCACAGCATTTGGGTCAGCGGTCGCTTCATCCTCCCTCTGACACGGTGGTGCAGCACTGCAAGGTGGACCTGCTGGTGGATGCTACTACCGCACTGTGGTCCGTGTTCTGGGCTTTCAAGCCTGAACAGCTCGACAAGTAAGTTGACAACCTCTTGTGGTTCTATGTGACAGCTGGCTGATCGCTCAAGACCATTCACTGCTGTACTGCAGGTATGTCAAGGGTCTGTTGGCGAAGGACCTCACGCTGGTCGCCAACACCGTCCTCAGCATCTTCCCCAGTGTGTTGTCGCTCAAGCTGTACCCCGAGGTTGGCCACTATGCTACTGACGCAGACGTGCTGTAATTTGATACGTGTATTGCGATAGATGTGGATCGTGGCGAATATGCAGCTCCTGTCGATGATATGCACCGAGCTCAAGCTGCGGGCTCAACCGCTCAAGGAGAAACTCGGCCCAGACAGCGGTAAGTCGATTGCAGAACCGACTGATACTGATTGTGGGTGATGTGGTGGCGCGCGCCCCTATGTGATGTCGTCGCAGGCGGGGATCCAGAGTGCAGTGTGGCAGAAACTGTTCGAGCTGTGCTATACGGCGACATTCGTCAGTGCGTGATTCACCAACTTCGGGAGTGCTGGAAGTTGGTTCTGTCTGCACGGGGCTGCTGCAGTTGCAGGGCGGACATTACACGATCTCATCTGCTCACTGGTCGCTAATGCGCAACTGCCTACAGTTCCTGGGCAAGAAGCAGATGGCCTTCTGGTCCGTTTAGATCATCCCGCAATCTGTCCAGCACATTGTCTACTCCCATTTCAGATGCAAGGCGGCAAATTACATACGTTGAGATCCGTACAGCTCTGGAGCCTTCAGCCATCGCAGGCCACGCCTAGTCGCGTTGGGGTAGCAGCTGCCAGAGTCAAAAGCTGAATCAACGACACAACTTGAAGTGGCAATGCTGCTTGAAAATATGCAGATCTATTGCTCATATATGTCAGGAATTCAACATATCCTTGTGTGTCGTGCAAACGGGTATCAAAAAGAAAAGAGACGTTTTCACTGCGTTGAAGTGTTTGAAGATGACGCGAAGTGGTCGTGAAAGTTGCTCCAAACTCGCCGTCGGAGTGTGCTTCGGAGTGTTGATGCTCAGTCATCGAGACAATTGAAGTCCAACTGCATACATCGGAGATGCGACCTCCCAAAGATCCAAAGACATAAGTGTACAACCACTGACCGGCGCGACCTGTTCTATCTATTCTGTTAGATCCGAGGGGCATCAAAATGAAATTGCGCATTATCCTCGCGCTTGCGATGCAGAAACCGCCATCTCAGTTGCCAACGCAACACTGTTTTCTGGTGGATGTTCTGGATAAAGTGTACAACAGTACAGTGTAATATTATTTCGTCAGCATGCATGGAACGTAGACGACAGAACACGAACGGTTCAGTCGGATAAACAATATAACTAAAGACTTGAGCACGAACAATATGCTTGACGACCTCAGCTACGACGAATCCGCTTGGGCCAACGCATAGACGAATCTGCTGCTGCTGCTGCTGATGTTGACGATGCTCCTGTTGCTGTTGCTGCTGATGCTGCTGCTGCTGGTGATAATGCTGCTGATGCTGCTGCTGCTGATGCTGCTGCTGCTGATGCTGCTGTTGCTGCTGCTACTGGTGACGACAACGACGGGATCAGTTCTACCTTTTCCACCACAACGTCGTCTTCAGAACAGGGCACCTCGACATCGTCATCGCCATTGATCTCCGATCCGGAACTGCTGTCCTTGTCTTCGCATAATGCAACCCCTTTGCTTTTGGCAAACATTTGAAGCACACGGGCAGCCTCGACCAACGTAGAAACTCGATGTCCCACGATCGCAGTTGCGATTTGCTGCAACGTGACAGAGGCCTTGGATTCCACCGCCTGTCGATCTCGCGACGACTTTTTTCGTAGCGCATTGACTCGCCTCATTGAGCCCGTGCAAGTTCCGCACAGCGCGGACTTGGCCACGAGGCCACAGTGCAAAACAACAGAGTGCTGCAAAGTGCACGCGGGGCACAATTTGCCGAGTGTACGGCATTGACCGCACGGCTTGCCTCTCTTTTTGATTGCCTGCATGGACAAAAGAGACCGCAGGCTGCCACTGACTTTCACTCAACGGAAGACTGTGGAATGCAAGTATCGAATGATCATCATCTGAGCACAACTCCCAAAATGACCGATCAAAGTATTTAGCGTGGTGTGTCAAAGGACACGCTGTCACTGACATCGCAGGCTCCGTCCGCTTGGCGCACGTCATGCCGTGTTGCTTTTTTGTATTTGTTTGCAGCCTGGTATCTGAGTTCGTCATGTGGTGTACGGCGGCAATGACAAAAGCTTCGGTAAATCGAGTTTTCGTGGCTGTTAGCTGGCCTGCTTGGCGCGCTGTTGCCAGGTGCTCCGTCCGCTTGTCGCATATTCCGTCTCCTCATGCCGTGATACTTTCTGTATTGCTTTGGAACGCTCTGGCAGTTTTCCGAATGATTCAATCGGCGTGCGGTCAAGAAGTTGCCAGATGGTGCAAAGTAACCCATACTGCACTGCTCATTCGAACGCTGTGTGACGGTGTTTATGGTCTTCTTTGACAGGTGCCTGTGCAGCCATCTGCAAGCATCAGGGTCCCACCTTTTGCGGCGATGTTCTTCCGGTATGTATGAGCTTGTGGGGTGATTTGCATTGCGTCTGTGCTTGCCGTTCACATGTTTCACTCTTGGCTCTGACGCTGTGTGACGGTGTTTATGGTCTTCTTTGACAGGTGCCTGTGCAGCCATCTGCAAGCATCAGGGTCCCACCTTT
>ENA-ORBV01010354-ORBV01010354.1-microbial-mat-metagenome-genome-assembly--contig:-NODE-10354-length-14964-cov-5.050715_pt1 | contig 14964 bp, 7 predicted proteins | sample MGYA00237777_ERZ505514 | MGnify/ENA primary metagenome ERZ505514 (study PRJEB26160, sample SAMN06269048) | microbial mat metagenome | isolation source: Oligotrophic lake microbial mat | place... | reverse complement strand
ATCCGGTTCCAAGGCCAACGCCGCGAAGGACAGCATTGGGATTAGAGGGTGCAACTGTCGCCAAGTGCCGACCGAGCCAGCCGGTAATCATGAACGGATCGACGCTCGTTCCAACTTCCATGAAGCGTTGCCCTTCAAAGTGCGATCGGGTCGGATCAGGGCTTCCACACGCCTGAACGAAAAGTAAGTCACCTGCGGTGTAAGCGGGGCGGAGTGCGGAGAGCACAGGAGGCAGGCCGAAGAATCCATCCAGATCGGTGCAGGCACCCGCGAGGCCACTGCCCGGGCGGGGCACGGCGAGGTTGGGCCGATTAATGTAATATCGATCCTCGGCGTGCGGCACGCAGATGGAAAGGCCATCAGCGGCACCCCGAAGATAAATCCAGATGATCGTGTCGCGCTGAGTGGAGCGAAAGCTGTTCGCCACAGCCACACGAGGCAACCAAGAGGACGCGGCAACGACCGCGGCCGCCGTGCCGGTAGCCTTCATAAATCCACGCCGCGAGAGCTGTGCATACTCGGGGCAGCATTGTGCTTGGGGGGTATCCATAAGTCCATTCTCGCTCTGATCATTTCAGCAGAGCGCAGTTTGTAACAGAAGGTCTGAGACAGAGGCGATGTTCATCGCCGCCAAGTTGATGTAACGTTAACCACGGTCGGCGCGTCGGTTAATACCATTGGAAAGCGGGGCAGCCGATGGCTAGACCGATGGCTTCTCTCTGCCTGGTTGCCGAAGGAGCGTTGGGGAGCAGGTAGTTCCGGATGCGATTACGTTCTGCCGGAGGCATCTCGCCGCCGAACATGTTCGCGTTAATTCGATCCGCCATCGCATCGGCCGTATTCAAGCCAGCAAAGTAGGCCGCAGCATCGGTAGTGATGCCCGAGAAGCTGTTATTAAGCAGCAGTGCGCCAAAGTTCCATCGCGGCAGCACAAGCCCGGACCAGAAATCCAGATTATCGGGGTACCCATCAGGCGCTGTCCAGTAGAAAGTAAGATGCCCCGCCACCCGTAGCTGCGTGCGGAATGAACTGGTGGAGACCACCTCAGCGTTGGCCGCACGAGCCGCAGAGACAAAGTGGTGGAACGGCCGCTTAAACTTAGGTTCTGCGGCTTGAACGTGCGCCGCGGCAAACACGGTGCGGAGTGTCTCGCGAATGTTGCCACCGGTGGCAGTAAACTTCGCGGCAACCGTATTCACCAAGGCGGAAGATGGGTTGTAATCGAGGAATCGCTTGCAGAACTTGGTAGCGATGAACTTCGCGGTGCTCGGATGATCGGCGAGGATGGCGAGCACCGTAAGCCCGTCCTGAATACCCCCCCCAGCGGGAATTATATTACCAAGAACCACTTTTGCCCCGTTGTCGTGCTGGCTGGAGTTGTAGCGGAAGCTGCCCGCGAGCGGGAAACCGTGGGAGTTGGGGTAGAGTTGCCATCCGGTAAAACATCGGGCGACGTTGACAACGTCGTTCTCCGTGTAGCCCCCGTCGACGCCTATGGTGTGAAGCTCCATCAGCTCGCGAGCGTAATTTAAGTTCGGGCTGCTGGAGATGGAGATGTGGTTATCAAGGTACACCAGCATCCCCGGGCTGGTGGCGCTCCCCGCCAGCAGATCGCTGAACATCCCCATGCAGTTGGTGCGGATGACGTCCCGATCATCGATTACTTTGAGCCAAGAGCAGTTTTCTTTCTCCACGCCAATGTTGAAATGATCCGTCCAGAACTCAACGACCCTCTCCTGCAACTGGCGCCGGCTGTAGATCGCACGCAAAAGGGTGCTCTCGATTAACTCGTTTACGATCGACGACATGCCGATCTGGTAGATCTCGGCGTAAATCTTCTGAAGATTCACGAGCCCCGCCACGCGCGCTTCGCACGCGGTGTCCACGATGAGATCAGGGCTTAGCTGGTGATCAAGATAAGCGTCGTAGCCGATGCTCCGCGCCAGCCCCAGTTCATACGGGGTGGCACCGAACGTGATACGCTGAACTAACTTAGTGATCACGCCCGAGGGATCGGGGTCACCGATGGAACTGGTCGGTGGAGCGGCCGCGACCGGGCGGGCCGCCGCAGCCACGACAGCTCCAACTCCTGCAATCGACGCGAGCCAGGCTCGTCGGGACGACTGCCCGGCCGGAGCGCCGGAGTTTCTTGTCACGGGTGTTTTTGCTGGTGAGGCGCTGTCCATGTCGCGTAGAGAGACGGACGCCGCGTGAATCGGTACGAGATCCGACAAGACATCAGATGTTTGCGCAATACCGGTTGTCTGTATTTCTGCTGAAGTCACGAGGAAAGCCCTTTCGCGGTTTGGAAAACAAGATCACCCGGCGATTAGACCGACCGCGCACCACTGACCAGCTGCTCGCGATTCTCATCAAGACGATGATACTTCGCGAGCGTACCGGTCACGTGAGCAAGGACGAACCAAGCCCGGCAAGACGTTCACCCAACCTAATTTTTACTTCAACTCTCTCTTCACTTTACCGCACTGGCCATTTTACTGGCACTCAAACTACTAAGGTCGATTCTTTTGCAGCGGGCTCTCCATTCCCGTCCGCAGAAGCGATCGCTTAACGCTGTCGCAGCTTCCGAGTCTCATAGCAACTCTCCGCAACAATATGAGTGTACCGTCACACACCGCAATCCGAGCGATATTCGGCACGGTTCCCGTACAATTTTCATAATAGGCAGTTGTGCTCATAGCCTGAGGAGATTGGCGAAGTTCGCTCGATTCACCTGTCGCGATGGCTTTATTCGCCACCGCATTACTTCGAGTAGCTGCCAACCCGCCGGGATAGGCACCCTGACCAATGGCGTCGCCGTCCGGCGCTCAGGCCCAAGGCTGCAAGACCCAGCAGCAGCGAGGCCGGAGCCGGAATGGGCGTGTAATCCACGACCAACGTGGGACGATGAGCAGGGGTCGTGTTCTCCGAGGAATCAAATCGCTTGGCTGTTCCGCTGTCAGCTTCATTCCCCCGAACCATCCAGCCCGCGTTCACCAAGCTCCCGTTGTGCCACCGGGCAACGTCCTCCGCCATAGCCGCGCTCGAGAAATTATAGAACCCAATGCCGATAATGTTGGCCGAAGCCGAGGCGATCGGATCGAAATCCCCGCCAGCGGTCGTCCAAGGCTGATTGTTCCCAAAAAACCGATCGAGCCACGTCGCGTCATTTGCTTGAGCACCTACGCCCCCGCCGCCCCCCATCGAAGTATCTGAGTTACTCGCGCCTTCACCCCAAATCTGCGAGACAGTGTGAAGGGTGCAAACCTCTGTGCCACTCGCCGAGCGAGAGACACGAAGACGTAAAGTTACACTGTTTATGGTCGCGTCCGCCGGTATGGATGTAAGATCAAATGCGAGCAGCGCGCGGCGAAGGGTCAGCGCGATGGTCGCGCCAGCAAAAAGATAAGAGCCCGAGCCATTGCTGAGCGAGCCCGATGGATCCTCATAAAGCGTGTTGTCCTGAATCGGCTCTAGGTTAACAACCACGGCCCCTGCGCAGCAGGCCAGAAAAGCTGAAATCAGCGGAGGGAAGAAGAGTCGAGCGTGCATGATGGTCTTCCTGTTCAAATCAAAACAACCAGAATCGCGCGACGAAACAACTCCAGCGCGCTATAGCCGCCGCGAAGGCAGCTATTCCGAGTTATCGCGCACCGGCCACCGGCGATGAATAAAACGGCCACGACTAATATGAGCTATATGACGGCAAGATGCAAGCAAAATGAGCGAGATTTCTTAAAATTCCTTACATTTGGCACCCAAGATGCTAAGCGAGGGGCCTCCTGAGAGCTAAACCCAGCCCACGCGCAACTTAGCATCCCCCGGCAGTCCAGACAATAAAGAATGCTTCGATATCCGAACCATCGATTCCGCCGTCAATGTTAACGTCTCCACGAGGTTCGGAGGCCTGCCACGCCAGAAAAAAAGCACTGATGTCCGCGCCATCAATGCCCCCGTTACCATCAAAGTCCGCCGCGCAGCCGTACTGCAATGCCGCACCTGCATCCACGATCCCATACCCGCGAACAAACAGCGGATCTGTAGTGAGAGTCTGAACATAATCTGAGGCGGTTGTCAGTAACGCGGCACGCATCTGCCCGACTGTCCACTCCGGGTGAGCTTGTGTGAGGCAGGCGACCACCCCCGCCAGCAGCGGAGTCGCGAGCGAGGTGCCACTTCCGGTCACGTAATCGGTGACGTTATGTGGATGAGCAAAGAAGGTGTCTTCCCCGCGTGCTAATAACTCAGGCTTTACCCTGCCGTCGGCGGTCGGACCATCTGATGAAAACTCTGAACTTGCTCCCCCGAAGTTTACCGAACCGCAGGTGAGCACGTTTAATGCGTCGGCCGGAGCAATCAGCGTAGAGGTCATCGGATTCTGGTCGTTGCCGCCGTTGCCCGCGGCGGTACACGCGTGCACGCCGTTCTCCGCCGCAATGTTCAACGCGATGGTCGTAATGGCGGTGCGGCCGTCCAGGTCCGCCTGCGTGTACCAATCAATATACCCGAGCGATGAAGTTGTTACATCCGCCCCCACGCTCTCGGCAAACTCGATCGCCGCGGCGTAGTAATCCTCTTCTACAATCGTTTCGCTCGTCACATCCTCGGTCTTGCACAGAACATAAGTGGCGCTGTAGGCGGCACCAACGTAAATATTAGGATCATAAGCGGCCATGCACGAGAGTACAAGCGTGCCGTGCCCATGCTGGTTGATGTCATCCCCGGGCTGAATCCCGGTGTACAAGTCGCCGTTGATAAAATCTCGCTCCGCGAGCACCATCAGCGGATTGGCGAGGTTCTGGAAACACCGGTGTTGGCGCTCAAAGCCAGTATCCAAGACCGCGACAATCACACCCGCGCCGGTGAACCCGCGCGAGTGAAGGTAAGGCAAGTTAATTTGCGTAAGCTGCGCGGAGGCAGCACCATAAAAATCGCGAGAAGCGTACCCATCATTTACAGCGAGCGATGAAGCATCGTCGCACATGCCCGAAGCGATTGCGAAGCACGCTTCGCTGGCCCTCTTGCCGCGTCGCACCGGTTGTGTTGATTGGACGCACGGCAACGCACGCAGCAACTCAAGTTGATGGCTACTCGCCAAAACGCTTACCGCATTAAGCCAACGCGACTCGGTCCGCAGCGAGGCGATTCCCCTTACAAGTTCGACATCCGCGGCACGTAACGGAAGATCACGAGCATCAACCAAGCCCGGCGAAGTTCGCCGCCACTCGCGCCGAGCCCGAGCCGCTAGCTCGAGGCTCTGCTCACGCAGCGCCAAGCGGGAGCTGCTGACATCCTTTGGTGCAAAAAATATCCAAGTCGGAACCGACGCTTCCGCCAACCTCTCTCGCGTCTCCTGGGCCAGGGCCTGTGCCGTCGCTGTAATACAGATGAGGGTGCAGAGCGTGACTCTCTTCGTTGGTGCCATTCTAAATGTTATGGCACCAAAGACGCCGCGAGCGAGTGCCCACTTGCCGCGACTAGGCCGATAAAAGACCCGGCTCGATCCGCGCCCACGTCACTCGCTTAAATTCAACGAAGTCGGAATGAATCGGTGTTTCAAGCGATGAGTGGGCAATCTCCCTCCCCCGCTATCCGCAGCTTACTTCGGCCGCCAAGATTTGTCAGGCCGTTTGGGGGCCGCGGGCACCTCCACCGGCTGCTCCGCGATCTTCTTCTGAAGATAAGCAATCGCGGCATCAAGCTGAGCATCTGCTCCGTTAAAGGTCGCGTGCGGGAGGTTGTCAACCACGATATCGGGGTCCACTCCATGCCCTTCAATGAGCCACTCTCCCTCAGGCCCAAATACCCCCGTCTCCGCTGCCGTTGCGATTCCGTTATCAACGAGAAAATTATTAGCCGAAAGCCAGATCTTGCCACCCCACGTTCGCGTGCCGATAATCGTTCCCAGCTTCAATCTCCGGATGCCTTCCGCCAGGGCCTCACCATCCGAGGCGGTGCGCTCGTTACATAATACTACGATATGGCCCCGGAACGCAAACTGCATGTTCCAATAGCTTGAGCCGACATCCGGAGACCAATAGAACCACGCCTGCCGCAGCAACCGTGAAAGTATCCAACTATCGATGTTGCCGCCCCGGTTGTTGCGAGCATCCAGTATCAGCCCTTTACGCTGGTAGACGGGGTAAAAACCTTTGGCGAACTCGGTGTAATTTTCCGTTCCCATCGCCCGCAGATGAACATAACCAATATCGTTACCGGATTCCGCATCAACCCGCAGCCGCCTGGTAAACTGCCATTGGTGGTAGCGCAAATCTTCTTCCGCCGCGGCGGTAATTGGCGTCACAATTACCTCGCCGATGGCGCCGGTAGCTTTTCGCTTCGCTCGAACCAGCACCTGCTTCCCCGCCTGGTTGCGCAGTAGCATGGAGAGGTCCGCAACGCTCAGCACATCGCGACCGTTGACCTGCAAAATCAGATCGCCCACCGCAAGGCCCACCCCCGCCGCAGCCAGTGGCGACGTCCGCGCCGGCTCGTCGGGATCGCTTAAGTACACTGTTTCGATCCGGTATCCGCCCGCCGCTTCATCCCGAACCAGCGCACCACCCCACGCCGCAGGCGCAATATCAGTATCGCCCGTGCGTATATCCCCGCCGCGTACAAAGATATGAAGTGCCGAGAGTTCGCCAACCATCTGCGAAAGCAGATCGTTGAGTTCCGTGCGCGTTGCGATGCGGTCGGCCAGCGGAAGGTAACGTTGCAGCATTCCCTTCCAATCCACCCCGTGCATATTACTATCCCAAAAGTAATCTCGCTCCAGCCTCCAGCCCTCTATAAACATCTGCCGCCATTCCTGCCGCGGCGAGATGGGAAAACTCCACCCCGAAAGATCGATGGCCGTCTTCTCAAGCGGTGCGTTTGGCCCCGCGCCCGAGTCTAGCACATGCAAAGTGCCTGTCTTGCGCACGAGCAGCCACTTCCCATCACCCGACACCTCGTACGAATCTACTTCGGGAATCACGGTCTTAAGTTCCAGATCTTTATTAGCGATCGGGTAAGTGACGAGCTGATTCTTGGTTTCGCCCGATGGACGATTCAAAAGTAAGAGCCGCTTAGGTTGCACCGTAAGCGAAGAGTAGTTCCCCGCCGCGAGCGGAACCTGAAAGAGTCGAGCGGTGATCCCCTCAAGATCGATGATAACGGGTTTGATTGGTGCCGGGTCCACCTTCTTTTCCGCACTCTCCGGTGAGGTAGCCCCGCCCGCAGCAATCGCTGTTGGCGGTTTCGCATCCGGCGATGGGGCTGGCACAACCGCAGGCTGGGTCACGGGAGTCTGCGGGGGCTCCACTTCGGGCATCGGCTTGGGGTCCAGCTCTGGCTTTATATCTGGTTTTACATCTGGCTTTACATCTGGCTTTACCTCTGGCTTCACATCTGGCTTAATCTCTGGTTTTACTTCTGGTTTTACTTCTGGCTTCAAATCCCGCTTCTCATCTTCAACGGTCAGCTTGTGTAACTCGTCATCCGCCACGAAGGGCCACCGCTCCCCAGCGATCAACGAAACAGCGTACACCTGCGTTCGTCGGTCAAAGTAGGGCTCGGGCGCCATCAAGCCCCAGGGCGACGCGACCGATGACGTAAGCTGCCTGTCCGAGAGGAAGTAAAGCCACTTACCATCCGCGCTCCACGCCGCACTGTAGCTTGCAAATCGATCGGTGGTTACGAGAGTCGCTCTCTTGCTATTAACGTTGTAAACGTTGACCTGCGGATTCTGGTTGCTCGCGTTCGCTGTGAAGGCGAACCACTTACTATCCGCCGACCAGGCGATATCAGTGAAAGAATCCCACGGGTTCTCCGCAATCTTGAAATCAATCCCACTGGCGATATCCAGCACGAAAAGACGCTGATCTTTATCGTGATGCGCGAGCCAACGTCCGTCGGGGCTCGGCACGCCCTCCAACCGAAGAACCCCAGAATCCTTGGTTAGCTGCCGTGCTTTAGCAGGCGTATCCACCCCATTTCCCGGCACCGTCCAAAACTCGGTCTCGCCAGTCTGGTCAGAAATCGTAAGTACCGAATCACCATCGGCCATAAACCTCGCATCACGGTGTCGCGCGATGTTGCCCGTCGCCGCGTCCAGCCGCGGCAACTCCACCAGCCGCCCCCGAGTCCGCGGGGCAACAAAGACAGTCCCTCTCGCCGTGATCGCCACCCGCGACCCGTCATGGCTGACGTGCGAAGATGTAACATAATCCATCGGCTTCTTCACCCACCGCTCTCGGAGCTGATCAAAGTCTGAGTCGAGTGTGATCCGCAACCTTTGCATCGTTGCGGTCTTGAGCTCTCCCGCCCAAAGGTCCGCTCCTAACTGATAAGCAATCGCGCCCGAATCCACCGCAAACCCGCGAACATCTAAATACGCCGCATTGCCATCGGTATGGTCTGTCACCTGCCGCAGATCCTTGCCATCCGGCAGCATCGACCAAACCTCCATCGTCCCGTCGCGGTCGGTCAAGTGATAGATAAGCCCTTCATACTCCACAGGGCTGTAGCTTGTCCCGGCGAAATCCACCGTAAGTCCTTGCGCTTCAACTCTGCTCGCTTCCGGCAAGTTTAGATTAAACCTCCAGATCTGCTGCGCTGTTCCACCTTTGTAACGTTTCGTCTGACTCCCCTGAAACGCCAGCCGAGTAAAGAAGAGCACACCCTCCTCGCCGATGCTCCCATCCGATGCCTGCGCCAGCGGAATAAGTTGACGCTCCCCGGTCTCAGGATGTATCAGAGTTAACTGCGTGTTGGGAAGCGTTGAAAAGCGAGTAGTCCCGGCAATCACCCGCAAGTCCCCGGCCAGATTCTTTGACCACCCAACCACGCTCGCCCTCGCCGCATCGTAAGTCAGGCGAGTCGGCCGTCCGCCCGCGACCGACATAACATAAACTTCAGTCGGGCCTTCGTACTGCGCTGTGAACGCAACCATTGTTCCATCCGGTGACAGCTTGGGGTTTGCCTCCTCTCCCGCGTGAGATGTTAATCGCGTCGCCACCGCACCACCATCCTTCGCCCGCGCGAGCGATGCCTTCCAGATGTCACCCTCGGCTACAAAGATTAAAGTGTCACCACGCAAAGTCGGCTGACGGTAATAACCCATCGTTCCCGCCACACCATCCGGCTTTTGTCCCCAACATGTGGAGCTCGCAGAGCCCAACGTGAGCAATATCAGGCAGGTTAAAAACCTCGCAGAGCGGCCGACAGATTGAGAGGTGTTCATAAGGTCGACGGAGCGTACGCGCTTTTTCTCCGTCGCGGCTACTCCTCCCTGCACCGCCGGGTTCCACCGCGCCCCTCTTACTTGCCCCAGCCGCGACACTTTCTTGGCTGCCGTCGCCTCTCTCGCCGACTTCATATCATTCACCCATGGCAGTCGGTGGAAAGCGGAAAATCCTGGTGGCTATGTCTGGCGGCGTTGACTCCTCGGTCGCCGCGGCTCTTCTCAAACGCGCCGGCCACGAGGTGGTTGGCTGCTTCATGAGACTAGGCAGCCCAGGCGAAACCATCGACGAGCTCCTGTCCGATGCCCAAGTCTGTGCCGCGACGCCCCCCAGCTCCTCGAAAAGTGGCACCCACGCCCTAACTCAGGTAAAAATCGGGCATCAAGGCTGCTGCTCCATTACCGACGCTGCCGACGCCCGCGAAGTTGCCGCACAACTAGATGTTCCCTTCTACGTCTGTAACTTCAAAAAGGACTTTGGCCGCATTATCGACTACTTCGTAGATGAATACCTCGACGGCAAAACTCCCAATCCATGCGTCCGATGCAACGACTGGTTAAAGTTCGGAAAGCTGCACGACTACGCGTCTCAAATCGGTGCCGATTGTGTGGCGAGCGGCCATTACGCTCGAATCGGACAAGTGAACGGGCAGCCCACCCTTCTTCGAGGCGTAGACAGCACCAAGGATCAAAGCTACGTCTTGTTTGGCGCGCCGGTAGACCGGCTCGCTCACATGCTCTTCCCAATCGGCGAGCTGCCCAAGTCGCGAGTTCGCGAGCTAGCGCACGAGTTCGGGCTGCCCGTCTTTGATAAGCCAGACTCTCAGGAAATCTGCTTTGTCCCAGACAATGACTACGCGGGGCTTATCGAACGAAGGCGGCCGAATGCTTCAAGGCCAGGCGACATCGTGAATGAGCAGGGCGAGGTTATGGGTCGCCACCAAGGGCAGCATCATTTTACAGTGGGGCAGCGCAGAGGCTTGGACGTAGCAATCGGCGAGCGAGTCTATGTGATCGCCAAGCACTCTGACACGAACACTGTAGTTATCGGAACAAAGGCGCGGTTAGCCACCCATCGCTGCCTCGTCGGCGAAAGCAACTGGTTGTGCGACCCCGCCGCGGAAGTTGTCGGCCGACCGCTACTTGCCAAATATCGATACAACGTGACTCCCGCGATGAGCCGCGTTGTCTTGAAGCCTGATGGGCAGGCTGGCCCCTCGGGGCGGCCTGGCCAGTTTGAGGTTTGCTTCGAAAAGCCACAGATAGCTGTTGCACCGGGCCAAGCTCTCGTGCTCTTCGACGGTGATCGAATAATGGGCGGTGGCTGGATTGCAACGACCTACGCGCCGTAGTTCCAAGGCCTTTGCTTCCAAGGTGATCCCCAGTTACCTCTATATATAGATAGGATATCGGCCCACGACTCAACCGCTCGCTGCGTCCGGCCGTAGAGCAATCCGCGAAACCGGAGAATCCATCGGGGCAGATGGCCGCAGAAAAGTGGCGATTTGCTAGAGCAGTTGGCATCAAGGGCTCGTTTCGGGCGTTCTTGCTGTAGGCGGTGGTGAGCAGGCTTTCCGGGATCCGATATTGCATCGAGTTATCTGACGTTGGCCGTTGGTTAATCACGCTTGTTCGGGGAATAGTTCAAAATACGATTGAAAATTCCTTGCATCGCGGAGAAGACCGAGTATGCTATAAAGAGTTGGATTAGACCAGACGAAGTGTCTATTAGATTTGTGGTGCGAAGAGGTTTGGGAACGCTATGAGTTCAGCTTGGTCGTTCATTCAGTGTGTTGTCGGCAAGGGCATCGGCACATTCCTGCGTTGATATACTGCAGTGACTTACATGGTTAGTTCAGGCGGTTGGCGTAGTTCTGTTGCTGGGTTTTGGGCTGGCGGTCAGTCAGTCTGATAATCACTGCAGGTTTTGGATTTCGGTTGATTCAGAGAAGAGCGAGATGAGTTGTCGGCCGCATCCGATTTTCTATCGGAGCGCGGCATTGTGTGTCTCTCAACGATGGTTCTCCTACATCTGTGATCCTTATTTACCATTTTTACCCTGTCGGTATTCAAATAATGTGTGTGTTGTAGCCGACGAAGAGAGTCTTCGGACTCGGCGCGATCCTACTCGCGCCCCGACTGGTTTGTGCCAGCCGTTATCGGAGTTCGCTACTTCTTGTGAGTTGTCTCTTTCTGTGTCTGGGGTCTTCTGCCCCTAAAGTTTTGAGAGGAGTGTTCGTTTTATTATGAAGAACTGTACTTTACTTGCTCTGATTGCTGGCGCGCTCGCCGGTGGTGCGTTCGCAACCGACCCCGATGAAGTTAACCTTCCGTCGATCGCGATGGACGCCCCCGGTCAGTCGTCATATTCCAGCCGCGCAAACCAGAAGGTGTATGGCTACACCTTGCCCGCTGATTTCCGCGCCCGCGGCACCGCCTACCAGGGTGGTAACCGTTTCACTTTCAACAGTGGTCCCGGTAACAACCTTGACTCCGTAACCCTCAATGGTTTCGCCTTGGCCATCAGCCAGGACGATCCCGGCATCCCCACGACCGAGCAGATCGCGATCTTAGATTTCTATCTTGATCCCGTCGTTGGAAGCCCCATCAGCGCGACCTCGCTGCCCGCCTTGTCCGATGGTCAGGCCGTCCTGAACTTCGGCGATTTCACCACCCCCGGCTTTATCACTTTCTTCGTCGATCCCGTCCAGTTCGTTGACGCAAACGGTAATCTGTTCACCCTTCCCCTCGATCGCCCCGGCGCGACCGACGGTATCAGGGGCTTTGTGAACCTCGCCATCGGCTACACCGATCCGACCGACCCCACCGCAATTATCGTCAGCCCCGATTGCGGCCCCTTCTTCTGGGCCGGCGCCTTGTCCGTTGGGCAGAACCCCGACGGGCTCCGCTGGGCCGATGCCGATCGTAACGGCCTCTACACGCTCGCCCCCAATGAAGGCTTCGGCACCCTCACTAACCTCCGCGGCCTCTACCTGCAACTCCAGGCCGACCTCGCTCCTCCCGCCCCCCCAGGCAGTGTCAACCTCGGCTGCATCGCCGATGCTGGCGCGACCCAGACGTTCAATCGCACCGCTACCGGCGTGAACTGGTTCGAGATCTGCCTTAATGGTGACGCAACCGATACCGCCAACCAGTTCCTGAGCATCGACAGCGAAGGCTCGGCTACGGGCGCTTCCGCAGCACTCTACAACCTCGACGGTAACCTCGTCGGCGTGGTCCAGGGTGACGAAGATGGCGGCAGCGGCACCAACTTCCTCCTCAACTACGGTGTTGGCCTTGGTGCAGCCGTTGGCGACGGTCGCCAACTCAACGGCATCAACGGTCAGATCTTTGCCGGTGGTTATTACCTTGCCGTCGGCGGCGACGGCTCAACCTTCGGTCCTTCGTTCAATGCAGTCGGCGCTGGCGCAGCCGGTAGCGTCACTGTGAACTTCAACACCAACACCAACGGCGGGGCTCTCCCCGCGTTTGCAGAACCTGCACTTCGCGCAGGTAACGACCTGGGCTTCCTCGCTGACGGTGGCGCACCCGGTAACGCCTTCACCCTGCCCCGCTTCGAAAACGACTGGTATAAGTTCACCATCTGCACCGACGTCGCTAGTCCCCTCTTCCTTGACATCGACTTCAGCGCTCAGGGCAATACGATCGCCGACGCTCATTCTCGTCTCTTCGATAGCAACGGCAACGCACTCTTCGTCAGCGACGACGCTGATGGCAACCGCCCCCAGTTCTCCTTCGGCGATGCTGGCCCCCGTTCGCAGGGTTCCAGCACCGTTCCGTTCGATGGAAGCACCGCCGCGGTACTCTCCGCCGGCACCTACTACCTCGCCACCTCACTCTTCGAGCAGACGGTCGCGACCTCGGGCCGCTTCCATGCTCGTAGCAACTCAGGCAGCAGCCTCACCTACCACGTTGACTTCTACACCAACATTGACAGCACTCTTTGCCCCTCAGTATGCCCCCCCTGCGCGGCTGACTACGACAACTCCGGCGGCATCGACGGTGCCGACGTTGAGGCCTTCTTCGTCGATTGGTCTGCCTCAGCTGCTTGTGCTGACGTTGATCAGTCCGGTGGTGTTGGTGGTGAAGATGTTGAGTTCTTCTTCATCGTCTGGGGTAACGGTGGTTGCTAATAAGCGGGCCTGACTTGCTCTTTGTGCCAACCCACAGGCGAAAGCCCGCATTGGCCAATCGTAAGTCGGTTCTGCGGATTGTAATCTTCCAGACATAAGTTACCGATTTCGGTAATAAGCTAGATTTCAAGCGGCCCGGGATACCTCCCGGGCCGTTTTTCTTTATCCCGGGCTGATGGCTTGCTATCTGGTAATCAGCATGACTTTGGCTAGGGGGCAGCCTGCCAATCCGCAAACGTCCGGGCACTACTGATGCTCAGGTGGGCGGAGAGCCCAACTTTGGGTTGTCACCGCGACTTCCTACGATCTTGCGAACGTGATCGATACCCACTGCCATCTTAACTTTCCCGACTTTGATCCTGATCGGTACCCCGGCGGGGTCGATGCGGTTCTGGCCAAAGCCGCCGCCAAGGGCGTAGATGGTTACATCACAGTTTCGACCACGACCCACGCCGCGACCGAGCTGCTGTCGCTGGCGAATCGATATGAACGAGTCTGGTGCAGCGCGGGGGTGCATCCGCTTTACAGCGATGAGGGGCCGCACGACTGGGAAGCGATGCGGAGGGTTGGCGAGCATCGTAAGTGCGTGGCCTGGGGTGAGCTGGGGCTTGACAATCATTACACCAAGCCGCCTCGTGCTGTGCAGCACGAGGTGCTCGCTGACCAACTGGGGCACATTGAGCAGTGGGCGGCGGGCGGGCTGGTGAAACCAGTTATCATTCATTGCCGTGATGCGTTCGCTGATTTACTGCCCATTCTACGAGCCGCTCAGATCCCCGGCGATCGGTACGTCTTCCACTGTTTTACCGGTACTGCCGATGACGTCCGGAAGGTTCTGGACTTTGGATCTTATGTTTCGTTCACGGGCGTTGTAACGTATAAAAACGCGCAAAATGTGCGAGACGCGGCGGTGCTGGTTCCCGCCGACCGGATCATGATTGAGACCGATTCCCCTTTTCTGGCTCCTGAACCTCATAGAACGACGCGGCCGTGCGAGCCGTGGATGGCGAGCGTTACAGCAAGGGCGGTGGCGACGCTGAGGGGGGTTGCCTGGGAGGAGTTTGAGGGGCAGATAAACCGTAATACCCGGGCGTTTTTCGGTATAAGTTAACTTATGAAGTTGACCAGGGTGATCGGCCCGGGCCGCACCCGCGATCAGCCGCCATACACTCTGGTCATGAAGATCCGACGGGCCAACATAGCTGTTTTTGCGCAGGTTGCGGCTTTCTCGCTCCTGATGACAGGTTGCTCGGGGACGCAGGCACCCACCTTGGCAGTTACTTCCGCGACTGTCCGAGAGCGCACCGCGCTGGGCGTTGTGCTGGACTTTGTGGTGGTGGCGGACAACCCCAATGGTGATGCCCTGCCGCTGCAGGACGTAACTTACACGGTAACGCGCAACGGCGAGACGGTGTTCACGGGCACACGGTCGGCGGAGGCGGTGCTCCGGCGGTATGGCCAGCAGGAGTTTACGTTGCCGGTTTCGATTGCGCTGAGCAAACTTCCGGCGGGGGGCGAGGCGGGGGGGGGGGCGCGCAGGGATGCTTTGCTGAAAAATTCCGAAGCGCTGTTGGAGGATTCGGT
>ENA-ORBV01010353-ORBV01010353.1-microbial-mat-metagenome-genome-assembly--contig:-NODE-10353-length-14964-cov-6.473769_pt1 | contig 14964 bp, 16 predicted proteins | sample MGYA00237777_ERZ505514 | MGnify/ENA primary metagenome ERZ505514 (study PRJEB26160, sample SAMN06269048) | microbial mat metagenome | isolation source: Oligotrophic lake microbial mat | place... | reverse complement strand
GAGGCGGGAGGCGTGAGGCGGGAGGCGTGAGGCGTGAGGCGTGAGGCGGGAGGCGTGAGGCGTGAGGCGTGAGGCGTGAGGCGGAAGGGGAAAGGGTGAAGGTTGTTGCCCGGGCTTCTCACCTTCCGGGACTTTTCATTCGTGTCTCTTGCTGTCCATTCGTGGTTCCTCCTCATTTGCCGGCTCTATTGGTCCATTTTTACGGGACGTTGGTTGTAGCCCTCGCCGGCCGAAAGCGCCGGGGATCCTTGCGGCGGTGCCCTCGACCGCCCATTGAAAAAGCGCCTTGCGAGCCATACGAATTCGGCTAATCCGTCTGGCATGAAAATGACGCTGGATATTGACGCGAAAAAGGTGGAGGAGGCGATGGCCGAGTATGGCGTCGAGACCAAAACCGAGGTGATCGATTTGGCGCTCACGGAACTGCTGCGGAAAAAAGCCGTGGAGCGACTGCTGGGGTCGATCGGCAAGTTTCCCGCTATGATGACGAATGCGGAGCTGGAAGCCCCTGAAAAGCGTCATCTCACCCGTGCGCGCGGTCGTTGATACCTCGTTCTGGATCGACGCCTGGCGCGGCGACTTGGATGAAGCAGAAAAGCATCGCATCGCGGAGCTGTGGCGTCACGGCGGCGGCGTTCTACCCCAAATCGTCTGGCTTGAATTGCTCGTCGGACTGCGCAGTCCCGAGGAGCGCGCACACTTGATGGATCTCAAGGCAGTCAGCCAATGGGAGCCCTTGTCGGAAGCCGATGGCATGGCGGCGGAAAAACTAGCCGCGCTTCTGCGCAAAAAAGGAGTCGTGCTCGCGGCCTCCGACCTCTTGGTCTTGACGGTGGCGCATCGGTTGGGCCTGCCCCTGCTGCACCACGACGAAGATTTTACCCGCGCGCTTAAACTGCCGGATTTCGCGCCGCAGCGCGATTAGCTTCGGGTCAAAGGCGAGATGGGTAAGTCAAGAGTCAAACCATGTCCCTTTTTTCGGACCCCATCCTCAGGTTCGTGGCCTACACCCGCGCCTCCATCGGGGCGCATCTCCGAGTTGACCGGGGATTCGCCTCGGCTTCTGTAGGCAGCTCGCTTGGGAGCGTTCGGCGACCGGAGCGCTCGCAAGCGAGCTGCCTACCGCCACCGGCAGATACACCCCGTCTATCGGCGGTCTCACCGGAGGCCTCGCCATCGCGCTCGACGGCTTCTCTTTCCGACAACCCCCCGCCCGCTGCCCGGCGACTATGACACCGGCATCGGGGCCGCCGATGCCAAGGCTAGGCGGGCAGTCGTCGTCTCGATAGGAAGAATGCGTCCCGCCTCGCACCAAACGCGCAACACATCGGGGCAAATATCGTAGCCGTTGGGCCAGGTGAGCACGCCGTGGTCGATGAACGCCTGAGCGAAGAACGTGGGTTCGCCCAGCGGCTCAAGCATCAGGCCATGCCGCGAATCCAGGTAAGCCGAGAAATCCAGCTCCGCCGCGAGCCCGTCTTCGTATGCGAAGGCCACCCTGCGGTCGCCGTCGGGTCGGATTGTTTTGAGGCGAGGTCTCGTGTAAGCGGCGCGATGCGGTTGAGGGGGAGCATCTCCTCGCGGAGTTTCCAATTGGTTTCCAACTCGGCGTGGTGAAGCAGCGCCCATTCACGAACGAGGCCGGCCGCCCGGCCGGCCGGCGATCCTTTGAGAATTTGCCCGGTCGCGATGAGAACCTGCGCATCGTCGTCGCCATACGTCGCGTGAAGACGCGGCGGCAGATGTTCGTCGTAGTTGATCGTGATGCGAATCCCGTAGAAGCGGGAAATCTCGGGCTTGGAAGCAACCTGCGGCGGCCGTTATCTCAATCAAGGGCGATTCCGCTTTTTTCCGTTTCCACTCTTGCGCCGTCCGCGCCTCTTTGCGGCCATGTGCGCCCACCCATGAAAGTCACCGGCCTCGCCCTCGTCCCGCCCCCGACCGCCGCCGATCTGCCCAAGGTCACGCCCGAGTTGCTCGCCTCCGTCCTCGCGCGCTACTCCCGCTCCAACGAGGGCCTCGAGGCCATCATGGCCAAGGTCGATCTTGCCAACCCCGACGCCTCCATCGACCGCATCCTCAAGTTCGTGGACTACGGCCACGCCTCCATCGGCGGTCTTACCGGCGGCCTCGCCATCGCGCTCGACGGCGTCTCGATGTGGCTTGCCTATAAAATTTTCGAGATCGCCCAAATGGCCGACGGCCAGGAGTCGTCCACCCGCTACATCACGATGGACGCCGCCAACGTCCCCACCGCCGAGGAGCTCGGCATCCCCGCCGACCTCGCTCCGCGCTGGCACGACGTCGTCGCCCGCAGCTTCGCCGCCTACCACGCCGAATATGCGCGCCTCGATGCCGCCGCCCTCGCGCAGCCCGACCTCGTCCGCCTCCCGCCCGACGCGAAGCCCGCCGTCGCCACGCGCCTCCGCAAAAACTACGCGCTCGACCGCGCCCGCTACTTCATCCCCGTCGCCACCCGCACCAACCTCGGTCTAGTCCAGAGCTCCCGGATGTGGGCCGTCACCGTCAAGCACCTCGACTCTCTCCCGCACCCCGAGGCCCGCGCCGCCGCCGCGCTTATCCGTGCCGAACTCGTCAAGATGTCGCCTCGCCTCACACGCCACAGTGTCGCCGAGAAATCCTACGCCGCCCAAGCCCGACACGAACTCGCCACTTCGCTTGCCCTCGGCCTCGCCCGCCTCTCCGCCGCGCCGCTGGCCGACGAGGTGTGGGTCCATGTCGACCGGGCCACGCCGCCCTTTCTCACCGAGACCCAATCCGTCGGCGACGCCCTCGACCACCGCGCCAACCGCTACGCCCAACAGGGCACCGCCACCCGCCGTATGCGCGTGAGTTTCGCCTGGAACAACATGGCGATCGCCGAGCTCCGCGATCTCAACCGCCATCGCACCGGCCATCGTTACACGCCGTTTATCCAGGCCGGCTTCTACCTGCCGCCCGAGATCACCCACGCGGCCCATGCTACCCTCCTCGCCGACCAGCTCGCGCTCACCCGCGAACTCATGGCGCGCGGCTCCGCCGCCTACGTCTACTCGCTGCTCCTCGGCGCGCAGACGCCTTTCGAGCACGGCACCCACGGCGACAAGTTCATTTACGAGGCCGAACTCCGCACCGGCTTGGGCGCGCACTTCCGCTACGCCGATCACCTCTCCGCCGCGTTGAAGGCCTTTTTCGCGCTGGTTCCCGAAGCGCGCGCCTGGGTCGTCGAAGGCACGGCCGAGCCCGAATAATTGGGTTGCCGCGTTTCCGCGCTGCCGACTGAGTTTCGGGGTCCAAATGATCCCGCGCGGTGTCCTAGTTTTTTCGGTCTTCGGTTTGGTGCTGTCGACGACCGGCCGTGCCGCCGACCCGGCCAAAGTCGACTATGGCCAACGCCATGAAGCCTTTGCCCCCGCCGTCGGCGTCACCCCCGAGAAACGCCGGCCCGAAGCCAATTCGACCGTGCAGGATCGCCGCGTAACTCCCTCGGTCTCGACCCCCGCCGCGGGCGTCACCGATTTGCGCCGCGCCCCGGTCGACGTGGGCGAAACGCGCGAAAAACGCCTCGTTGCGCCCGCGAGCAACCGTCCCGAGGCGACCGCACCCCGCGTGTTGAGCCCCCAAAATCACCGCGAATATCCGGTCCAGCCCGGCGCGGCCCATCGCGAGCCGCAGATGGTCACCCGCTATCAGGAGGCGCTAACCTCGGCCAACGCCACGCAGCAAACCCGCTCCGGCGCGCTCGATGCCGGGACGACCGCCCGCGTCAACCGCTTCGTCTTCCGTCGTAATGTCGCCGCTCCCGCCGGAGTGGCCGATGCCGTTCCCGTCGCCCGCCTCGCGTCGCGCACCCAGCCATGAGCCGCTTCCGCGTCCTGCAGTTTAATATGCAGTTTGGCCAAATCTGGGACGACGCCGACCCGGACCGCGCGCCGATCAATCTCGATGCCACGATCGCGGAGATCGCCCGGCACGACGCCGACATTATTCTTCTCCAGGAAGTCGAGCATGCCCTCGCCGGCGGAATCCAGCTCGATCCGCCGCCGAACTACGGTCGGATCGCCGCCGCCCTCCCGGGTTATCACGGCCATTTTGCTTACCCGAAGGCCGATCCGCGGGAGCTGCCTTTCGGCATCGGCTTGGCGATCTTCTCGCGCGGTCCGCTGCACGATACAATGCGGCTCGACCTGCCCTCGCCGCCGATCGAGTTCGATTTTTTCGGCAACAAGACCACGCCGACCGACCGCCTGCTCATCGGGGCCAAGACCACGCTCCACGGCCGCGAGCTCCAGCTCTACAACACCCATCTGCTCGCCTTCTTCATGCTCGGCTCCGGCACGGTGCTGAGCCCTTGGCAGCGTAATCTCGTCGCCGACCAGATCACCGGCGCGACCGCGCCGACCATCTTGACCGGGGATTTCAACGAGCACCGGCACGAGATCCTCGTCGGCCAGTTCGCCGAGTGCGGCTTTCGTTCCGTGCAGGACAAGGAGGTCACCTGGCGCCGCCGGCCCTTTGTGCTCGACCACATTTTCTACAACGCTCCGCTCCGCACGGTCGGCCATCAAGTGCTTCCGTCGCCCGCCAGCGACCACCACGCCATGGTCGCCGATTTCGAGTTCGTCTGAGCCGGACTCATGCTGTTGAGAACCGCGAATGGACACGAATGCACGCGAATCTCGGGACGGGGTGATCGGGTTTCGTGGCTCCGTGTTTCTTTCACCATTTGGTGGGTAGCCCGAACCGCTCTCGATCAGAGGCTTTCATTCGCGTCTCTCCGCGTTCATTCGCGTTTCAATGAATGCTCCCGGCTGAGTAGGGGGGGCTTTAGTTCGCCCCAATCCATCAAACCGCCCCGCCCTCGGTTTATTGCTCGGCAATTTAGGCGGGTTGCCCGCAACCCGCATCCGTCCCCCCCGTGTCCTCCGGCCTTGCGCGCCCCGGACGACCCTCACTTTCCCCGCCGCACCCGTTCCTTCTCCGCCTCGCGCTCCTCGTCGAGTCGCGCGCGTTCGCTCACCAACTGTTTCTTGATTTTGTCGACCTCATCGGCCTTCCGCTCGGCGTAGGCTTGGTTGAGCTGCTGCTTTAGGAAAATCTCCCGCTCGGCGAGCTTCCCTTTGAAGAGCTGATCGACCTCCGCGAGCCGGGCCTTTTTTTCCGCGGTGAGCGGCTTCTCTTTCGGCGAAGACTTGTCGAGACGTTCCATGGCGAGTTCGTAGGCGCTTTTCATAGGCCCCACGGTGCAGGAAATTCCCTTTCGGGAAAGAAGCGAAATGGGCCCGTGGCGCGCGGCTCACGGCTTTCCGGTTTGGTTCCGTAGGTGTAGGCTGCCAGATTACTGGCGCGGTTTGAGTGCGAGCGAGCTCGCGGTCTACGGGTTCCGCGAGTTGCAAACCCAAACCGGAAAGCCGTGGCGCGCGGCCGTCTGGGTAGAAGTGTCCGACTGGAGCAAAGTCTTGCATGTGTAGGCAGCTCGCTTGCGAGCGCTCGGCGACCGGAGCGCTCGCAAGCGAGCCGGCCTAACGCCTACCGGCAGATGCACCACCGACACACAAGGCGAACGGACCTCGCTTGCGTTTTCCCGCCTGACGGAGAGCCTGCCCGCATGTCTGCGGCGGATTTGATCACCATCGATCCGGAGATTTTGGGGGGCACTCCGGTGTTCAAGGGCACGCGCGTTCCGGTGAAGGCCCTGTTTGATTACCTGGAGGCGAACTGCTCGCTGGAGGAATTCCTAGAGCGCTTTCCCTCGGTCACGCGCGATTTGGCCTGCCGGGTTTTGGCGCGGTCCGAGTCGGCCTTGCTGGCCCCGGCGTGAAAATACTTTTGGACGAGTGCGTGCCATGACCGCTGCACACGCTGCTCGGCGCGCATGATTGCATCCGTGGTATTCTCCGTGCGGGTGCAATCGGAAGTGCGGTCAGATTGGTTTCGAGTTCGTAGCCCCGGCTTCAGCCGGAATCCGCATGCCTCCGGACCGGCTGATACCAACGGCCCGTCAAATTCATACCATTTAGGCGAAGAAAGGCGTCCTTCCATCTCATCCGGCGTCGAGCGGTCGGGCCACACCGTAGAGCCGAGAGAGGGCGCAGAGTTTGGCGGGGTTCAGCTCTGCGGCCCTTCCCGGCTCTGCGGTGTAATTTCTGTTTCGGATTCGCGGTCGAGTGTAGCGCGCGCAACCGGAGTTTGCACCGCAGAGCCGGGAAGGACCGCAGAGTAATGCCGTTGGAGCCGGGCCGGTTTGATCGATCACCCCGGTCCGTCCATGCCATCGGAGAAAAGACGCACGAGAATTCCGCGGGATTTATTCGTGTCTCTCTGGGGCCAATCGTGGTTCCACTCTGCGTTTTCCCCGCCCCATGAATCTGTTTTACACGGGACGTTGGTATGAAGCCGGGACTACCAACTCAAACCGCGTTCCCGCGCAGCCGAGCTTTACTATTTTATCCGGCATTTACCCGAACCGCACGCCGAGGAGCAGCACCACCGCGACCAAGGCAAAGGGCGCCCAAAAAAAACTCCGCCGTCGCCAGTCGGCCGCGTAGCCCGCCAGCAGCACCGCGCCCAGCACCGCCAGCGCGACCGGGCCCACCCAGCTCGCGGCGAACTTCGCCGGCACAAACGCCCCCGGCACGCGCACGCTCCACGCCACGATCTGCTCGATCCCGAGCAACACCAGCGCCGCCGCGTGGTTGCACAGCACCGCGCCGAAACTCCAGCCCGCGAGCCCGGCCAACAACGCCGCAAAACCCGCCAGCGTCACCACCACCGCCGCCGGAATCAGCACGAGGTTGGTCACGAGCGCGCCCGGGGTGAGGAGGCCGAAGTAATGCACGCCCGTCAGCAGTCCCACGAGCGTCGTCGCGGCGCCGACCGCCACCGCGGCCGCAAGCCAGCGCCACGCCGTGTCGGTCGCATGATGCCGCCAGCGCCACGCCGCCTTCGGCAAATCCGCCGCCGGCGACCACCACGCCGACCACGCCTCGCCGAGCGGCAGGCCCAGCAGCAACAACGCCGCGACGATTCCGTAGCTCATCACAAAACTCGCGCCGAACACCTGCAGCGGCGCCATGACCAGCACCACGCACGCCGAGGCGACGAGCGCGGCCAACACACTGCCCGGCTTCCACAGCGCAAAGGCCGCCTGCAAAAACACCGCCATCACAAACGCCCGCACCGCCGAGGGAGCCGCCCCGGTGATATCGACGAACAGCCAGAGCAACGTCGCCCCGAACGCGAACCGCACGACCGGCCACCGACTCAGCGGCAGGAGCAGAATCTGTAGCGCGCCCGCGATCACCGCGATGTTGAGCCCGCTGATGGCGAAGAGATGCATCGTGCCGCTCTGCTTGAAAAGCTCGTGCTGCGCTTCGCTCAACTCGTGCGTCTCCCCGAGCATCATCGCGCGCAACAGCCCCGCCAATTCCGGCCGCTTCACCGCGATGCCCAGGCCGAGGATCGCCTTGAACCGCGCTGCCGCCCGCGCGCAGAACTGCGCGTAGGCCGTCGCGGGACGTTCCTCCGCGAGCACGCGGCCGCGCGTGAGGCGGAAGTTCATTCCGGCTCCGGCCAGAAAACCGTCGAAGGTGTTGCCGGGCGGCTGGCGCGGGAGCGTGGTGAGCACGCCGACCGTCGTGACGACGGTGGTCCGCAACGGCGCGGCGTCGCCTTTGCCCAACGTGAGCGAGAAGTAGATTTTTTGTCCGACCAGTTCCGGCAGATGGCCGTCGGCGCGCACCACGGTTGCCAAGCCGGATGCCTTGCGCGGATCGACCGGGACGAAGGTGCGGTCGATCCGTAGCGCAAGCCGCGCCTCGCGCGGGGGAAGGACATCCCAGGCGGGTAGGCGGGCCCGGTGCAACGCGTAGCCGGCCGCGCCCGCGAGCACCATCGCAAGAGCGATGGCAGCCGCCCACACCCGCGGTCGGCCGGTTGCCGCGAGGGCGACGGCGGTCGCGGCGAGCGCGCCGCCGAGCAGCCAGAGCGGCGGGGCGATTTCGCGCGCCTGTCCCAGGGCCAACCCCGCGAACATCGGCAGCACGAGCCACAGGAGCGGGGCGCGGTGGCCGAGGCTGCGACTCGTCATGTGCAAGGGGTTAAACGCTAATCGCGGCTAATCGAGCCTCTTTCCGCCGAGGCGAAGCCCGTGGGAGCATCTGCTCGGTCGGCGGTAGGCCAACTCGCCAGCGAGCGCTCCGGTCGTCGAGCGCTCGCTGGCGAGCGGCCTACGGATGCAGCCGCGTTTCGGCGCCAATTGGGGGATGCGCCCAAAGCCTGTCACGGGCCACGATCTTTTCTCCGCGCTTTTCATTGCCGACAATTCGTGTGCATTTGTGGGTCAAGAAATGCCCGCTGCCGACCAATCCGATCTCTTTGGCGAAGCCACCCCGGCCGAGTCCGCCCCGCCGCCGCGTGCCTCCGCCCATCAGCCGCTCGCGGCGCGGATGCGTCCGCGCCGGCTTTCCGAGGTCGTGGGGCAGGACCACCTGCTCAAGCCCGACAGCCTGCTCCCTCGTCTCGTCGCGTTGAACCGTTTCGGGTCGCTCATTTTTTACGGTCCGCCCGGCTGCGGAAAAACCAGCATCGCCGAGGCCATCGCCCACGAAACCGGCAGCCGCTTTGTCCGCATCAACGCGGTCATGTCCAACGTCGCCGAGCTCCGCGAAATCCTCGCCGCCGCCCGCCGCCAACCCGAGGCCGCGACGATCCTCTTCATCGACGAGCTGCACCGCTTCAACAAATCCCAGCAGGATCTGCTGCTGCCCGATGTCGAGGAGGGCAACGTGCGGCTGATCGGCGCGACCACACACAACCCCGGCTTCTACATGAACCCGCCGCTGCTCTCGCGAAGCCATCTCTTCCGCCTCGAACCCCTCGCGCCCGCCGCCATCGCGGGCGTGCTCGCCGCCGCGCTCGCGGACGCCGAACGCGGCCTCGGTGCGCGTGGCGTGACGGCCGAGCCCAAGCTCCTCGTCGATCTCGCCATGCTCTGCGACGGCGATCTCCGCCGCGCACTCAACGCGCTCGAAGTCCTCGTGCTCGGTTTGCCCGAGCGCGCGACGCTGACCCCGGCCGACCTCGAAGTCTTCGCCCGTGAGCGCCGCATCCGCTACGACGCCGACGAAGACGAACACTACGACACGATTTCCGCGTTCATCAAAAGCTGCCGCGGCAGCGATCCCGACGCCGCGATGTATTGGCTCGCGAAGATGTTGGCCGGCGGGGAAGACCCCCGCTTCATCGCGCGGCGCCTCGTGATCCTCGCGAGCGAGGACGTGGGCCTCGCCGATCCGCAGGCTCTGCCGCTCACCGTCGCGGCGCACCATGCCTGCGATTTCATCGGGCTGCCCGAGGCGGAATATACGCTCGCCCATGCGACGCTCTACATCGCCACCGCCGCGAAGAGCAACTCCGCCACCCTCGCGCTCGCCGCCGCGCACGGCGCGCTCAAGTCCGCCCCCGTTCAGCCCGTGCCGTTGCCGCTGCGCGACAAGAGCGGTGCGGCGAGCAAGCAGAACGCCCACGGTAAAGGCTATCGCTACTCGCACGATTACCCCGAGAATATCTCGGGCCAGGACTTCCTTGAAAAGCCGCTCGCGCTCTACACGCCGAAGACCGCCGGTTGGGAGGCGAAGATCGCGGAACGACTCGCGCGCTGGCGGGAGTTGAAGGTGACGCGCGGTCGAGGGGGAGCGTAATCGCGCGCGAGGTCGGATCGATGCCGAGTTTGTAGTCCCGGCTTCAGCCGGTCCGGCGGTGGTCGGATTCCGGCTGAAGCGGGGACTACAAACTCAAGCCCGGGTGCAGCGCAGCCGGTGAATTCACTTCCCGTTGCACCCGTCGAGATGGGCGACCGTGGACGGACTGACCTCAAGCGACCGGGTTGGGGCGAGGGAGGGGCAGCGCGTTGAGGTCAACGCTCTCCACCATTCGGAGTGATTTTTGAATCGTGAGCGGTAGGGTGGGGGTATGAATCTCGTGCTGCGTCTTTTTGGGTTGAGCGTGTTTTCACTGCTGGTCGGCTGCGGTCCCGAAAAACAGGTCGCGCCCGCCAAGCGCGACGACGCGACGATCATGCGCGAGTGGCTCTACGGTCCGCGCGCTTCGGCGGCGGGCGTGGCTTGGCAGCCGAGCGGGCTGGGCATCCGCGTGCTCGCGCCGGGTGAGGGTGCGGTGCCGCAGGCGACGGATCGCGTGCGGGTCCATTACGTCGCCTCGCTCAAGGACGGCACGGTGGTCGACGATTCGCGCAAACGCGGCGCGCCGGCCGATCTCACGGTGAAGACGCTCATCGCGGGCTGGGCGGAGGGCATGGCGGCGTTGAAACCCGGCGGGCGCGCCGAGTTTTTGGTTCCGCCTTCCCTCGGCTACGGCACGCTGGGCGGCGGTGGCGTGCCGGCGGGGGCGGGGCTGATCTTCGAGGTGGAGTTGTTGGCGGTGAATCCGCCGACAACGCCCAAGGAGTAATACCAGCAGCTGGTGATGTTTTGACTGTAGGCCCGACCGCTGGTCGGGCTTTGCTCCGAGGGAAAAACCGACCGGCGGTCGGTTCTAGTGTGCCCGGTGTGGATCAAACCGAGAACTTTTGAAGCGAATCGGGTGTTTTCAGAGGGAAAATACACTGGAGAAACCGAGCTTGGTCAAAAATTGATCGGATTGCTTCACGCCACCCACGGCTTTCCTGGTCATCGATTCGCTTCATTCGCTTCAACCGCCATGGATGAAACCACGAACTTTTGAAGCGAATCAAAGAATTCAAATGTGGCCACCGATGGGCACGCCTCAGCTCCGCCAGTAATATTTTCTCTGCGGATCACGCTCGTTTTTCCCGACGACGGTGACCAGACCCTGCTCCACGAGTTTACCCATCCGGGTTCTGACGGAACGGGTGGTCAACTTTACCGCCGTGGCAATCTGGGCGGTCGACAACCCGTTCTTAGCTGCCGGCGTGTCCGGTGCGAATAGCTTTCGAATGTGTGCGTCGGTCTCGTCCAATTGCGCTGCCCGGTGCTTTTCCAATCGCACCGTGACACGAAAGCGAAAGCCGCGCTCCTCGAATTCGGGCGCGGACAAGCCCGCAGCCTCACATTCGGCCGTGGCCCGCTGAATGCCACTGCCCCACTGCTCGATATAGCCGAGTTCCTTGAAAACTCTGCCGATCACCCGGTTCCGCAGCCGGGAGATGCCTTGTCGAATGTCGTCAATGGTGAGTCCGGCCAGCAGCACGCCGGGATTCTCGATTTCGATCCGGTCGTCAAACAACGAGACCCGGATCGGCGCGCCCTGCTGGGAGTAGTCGGCATGCACCACCGCGTTGACTAACAGTTCCCGCGCGGCCCGCAGCGGAATGCTGGCCCGCTCGACGTGTTTCAATCCGTCGATTGCCCTTCCTTGCATCGCATGCCGCTTGATGAATTCATAGGCGGCCTCCAGCGACTTTTGCAGCATGCCCCGGCACTCCATCGTATCCGTGATTTCGGCTTTATTGATGCCCTTGAACCGCCCGCATTGAATCCATGCATCCGGGAAGCGCCGTTCCGGTTGCAGGCCGAAGAGCAACAGGCCGCCCACCGTCGGCACCAATCGGCGGCCATGGGAAGTCAGTAGTCGCAAGGTCTGCAAATCGGCCTTCGTCAACCGACCCCGCGCCGGGAACGACTCGGAAGCGGCTCGGAAGTCCAGCGCTTCCGAGTCGAGCTCCGCCAGCGGCGATTCGTCGAAGGTTTCGTTCGACGCCATCCGACGCAGCTCCTGCATCAACGCCGCGTCCGCCTTGCGATTGGTCGAGCCGATGCGCACGAACACGCCTTCCTCGGGGCCGAGATTCTTCAAGTAGTGCGGCCGATTGGAACTGGGAAAGACCTCCACCACGATCAACTGGGCCGAGCGCCACGCGATCACGTCGACCGTCGGAATCAGCCGTGGCGCGATCCGGTCGCTGATGAGACTGGCGAGACGCTCCTCCTCCTTAAGCGGATCGAGGAGCCCACGCACGCGCTTGGTGCCGTTTTCGACTCCGATGACGAGCAGGCCGCCCGCCGTGTTGGCAAAGGCGATCAGTGTATGCAGCACCTTCTCTGGCGACGACAGGTCGCGCTTGAATTCAAGCGTCTTGCCCTCGGGGCGCTGCAGCAGTCCGATCAGATCCATACTAGGAACCGAACTAGGAAGCACCCAGTTCGTCAACGCTTCCTAGTTCAAAATAGCCGACTCTGCTCTATGGATTTGATGGAAGTCGTCGACCTAGTTGTTTCCGTCCATGAGGCCGAGCAAGCCATTCTCTGACGTGGATAGTTGGACGCCTGCGGTGGAGGAATGAAGTGAATCGGAGTATTTTCCCGACTATTACCGGTGGACTAGGGCCTAAGGATTCACACGATAGATGGCATGCCACAATGCACAGCACCAGTTCGGGGCCACACAGGCGGCGGCGCAGCGAACTGCCCTGCGTGCCATGGTCGCTCTGGCCGCTACGGCGGTTACAGCAGCTATGACAGCTACCCCAGCTACGGGTCATATTCGTCGTCCCCGTCCTACCCACCGCCGTCTAGTAGTGGTGGGGCAGTGGAGGCGGGGGCGGCGCAAGGCCGCGCTGGTCGCGAGCAGGTTCGACAGTGGTTTACACGGTTGTCGAGGTGCAAACACTCACGCCGATCCGGGAAACGGTCGAGAAGCGAGCGTCCCTGCCTGACCTTCGGGACGTTTTTCTCTGCCACGCGTGGGAAGACCGGCAAGGGGCCGCCAAGGACCTAAACGATTTACTCGTGTCGCGCGGTGTCTCGGTCTGGTTCAGCGAGAATGACATTGCTCTCGGCGAGCCGTTTATGCGCGCTATCGACAAGGGCTTGGTAAAGTCGCGAGTCGGAATCGTGCTAGTTACCCCTGCGATGCTGAAAAGCCTTCCAGCCGGGGGTGTCGCAGACAAGGAGCTTTCGGTGCTCCTACGGCGTGACCAGCTCGTTCCCATCATGCACGGCGCAACGTATGACGATCTTGGGAAAGTCAGCCTCATGCTCGCGTCACGAAATGGCCTAGACACTGCGGGTTCACAAATGGCAGTTGTCGCGGACAAGCTCGCCGAACTGGTCAAGGTTTAGCTCTAGTCCGCTCCTTCCGCTTACGCCCTAGCCACGCAGTAATAGTTTCGAATGCGAAAGCCTACGTTGCGTTATCGGCCGGTGCGAGACGCACGGTTGTTCAATCCGACAAGGAAATATTCTCAGGTGAATTGGGCGTCGTTTCCTGATGTCATCAGACAGTTCAAGAAGCAGCTCCGAGCGTGGTATATCGCGCCTGCGAAGGTGCTGATAGCCAGCAGCGGCCACTACTCCTTTGCCGCCTTGTCGGTCACGTGCACCTTGATAGATACCTTGTCCCAATTCTACTACGGTCGTGAACAAGGGACGAGATCGCTTTTCCTCAAATTTTGCCGCACCCAGCTACCTCAACTCCGCAGTCGGTTCGTGCACGGCATTCCCTTCCGGCAACGGAAAAAAGTGATACTGCTTCGCGATCCGGCGGCAGCACTATACCATGGAGTCCGGTGTGGCGTAGTGCATGAGGCTCATCCGAGCCTATTCACTGCTATTTCTGGAACCGGTAAAATCTGGACTCTTCATCCTTCGGGACTGGCGGAATTCAGCCGCAATGGTCGGAATTTTGCGCCATGCCCGACCGTAGTTTTCGACCCAGGACCGCTGCTGGAAGCCACTACTGGGTTCCTTCGCAAATATCTTTCCGATCTTCAGGGGGCCGGGCCAGCAAATCTCAGATTGCGTCGGAAGTTTGCGCGGAAGTTCTATCAATCCTTTGGAATCAAGGTGTGATCACAAACTAGGATCTCCGCTGTTACCCCAAGTCCCGTGTCGCCCATTTCAAACAAATCCTCGGGTGCGCAGTTTGAAAATGAACGAATCGTCGCTCCCGAGGCGAAGCGTTTGCTTCGAAAGACGCGTCCGATTTACCTGCTTCCGAAAGGACGATCCGAGCGAGACCTCAAGGCTCTTGGGAGTGGTTTCTTCCTCCGCTACCTAAATCGAACGGTGTTGGTTACGGCATCCCACGTAACCCGTGAGCTGGAATTCGGTGACCTCTATGTGCCGACCACAGGAGGCTCCATCGAATCGATTGGAGGGCGTTTTTACCATACGGGTTTGCGAAGCCAGCCGGCTGAAGCGGATCGTATTGACCTGGCCTTTATCGAACTCCCCGCGGAACTCGCAGCCCGGCTGTCGCGCGACGATTATTTTACCACCGCAGAGTGTGACGTCGCGGACAGCTTCCATGAAAAATCCCACTACCTGATATGTGGATGGCCGGGAAAACGAAACCAACCCAACCCTTGGAAGCCGGGGAGTCTTCCACGGGCTCCGATCTCGTATCTTGATACAGCCCATCCGCCAGCCGCCTACGCCAAATACGACCTGTCCTCTTCCACGCACTATGCGGTGCGCTTCGACCCGAATCGGGTTATGGACGATCAAGGGCGCCTCGTCCGACCGCCACTACTGTTCGGGGTCAGCGGAAGTCCCTGCCTTTTCTTTCATCGGTATGGGTCTAGGACGGACTTGCAGACTCTACGGATACCCAAGCTCGTGGGCGTGACCATTGAGGTTGAGAAGGACGCTGTAGTTGCGACTCGGATTTCACTACTTTTCCACCTCCTCAAGAAATGCTTCGAGCCATCACAAACCGGCGCGCGGGATTTGACCGGTGATTGAAATCGACCGCAAAATTCGCGGATTTCAGGGGAAGAAAAAAACGGCTGACGCGAACCATTGCCGAGATCGTTCAAATCACTGAGATTCATTTCTACCTATTTTTGAGCAAGTTAGCCCAACCTTTGACCGGACCGTGAGACGGTTCGCGTCAGATTCCCACTGGCTGCCCGGCATGGGCGTGAACTAAACAAACGAAACGAAATGTTCGGAGAAAGTGACGACAACCGTAGTGAAGGACAAG
>ENA-ORBV01010351-ORBV01010351.1-microbial-mat-metagenome-genome-assembly--contig:-NODE-10351-length-14966-cov-17.258714_pt1 | contig 14966 bp, 9 predicted proteins | sample MGYA00237777_ERZ505514 | MGnify/ENA primary metagenome ERZ505514 (study PRJEB26160, sample SAMN06269048) | microbial mat metagenome | isolation source: Oligotrophic lake microbial mat | place... | reverse complement strand
ACCATCGACCATCTCGAAGCCACCGATGCCTCTTCGCTGGGCGCGCTCGCGGCGACGCCGACGATCGGCACGCTCCTCCCCTGCACCGGCTTCCACACCGATGGGCGCTACGCGGACGGTCGCACGCTGATCGACGCGGGCGGCGCGGCGGCCCTCGCGACCAACGCCAACCCGGGCACTTCACCCTGCCTCTCGATGCAGATGGCGATTGCGCTGGCGGTGCGATTCAACAGACTTTCGGTGTACGAGGCGATCGCCGCGGCGACGGTGAATGCGGCCGCGGCTGTGGGCCTGCCGGATCGGGGCGTGATCGCGCCGGGCTACCTGGCCGACCTTGTCCTGCTGAACACTGGAGATGAGCGGCTGCTGGCGTACGAGTTCGGCGGCAACGCCGTTCACACGGTGATTGCGGGGGGGACTGTTGTGGCGCGTGGAACAGACCAGTCCTGAGTGTACGCGAAGAAGTCAACACTCCGCTCACCGCCGCTTCCGCCGCAGCGCGAGCAGGCCCGCCACGCCCAGCAGCGCCGCGGGGGAAGGCGCGGGCACCTGCACCACGCTGATGTCGTCGATGTGGTATTCACCGGGGAAAGCACTCTGCCCGAACTGCAGGAACGAACCCGTGATGTTGGAGTGCAGAGGGAGGCTGAAGCGGGTCCAAGGGACCTGTGGCACGAACTGGGTGAAGACCGATTGACCCTCCCAGCGCACCGTGAACGCATGTCCGAGGAGTAAATCGGGCACACGCAGCCAGAACGACAACTCGTAATCCGTCCCCGCGACCGTCGGCAGCACCTGGCTCATGAACTGCAGATTTAAGGAGGAGAGTCGCCCATAAAAGTCGCCGCTATGCCCCCCCCCCCCTGACACAAAAAAAAGCGACGGATTGGGGTTCGGGGGCAGTGCGATCTGCGGTACCGTCCACGGGAAGAAGTTCCCCGTCTCAAACCCGCCGTTCACCACAATCTCGGCACGGGCCGGCGGGGCCGACGTCCCGATAACCACGAAAACCCCGAGCCACCAGCATCTCGCGGCGTGCCCTGTCATCGGTTTCCCTTCTAAATATCAGGCCGGGAAGAGAGAGAGAGCCTCCAGCATACCACCCGGTGCTCGGTCACGCAAGCCCTTTCTACGGGCGCGCCATTCTGCTTGCCCTCGCTATCCGCTTTGGCAATGTGGATACCTTCGCATCGGATTGCAGATTGGGGGCGGTCCGGGTAGCCTCGCGCTCGAACACCAGCTGGTAGACCGATTCCCGTGCTTCGTGGTGCGGGACTCGATCAATCTTCTCGGCGTCCCCTCTCGTGGAGAAAACACCATGTTTCCACGCTCCCCCCGCCCGCGCGGCCCCGTGCCCGCAATGGCCCTCATCGCGCTCCTGGCCGCCTTCCTTCCCGGCCCGGCCCTCGCCCAGACCACCGGTGCCTGCTGCATACCGGAGGCGGCCTGCGAGTTTGAGTCCGCCTACCAGTGCATGCGCGACGGCGGCGTCTTCCTGCCCGGCGCCGAGATCTGCATCTGCTCCCGGCCCAACCTCGGAATCGGCATGAGCCAGACGGCCGCGCGCCGGCTGCTCCGGGAGCGCGTTGTCCACACGCTCTATGTGGAGCGCTCCGCCGACGTGTACACCGATCAGCGGTATGTGGACCTGATTGCAAACGGGGTCATCATCGCGCCAACCTTCACCTACGACCTCCGGCACGGCCCGGTGACCGACCGCGTGGTGAACGCCGAGGCCGGCGCCGCGGCCATCCTTCTCGCCGTCGAGGCCGCCAGGGCGGACTGGAACACCGAGCACGCCCCGCCGAACACACTGCCGTTCCACTGGGCCATCCGCCTCGACGCCTTCGGCAGTTCATACATCTTCCAACAGGGCCCAGCCTCCGTGCTGCCGGCCTTTGCCAACCACCCGGGCGATGTGACTGGCGACAAACTCACGAACCATGAGTACATCTACCAGGATGGCGTTGTCGCATCGGCAAGCGACTATCGCACCTTCACGGTGACGGACACGACTTTCTTCGGGCAGTTCGACGATCCCTACTACCTGTTGCCAACCGCCGCGAGGGTGAAGTTCGGCGACCACGAGGCCGCGATCGAGGGCTTTGACCGCGGCACGGGCACGTTCACGCTGGTCAGTTCATTCACGGGGACGGCGACAGGGAGTTTCACGATCTCGCGCACAGATGCCGGAACCGCGGGCCTGCTGCCCTGCTACTTCTTCAAGAACGGGCAGGAGGATGTGGGCGAGTGGGTGACGGCGTTCTGCACCTACATGGCGGGCAACAGGCCCGCGGGGCTCTCCGAGCCGGTCGCGGTCATCGTCAGCGCGGAGGACTTTGACCTCTCGGGCGTGGACTTCAGCAACTACCTTGACTACCTCAACGACAATGAGGGCCGGGATGTGAACTCCGAGTATCTGATTGATGCGAACCACACACTCCAGCAGTGGAACGATGAGTTCGCCGTAGATCAAGATAACAACCCACTCGACTTCACACCCGAAGCGACGCCGTTCAGCCCCCTCAACGCCGACGTGCGGTCCTACCTGATGAATACGTTGCAGACCGCGTACAACCATGCCCGCGACGTTTCGACGTGGCAGCACTTCCGGACGCTCTGGCCGCGGGCGATCCTGAGCCAGTACCAACTCGGCGACAGTTACGGTGTCAAGGTGGCCCCGGGCGACTTCGTCGAGGTGCCAAGAGGGCCGGGGGAAGCGAACTATCACGGCGTGCGCAACTGGCGCGAGAGCGTGAGCTGGGACGCGTATTACTGCATCACCAACCCCGCGCACAGCGCGAGTTTTCCTTTGGGAGACGATCGGATCGTGCCGATGGGCTACAACTCGGCTTCGTTCGTGAGGGGGTTCGCCAACGCCGGGTCGGGGATTTGGACGTTCCCCGTGCAGTCGTTTGTGAATGCGCCGACCTTTGATCCTGACCAGTTTCTTGGCATGTCGCTGCGGGTGTTCATCGAGTTCACCAGCGACGGCGAAAACAATGGCTTGGTCGTCGAGGCGGCTTCGTTTGCGAGCGGCGTGTTCACGCTGCTCTCGCCCCTGACCGCCCCGACAGAGTTGGACGATGAGTTCATTGTGTACTACCCCTATGCCCCTGCGTACACACAGTACGTCCTCAACGGCAGGCTGTGGCCGCTGATGGAGACCTTCTGCGATCTCTACGGGCAGTCCGTCGACCGCGAGGGCTTTCTTGCGACCTCGAAGAAGTGGGCCGCGGAGTGCTCCAGGGCCCAGACCCGCGCCCTGCCCAAGAATCCGTACACGGTGTATTACGGCCCGGGCAGCACGGACATGGAAACGGGGACGGGAGATTCCTACGACGGCGTCGACGAGTACGTCTCGCGCCTGTCGACCTATCCAGACGAGCCTTTCAGCAGCAAGGACGGCTGGCTCGACGGCCAGGACTGGGGGGAGGTGGGCTCGCAGGACATCGACTACGGCGTCAATCACTTCGTGTGGTTCCTGCCCAAACTCTTCACGAGCCAGGGGCCGGGCCGGTCGATGACCGAACTGGTGATCGCGATCGGCGACATGAACACGCACTACATGAATAACCTCATGATCTACCAGCAGATGGCCTGCATCGGGGACTGGGACAAGGACAACCAGGTTGATGTGGACGACGCCATGGCATTCTCTTCTGCCCTGTCGGGAGAGGCCCGCGCCGCCGACTTGAACAACGACGGTCTGTTCAACAGCGCCGACACCGCGATCTTCGAGGCCGCCTTCTGCACGGGCAACTGCGCACCGATCTCCGGCACTGGCTGCACAGGCATGGAGGGCTGCGATGCCGACTGGTGCCAGGATGAAGTCGTCGGCGTGCCGGACATCTTCTGCTTCCTTGCCGACTGGTTCGCAAACGACCCGACCGCCCGCAACTACGGCGGGGTCAACGGCGTGCCGGCGATCTTCGCGTTCCTGGCCGTGTGGTTCGCAACGGGAATCGGGCCGTGCCCGCCGTAATGACCGTGAAGTCTGACGAGCGATGAGTGGAAGTCCCCCCCGTGAACACGGGCAGGGCGCAAACCTCTAAGGCCCCCGTCACCGAGGCGGGGGCTTTTTGTTTCGTCGTCTATCGCCCCCGCCGCGGGATCACACTTCCAGAACTGCTTCCTCGGTTTCTGGCGAGGGGGCATCGAACTGGCCGCGGCGCATCTCGGCGAGCCGTCGCTGGTACGCGGCCCGGAGTTCGTGGACACGGGTCTTCAGGTCGTGCAGGCGGCACTCCTCCGCGCGTGCGTGGGCGGTCGCGGCGAGCACACCCAGGATCGCGCAGCAGGCGACCGAGGCGATGACGGCCCAGACGGCGAGTGTGAATACCACCATATCCCTGCCATCGGCTGGCACGGACCCGTCCATAAGCGTTACAATGTCGCCGTGACCCCCCCTCTCCCGGCAGCCCGAACCATCTTGGCATTCCTGGTCGTTCTGGCGACATTGCTGCACCTTGCGGCGTCCAAGGTGTGCGCGAAGGCGAGCCCGGCAGCGGGAACGGGGGACATCGCCCTGCGGGTGGCGCAGTTCGGCCTCGCCCACGCCGCGCGGGCGGGCGACTGGGCCGGGATCGAACTGGAAGTGACCGACTCAGCGAGCCAGCCGCGCAACGTGCTCCTGCGGATTGCGGTGAAGGACGGTGATGGCGACACCGCCCTGATGCGCCGGGTGATCGTTGCCAACCCCGGCGTCAAGCAGAGCGCGTGGCTGTACGCTCGGCTGCCTTTCAATATGACCCAGGGCTCGACGTTCAACATCACCGCGCACGAGGCGATCGATACGGGGGCGGACGCAATCGCGGCCGATGAGGTGCGGTATGTTCCCGGCCGGTTGCTCGCGGGGCTTGAGTACCCGGTCAACAACCCGGTGCCGAGTTTGCATGGCCTGATAGGGGTGATCGGTCGGCGCGCTGCGGGGCTCGATCAGTACTCCGCGCTCGCGACCAACGCGGGCTACGCCGCGACCGGGCACGAGTACACGCAGGTGGTTTCGGGGCTGAGCCCCTCGGGGCTGAACGTCTCCGTGCTGCCGGATCGGTGGATGGGGCTGATGCCCTTTGAGGTCCTCGCGTGGACGGGCGCAGCACTCGACGAGCAGACCCCCCGTCTCAACGCCCAGCAGGCCGAGGCGATCCGCGAGTGGGTGAAGCGCGGCGGGCACCTGGTGGTTGTGCTCCCGCCCGCGGGGCAATCGTGGGTCGATGTGCCGGAGAACCCGCTGGCGGACATTGTGCCGGATGTGAGCGTGGAGCGGCGCGACGGGGTTGACCTGGATGCCTATCGCCAACTCCTGACGCGCCGCGCCGATGTCGCACTGCCCAACAACGCCGTGGTTCATCTGTTCACGGCGCGCCCGGGGGCGGATCGGTCCAGCGCGATCCCGATTCTCAACACACCTGATGGCCGGACGGTCGTGATGCGCCGCCTGGTCGGCACGGGCGCGGTGACGCTCATCGGGCTCGACCTGACGACCCGGACGCTCAGCGATGTCTCGGGCGCGTTGCACGCCGACCTGTTCTGGAACCGGGTGCTGGGCAAGCGTCTGCCGCTGATGAGCCAGGCGGACTTTGACTATGAGCGGCTGGGGGACCTCACGCCGAACGCCTCGCCGCAGCGCCAGCCGAAGTGGATGGGCGGGCGCGCGGAGGCGGACTTCGATGCCGGCATCGGCGCGATGGTGACGAAATCGGCGCGCGCCGCGGCGGGGCTTCTGCTTGCGTTTGTCATCTTTCTCCTGTATTGGCTGCTGGCCGGGCCGGTCGGCTTCTATGCGTTGAAAGAGCGGAACCTCAAGCACTATTCGTGGCTGGGGTTTCTCGGGGCGACAGCGCTGTTCACGGCGATCGCATGGGGCGGGGCCAACGTGCTTCGCACGCGCCGGATCGAGGGCCAGCACGTCACCTTCGTGGACCATGTGTACGGACAGTCCAACCAGCGAATGCGGAGTTGGTTCACGCTCCTCCTGCCCACTTACGGCGAGCAGGTCGTGTCCGTGGGCGAGGAGCGGGACCTCGAGTCGTGGCGCAACACGATCACCTCATGGGAGTCCTTTGGCGGGACCGGCGGCTCCGGTCTGGCCTCGTTCCCCGATGCGCGCGCCTACGAGACCGAGTCGCGCTCGCCCTGGCGTGTAAACGTGCCGACCCGCGCGACCACCAAGACCTTTCAAGCCGACTGGGCGGGAGGATTGCCGGGCAACTGGGGGATGATCGCCCCACAGGCCGCGGACGGCCAGTCCGTCTCCTTGGGTGAGGAGTTGCAACTCGTCGAGGACCCGACCTCGCGGAACCGGTGGAAACTCAGCGGCACGCTGACGCACAGTTTGCCCTCCGCGATGGAGGACGTGGTCATCCTGGTCGTGCTGGGACAGGACAATCTCCCCTTGCCGCGCGGCGACAGCCGAGTGCAGTATTCCAATGGCCTTCTGCAGGCACGCGTGTGGGACTTCGCCTATCCGGGGAACAAGTCCTGGAAGCCGGGCGATGTGCTCGACCTTTTCGCGGCGACCGGCAGCGACGGGAGCACGAGCCGCGCTCAGGTCGGGACAGCGTTCTTCGACAAGATCGTTCCGAGAGCGCCCGCGCAGTTCGGGGGCACGGCCCCGGGACTGCTCGCGCTGAACAACGTCCCGGAGTCGATGATCGCGCTTGCGCTCTTCGGCATCATCCCGCCGCCCGATCCGCAGGACAGCGGCACGCAGACGCTCGCCCGGCGATCGGCCGCGCACACCTACGACCTTTCGCGCTGGTTCACGCAGCCCTGCATCATCGTGATCGGCCAACTGTCGACCGATGCGGAGGGCAAGGGGATCGAGACGCCGCTGCCGGTGTCGATCGACGGCTCGCCGACCGACTCAACCCGCAAGCAGGTGCTGGGCCGGACGGTGGTCCGCTGGGTGTACCCGCTCCCCGCCGCGCCGCCGGCGTTTGCCGTTCCCGCATCGGGGACGGGCTTGCCCGCGATCGACGGGCTTGGTGAGGAGCCGACCGCCGATGCTCCTGACGCGAACGAGCCGGCGACAACTCCCCCGGAACCCTGAACCGCCGACGCCCAATCATTCGCGGCGAGCCAAACGCCGGAGGAGACCCGCCCTGTGCCGATGATCGAAACGATCAACCTCACCAAGCGCTACGGCGATCTGGTGGCCCTCGACTCGCTGAACCTGTCCATCGAGCAGGGCGACTGCTTCGGGTTCATCGGCCCCAACGGCGCGGGCAAGACCACGACCATCAAGATCCTGGGCACGCTGCTCAAGCCGTCATCGGGTCAGGCGATGATCGACGGCCTGACCGTCGGCTACCAGAACCGCCAGATCCGCCCGCTGATCGGCTATGTGCCGGACTTCATGGGTGCGTACGAGGACATGGTGGTCACCGAGTATCTCGAGTTCTTCGCGGCGTGCTACAACATTCACGGCCAGCAGCGCAAGAAGGTCGTCGCGGACGTGCTCGACCTGACGGACCTGAACTTCAAGGCGTCGGCGGAGGTCAACTCGCTGTCGCGCGGCATGCAGCAGCGTCTGTCGATCGCGAGGGTGCTGCTGCACGACCCCAAGGTGTTGCTGATGGACGAGCCTGCTTCGGGCCTTGACCCGCGGGCACGCATCGAGATCCGCGAGTTGCTCAAGGAACTCAAGCGGATGGGCAAGACGATCATCATCTCGTCGCACATCCTGCCGGAACTGGGCGAACTGTGCAACGTGGTGGGGATCATCGAGCGCGGGCAACTGCTGTTCTCGGGCTCGGTGCAGCAGGCGATGACCCGCGCCCGCGTGGGCAACGTCGTTCACGTCGCGGTGGCCGACCGCACGGCCGCGGCGGTCAAGGTGCTCCAGGCCATGCCCGGGGTCGCGAAAGTGAGCGTGGTGGAGGGGCAGCCGACGCCTAAGGGGCTCAACGGCTCGGGAGCGCACTGGGACGGGCGGATCATCCACCTGCACTTCGACGCTGGCGCGAAGACGGATGTGACGGATGTGCCGAACCTGCTCATCAACCAGGGGTTCCGCATCGTCTTGTTCACGGAAGAGGCGGTGAACCTCGAGACGGCGTTCATGCGGCTGACCAAGGGCGTGGTGCAGTAGAAGGTCGGAAGTGGGAAGTGGAGAAGCGTAGTTGGTTCCGCATCGACTACTGCCGAACGTCGGACTTGACATCGCGTCGTTGGACTTCTTCGACCGCCGAGCGCGGCAGCCAGCCGGCGGGGTGCGTGGTGGCGGCGCCAGTGCGCAGTCGCACGCGGACCCAGCGGCCGTCGTTCGTTGGCTTGCCCAGCAGCACCTCGGTGCCGGGCGGGAGCGGTGTGGGCGTGACGGGCGGGTAGGTCAGGTCATCGGGGCCGGTGCGGAGCAGTTCGGCGCGGAGTAGAACCGCTTCGTTTCTTTGCCGGTCGGCGAGCAGGTCCACCGCGGCGATCGCACCGGCCAAAGCGGCCATCAGCGCAACCAACAGCGTCACCGCGCCGGAAGGCCGCTTGGGCGCGCCCGCGGCCACGCGGAAGGCGCGTATCGCTACAAGCGTGAGAACCAGACCGGCGAGAGACGCGGCGATCAATACACGCAGCGCCAACGGCACCGCTCGGGCGGCCGCGAGCAGGCGGTCGCTGAAGGGACGCGAGTTTGTGGCGGACGATGACTCGCCCGCGGGCGGCGGGGCGGCCGGGCGCGGAGAGGCTTGATCAGCGCGGGCCGCGGCGACGCTGCGGCGGGCCTCATCGAGGTTCGCATCAATGCGCAGCGCGAGCGAGTCGGCCAGCGGCAGAAGGCCCGGCGTGATGCGCTGGGCGCGCCGCAGGTCCAGCACCGCGGATGCCCAGTCGCCGGTAAGCGCTGCGCGCGTGCCCGAGTCGTAGAGGGCTTGTGCGTCTTCGTGTGCGCGAAAGCCTCCCTGCCGCCAGGTGATCGCGAGAAGCAGGCCCGTGCCGATCGCCCATGCGATCGCGGGTGTTAGTGCCCAGTGGATGGAAATGCGGCCCGTGCTCATGCGACCCGACCTTGTGAGGTGACCAGGGGTGCGGGCGCGGAGCGCGGACCGCGTGCGATCTCGCGGATCGTCGCGAGCGCTTCGGGTACGAGTTCCGGCGAGCCGGCATCGATCCCTGATGGCCCGAAGAGCCGACGGTCGCAGGATGCGAGGATGAAGCGGAGTCTCGCGGCCGCGACGGGGTCGTGCGTCTGCACCGCCGCGATGGCCTCGCCGCTGGTCATCGGCTCGGGCGGAAGGCTGAACCAGTCCGCCAGGAACACGCGAAGTGCGCTCGCCACATGCGAGGGATCGGTCGGGGCCTGACTCCGGCGCAGCGACCGCTCCGCGCGACGCAGCGCCCCGCGCCGTCGCCATGCGCCGGGATCGCGCTCGGCGATGCGCCGCCTCGCCGCGGCGAGCGTTCCGGCCAGGAGCGCAAGACCGGGCAGAGCGACGCACGCCGCGAGCGCGGGTGCAAGCGGCACCGAAGGATGTGCGTCGGGCGCGATGTTCGGCGTGCCCGCTTGGGCGAGCGGCGGGAAGAACCCGTCCACCTTGGCAACGCGCACGGGTGCAGGCGACTCCGGCGATGCGGGCACGCCCCCGGCCTGCGCTGTTTCCTCGTCGGCCAAGCCCTCCAGGTCGCCCATACTTGTCACGGGCGCGGCGACGATGGTGAGGGGAACGATGTTGGATTTGGCCGCGCGGTACTGCCCGGTCGCGGTATCGAAGTACCACACCTCCACCGGCGGGACGGCATCGACCTTCGCGGAACGGGGGCGGATCTGGGCTGAAAAGATTGCCACGTTCTCCGCGACCTGCGGGAGCACGGGGTCGCGCGGCACGCGGAAGGACCTCGCGAGTGCGCTGTCCCCGCCGGTCCCCTCTCCACTGCGCGAAAGGTCGATCGTGGGCGGATCGAACATCGGGAGTTTGCTGCGCAGTACGAGCGTGAGCGCGAGTGGATCGCCGACCGCGCCCTGGCGCGGCTGGCACTCCGCATCCAGTTCGTACTCGCCGACAAGGCCGGAGAAGTCCGCGGGCCTGCCGGCGGCAGGAAGGTCAAGAACCTCGATCGACTTGGATGCTGCCACCGCGTAGCGGCGCTGCGTCACGGTCTTCCGGTCCCACGGGGCATCAAAGTTGTTCGGCGGCTTCTGGCCGACCACAGCGCGGAAGTCCACGCGGGCTGCACCGACGTCGAACCGCCCCGCGCGTTTGGGCACGAGCAGGAACTCCAGCGTGAACTTCGAGCGGACCTCGCCATTGAGGCTCACCTGCGAGAGCGATCCGCGGGCCATCGTGCCGCCCCCCTCCCCTGCGACCGCCGAGTAGCCGACATCGACGGCCTGTTGCTGGCCGCCGCCCGCGCTCACGGTCGGCGCGATCGGGAGAACATCGAAGGCGCCTGACGGGAGATTGAGGTAGAACGCGGCATCTTCGGCGGCGGCGGAGAGAACCCAACTCAACGTGAGTCTGAAGGGCTGTCGGACGTACGCCCTGGTGAGGTCAATGCTGGTCCCAAGGCCCTGAGCCTGGGATGGCTCGAGGACTCGCACGGTGACGGGGCGGGTGCGAACCGTGCGTCCGTCGGCCACGATGTCCAGCGCGGGGATGGCAAATGTTCCGGCCCGGTGCGCGGTGAGCGTGTAGAGCAGCGTGACGCTCGAACTCCGCTGATTCTGGACCCGGCCGTTGATGATCATCGTCATGCTCGACGAACTGGGCTGGACGCCGTTGTGCTTGACCACCCAGTCCCGACCGATCACCGCGGCAAGGTCCGGGCCGGAAGCCTCGGCGGCGTTCTTGACCTCGATGCGGAAGGGGATGGAGTCTCCGACGTATGCCTCGTCGACAGTGCTCGCGGCGGCGGTTGGCGGCGGGGACTGCGCGCTGGAGGGCGTGACTGCAACTGCGATCAGAAGCAAGGCAAACATGCGCACAAGCCCCGGCACCGAGCAATACGCAATGTTTCTACGGCCCCCATAAACAAGACCAGCCGCCGCGGAGCGACGGGGTACCCAGAAACCCCAGGCCGCTGTGATTCGGAGTGGAACTCTCACCAGTCCTTCTCCACCGGAGGTGTGCGCGTGCGCTGCTGGGACTTGAGGAACTTGCGGATGGCCTCGCGCGTGCGGGCCTCGCGGTCGAGGATGCTCGCCGCGGCAGCGCTGAAGGCCCGCTGGGGCTCGCCGGGCTTCTCGGCGTTTGGCTGCTCCTGCGCCTCTGCCTCTCCCTGCTCCTCGCCGGGCTGCTGGTCGATCCCGAGCGCAGCGCGGGCGGCATCCTCGATCTTCTCGGCGGCCTCTCGCTGTGACTGCTCCGCACCCTTTGTGTCGGACTGACGGAGTTGCTCCTCGGCGCGGGCCTGAGCGCGCCGTGCTTCGTCGAGCCGGTCGCGCGAGCGAGACAGGTTCTCCGCCTGCTCGCTCGGCTTGGGTCCGCCGGGTTGCTGCTCCTGCTGCGGCTTTGCGTTTTCCGCGGCCTGCTGCTTCTGGAGTTGTTGATCCAGTTCAGCCGCGCGCTCCGAGAGTTCGCGCTGCGCATCGGCAAGTTTCTGCGACTCTTCCTGCTTCTGCTGCGCCGTCTTGGATTCGGGCGGCTGCTTCTCGGCCTTGGACGAGTCTTCGGCCGCCTCGTCCTGCTTGCGGGCGAGGTCGGCGAGGTCCTCCGCCGCCTTTTGCTCTTCCGATTGACCTTGCGGAGGTTGATTCGGGCTTTGCGGCTCAGTGGGCGGCTGGCCCGGCGGGCCGGACTTGCCGTCACCGCTCTGACCGGAATCTCCCGATTGCGACTGGCCCGGCTGCTTGTCCTGTTGCTGTTGCTTCTTCTGCTCGGCCACCTGCCGCCGGAGTGCCTCGCGGGCCTTCTGGAGTTGCTCGACGGAGCTGGCCGCGGCGGAACGCTCCTTCTCGGACAGGCCGGGGCGGGCATTGCGGAACCATCGCTCCGCCTGCGCGAGGGTCTTCATCGCACCCTCGGGATCCTTCTCGGCCTGCGCTGCAGCGCGGGCCGCCTCGATGAGTCCGAGGTTGTACCTGGCGCGCGCGGCGGTCGCGTTGTCCCGCTGACCATTTCCCGCTGCATTTGCGTTGAGTGCCAACTGCTCAGCGCGCCGGAACGAAGACTCGGCCTCTTCGGTTTGCCCGGCGGCCAGTTGGGCACAGCCGCGACCCAGCGCCACATCAGGGGAATCGGCGTGACGCAGCGTGGCACCCTCGAAGAGACTCAGCGCCTCACCGGCCTTGCCGACCTCGAGCAACCTGGTCCCAGCGCCGACATCGTCTCTGATCGACTGAGCCCGTGCCGGAGTCGCGATGACAAAGACGCACAGGAAGATTGTCGCCGCCACAGCGCCGACGCCGTTGTTGGCAGGGGGGCGGGGAGTACGACGGATGTGCAACCCTTCGATCAGCATGGCGATCATCCCCAGGCAGAGCGCGCCGCCCAAGGGCCACTGGAATACCTCGGTGTAACGCACGGACTCGCTCGCGTCGAACTGCTTCCTCTCTCCATCGCGGCGCAAGAGTTGGTACACACGGTCGAGTTCCAGGTTGCCGGTGCCGACATCCAGGAAGACCCCGCCGGGCGTCGCATCGGCCATGGTCCGCAACGACTCCGGGTTCCTGCGCGACTGGACCTGTTCGCCGCCGTACCTCATAAAGCCTTCCTTGGAATTTGCCCGACCATCCGTCCGGGCCTGGGCCGCTTGCTCCGGATCAACCGGCACCGGCGCGCCAAGGTCCGACCCCAGACCGATGCACACGAGCCGCACTCCCTGAGCGCCCGCCTCGGTCGCGGCCTCCAGCGGGCGCGTCTCGTGATCCTCACCATCGGTGAGAAGATAGATGTCCGCCGCGACGGGTCCGCCCCCCCCCTCCTGCTGGTCGGCACGGATGAGTTTGAGCGCGGATCGGATCGCATCGCCGATGGCCGTTCCGCCGCGACCGACGCTGTCGGGACCGATCGCGTCGAGGGACATCCGGGCGAAGGCGTAGTCGGTGGTCATGGGGCACCGCTCCACGGGCGAGCCCGCGAAAGCGACGATGCCGACGCGGTCGCCCTCCGCGGCGTCGAGGACATCACCGACCATGAGTTTGGCGCGGGCCAGTCGGTTGGGGCGAAGGTCCTGAGCGAGCATGGACCGGGAAACGTCGATTACGAACACCACATCACGCCCAGTCCGCTCGACCTTCCTCGCTTGAGGGCTGTGCGCAGGTCGCGCCAGCGCGAGCACAACACAGGCGATGGCGAGCGACCAGAGGGCTGCGCTGAGGATCGAGCGCGTGAGCGAAGCTCGCGGGACCCACGGTCGGGGCGTCCCTGCACCGTTGCCATAGAACCGCGTGAGCGCGCGCCTGCGGGCGAACACCGCGACGAGCAGCACGAACCCAGCGCACGGGGCGAGCGTGAGCAGGTACAGGAGTTGGGGGGCAAGAAAGGTCATGGGGTGGTGCGAGTCGTGCTGATGGCGAGTCCGAATGGGATTCTCGTTCGATGCGAGCGACGCAGCTCCTTCGCCCCTGCCGGTGCGAAAAGAGTGGACGGCTGGGTTCGTGTGATGCCGCCTGTTCCACGGGTTGCGATTGCTGCTGCGACCTTACCCGTGGCGACAACCCGCGGCCCCGCCGGGGCCAAAGCCGAGTCAGCAAGAGTTGCAGTTTTCATCAGATCGTTCTCCGAAGCCACGTCGAACCCAGCAGGAGGCTCAGGGAAATCAGCACGCCTCCCGCGCTGGCGGGGAACACAAACTTCTCCTGCCAGTCGGTGTACTCCAAGGTGGTCACCGAACTCTTTTCAAGGCGGTCGATCTCCGCGTACACCTGCCGGAGCGCCGCACCATCCTGCGCGCGGTGATACACACCTCCTGTGAGTTCCGCGATCCGTTGCAGCACCGATTCATCCACGTTGCTCGGCACTCGCACCCGCTGCTCTCCCAAGGGTGTCCGGACGACCTGGAAACTATCCCCCCCCGCGCCGATGCCGATGGTGTAGACCTTGATCCCCCACTCCGCGGCGAGCCTTGCCGCCTCGATCGGGTCCGCCTCCCCGGCGTTGTTGTCGCCATCGGTCAGGAGGATGATCACCTTGCTCTTTATCGTCAGCGCGTCCTGCCCGGAACCGCCTCGCTCCCCCCGCCGCTGCCTGTTCTTGAGTTCATCCTCCGCCCGCTTGAGGCGCGCAGCGGCGAGCGCCAGGCCATCGCCGATCGCTGTGCCGTCCTCGTATCGTGCCTGCGCCGTCTCGATGGCCTGCACCAGTTGGGTGAGCGTGCGCGGATCGCGCACCAGCGGGCAGGAGGTCTCGGCGAACCTCGCGAACGTGACCAGGCCCACGAGGTCGCTCGGCCTGCCCGAGAGTTCTTTGCCATCGCCCAGGAGGAAGTCGCTGAGCACGCGCTTGACCGCGTCGATGCGCGATTGCAGGGCTCCATCGACTTCCATGTACTGGTTCATCGAGCCGGATCGGTCCACGACGAGTTGGATCGCGACTGCCTCGGCGGATGTTTCGACACGCCCGACGCCCAGTTGCGGTCGCGCCAGGCCCACCGCCAGGAGCGCCAGCCCCGCCCACCGCGCCGCGACGGGGAACCATACGAGCCGCTGACGCAGTGTTCGCGGCAGCGAAGCAATGTTTGAGACGGCGGAGAGGCCGCCTGCTGGTGCGCGGCGTGAAAGGGTGCGCAACAACACCCACGCAACCAGGCACAATGGCAACACGCCCAGCGCCCACGGCGTCTCCCAGCGCGCGGAGAGCACACTGTCGAGCCACGCAAACCTCATGCCGCCTCCCCACTTCTCGACGATGCGCCTTGGGATTCCGCCGCGCGCACCTGCGCAACAAACAGTCCAAGCGAATCAAGAATCGCTCGAACCATCCCCGATGGCACAACGCGATTCGGCGAGAAGCGCACCTGCTCGAGTTCATCAAGGCGATGAGCGACCTCTGCCGCGGCGGGCTGACCGCTACGGCGGGTCCAATGAGCAAGTT
>ENA-ORBV01010347-ORBV01010347.1-microbial-mat-metagenome-genome-assembly--contig:-NODE-10347-length-14972-cov-6.280967_pt1 | contig 14972 bp, 19 predicted proteins | sample MGYA00237777_ERZ505514 | MGnify/ENA primary metagenome ERZ505514 (study PRJEB26160, sample SAMN06269048) | microbial mat metagenome | isolation source: Oligotrophic lake microbial mat | place... | reverse complement strand
TCGTCGGCAGCGTCAGATGTGTATAAGAGACAGATGCTCCGGGCCGACGTCGAGGCCGGGGCACCGGCGAACGGAGACGGCACCCTCAACCTGGTGCACTACTGCGCGTGGCTCGCACGCGCTGCGGCGGACGGAGGGTCCCATGGACCCGCGCCGCCTGAAGCCGGGTGAGCTGTGCCGCGTCCTGAACTCGACTCCCCTCGGAGAGGTGATCGGCGAGCGGCAGCTCCAGCGGCATCGACTCCGTGCCGGCATGCGGCTCGCCTCCGATGGCGACGCCGGTCGCGTCGACCTGCTCCGCTACTGCGCCTGGCTCGCGGCAGAGAGGCATCGACCGATCGGCGCCCGCAAGGTGATGGGAGCCACGCCTGCGGGCCCGTCGAAGCCGACCTCCTACGACGAGCACCGCGAGCGGATGCGGCGGGCGATGGCGTCCTCGTCCCGCAGCGGCCGCGACATCGGGCAGCTTCCGCCGATCATCGACCAGGCGAGGCGCGACGCCTGCGAGCGGAACTTCCGGCTGTTCGCCGAGAGCTACTTCCCGATGACGTTCACGCTCAAGTGGTCGCCCGACCACCTCAAGGTCATCGCCAAGATCGAGACCGCCGTGCTCGATGGCGGGCTCTTCGCGATGGCGATGCCCCGCGGGAGCGGCAAGACCTCCCTCTGCGAGACCGCCGCGGTCTGGGCGATGCTCTTCGGTCATCGCGAGTTCGTGATGATCATCGGCTCGGACCGCGACCACGCGAAGCAGATGCTCGACTCCATCAAGGCGGAGATCGAGCACAACGATCTGCTGCACGAGGACTTCCCGGAGGTGTGCGAGCCGGTGCGGCGGCTCGAGGGGATCCATCAGCGGGCACCGGGCCAGCTTTGCGGCGGCGCGGCCACGAACATCCACTGGACCGATCAAGAGATCGTGCTCCCGACGGTGCAGGGCAGCCGGGGGTCGGGCGCCATCGTCCGTGTGGCGGGCATCACGGGCCGCGTTCGAGGCGCGAAGTACAAGCGGCCGGATGGTCGGTCGGTGCGGCCCTCGCTGGTCCTGATCGATGACCCGCAGACCGACGAGTCCGCGAAGAGCCCGAGCCAGTGCACCGGCCGCGAGCGGATCATCGCCGGTGCGGTGCTCGGTCTGGCCGGTCCGGGCCGCAAGATTGCGGGGCTGTCGACGCTCACCGTCGTCGCTCGCGATGACCTCGCCGATCGACTGCTCAATTCGCAGCGGCACCCGCAGTGGCAGGGCGAGCGGCTGAAGATGGTGTACGCCTTCCCCACGGAGGAGGCGCTCTGGACTCAGTACGCCGAGCACCGAGCGCAGGGCTTGCGCGCTGGCCGCGGATTGTTGGACGCGACGAAGTTCTATCGGAAGAACCGCAAGGCGATGGATGCGGGCTCGGCGGTCGCCTGGCCGCAGAGATTCAACCCCGACGAGCTGAGCGCCCTTCAGCACGCGATGAACCTGCGGCTGCAGGATGAAGCCGCGTTCGCGGCGGAATGCCAGAACGAGCCTCTGGCCCCAGCGCTGGAAGCAGCGCCCGAGATCACCGCCGAGGAGATCGCCATGAAGACGAACGGTCGGCCGCGCGGCGAGGTGCCGTCGACGTGCACGACCCTCACCGCCTTCATCGACGTCCAGGGCAAGGCGCTGTACTGGACCGCGATTGGGTGGGAGCCGGTCTTCACCGGCTACGTCGTCGACTACGGCACGTTCCCCGACCAGCGCCAGCCCTACTTCACGCTCCGGGAGATCCGTCGCACGCTCGCGATGCAGTTCCCGCGGGCGGGCCTCGAGGGCGCCCTCTACGGAGGGCTGCAGGAGCTCACGCAGATGCTCTTCGCGCGGGAGTGGCAGACCGACACCGGCGCCGTCATGCGGATCGGCCGCTGCATGATCGACGCGAACTGGGGCATGTCGACGGACATCGTCTACCAGCTCTGCCGGCAGTCGGCCCATTCGGCGATGCTCACCCCGAGCCACGGCCGCTGGGTCGGCGCGACCAGCGTGCCAATGGCTGCGTACACGCGGAAGCCGGGCGATCGGGTCGGGTCGAACTGGCGCATGCCGGCGCCAACCGGCCGGCGAGCGATCCGGCACATCCTGTTCGACGCGAACGCCTGGAAGAGCCACGTGATGCAGCGGCTTTCGGTTCCGCTCGGCGACTCGGGCTGCCTCTCGCTGTTCGCCGAACGTGGCGATCCGCACCGGATGTTCGCGGAGCAGCTGGCCGCGGAGCGGCGCGTTCCGGTCGAGGCTCGCGGCAGAACGGTCGATGAGTGGAAGCTGAGGCAGCCGGGCCTCGACAACCACTACCTGGATTGCGCCGTCGGCTGTGCGGTCGCTGCGTCGATGGAAGGGATCGCACTCGAGGGGATCGGGACACCCGGGCCGCTGAAGCGGCAGCGGATCAAGTTCGCGGAGATCAGCGCACGGAGGCAGCGATGACACAGGACGCAGCAGGAGCCCGGCCCAAGGAGCCTCGGGGCATCGAGTGTCGGAGGTGTGGGTGCCGCCACCTCGAGGTGGTGTATACCCGTCGCCAGCAGAATCAGATGGTCCTGCGGAGGCGCGAATGCCGGCACTGCGGCGCCCGACTCAGCACGGTCGAGCGGGTCATCGGGCCGCCCGCAAAATAATCTCGAAAGTTCGCCCCAATAGGGCTTGCGTGTATCGCATTCCTCGATACATTACATAAGTCAGCCAGACGGCCGACCAGTACCCGCCTGACGCGGGGTGACAGGTCCCGGCGATGCCGGGAGGAACAGGACCACCCAACATGAGCTACGCAGTGACCATCTACGTCGACGCCGCCGGCGTCAAGGTTCCCGCCTCGAAGACCGACCAGGCTGGGCGCCGCGGCGCCAAGGGGCTCGCTCGCCGCACGCATCGCGGCAGCCTCGTCGTGTCTGCTGGCACGTGGTATCCGTGCCAGATGGCCTACCGGCCGTTCCAGCATGCGGTGGAGGCGGCTGCCAAGGCCGCCTCCCTCGCCGACCTGGCCGCCCGCGCCTGACCCCCCCCGCCGCGCTCCCCTGCCGGGGCGAGCGGCGTTTGCTGGGCGGCACTCAGCCGCAGACCGACCCGCCGGACGCGGGAGCACGAGCCCGGCGGCGCCGGGAGGAACAGGACCACCACATGAGCGACTCGATCACCATCATTATCCGGGACGGCGAGGACCTTCGGACCACCCGCGTACACGGGTGGGAAGCCGAGACCCACATAGCGGCGGGTGACGCCCTGGCCCATGAAGCCGCCGTTTTGCTGGCGTTCACGTACCGGGACGATCGCAGCGAGTACCCATCGCAGATGGTCGTTGAGGGTTTCGTCTGGTCGCTTGATCAGGAGTGCGAGGATGTGGCGGGAGAGGAGCTGGTCTACACCATCGACCCCATCGCCCTCGACGCCCTCGACGCCCGCGCCGCCGCGCAGGCGGAGCAGGCCCGATGAGCCACACCCTGGACGGCACACTGCTGCGGCAGATCGATGGGACGTGGGCATGGTCTGACGGCACGCCCGAGCCGCGCGTGCGCGACATGCACGCGGGAGACAGCCACAACTATCGCTGCCGGACCTACGGCAGCGGGGGCACATACGTCGAGGTCCCGCTCGCCGCCGCGCGGCGCGAACCTGACCTTATGTGGGTGTGGGCAGGAGTCACGGCTGGCCGGTACACGCAGTCGGGTTCCGGCGACCACACCGGCCCGCTCCAGATCACGGAGGAGAGCGTGAGTCGAATGCGGATCGAGCCGGGCGAGGATCCGCTCCTCGGCCAGGAGCCGATCCAGCACAAGCGGGCGATCCCAGGCGTCGCGCTTGTCCCGGTCGCGGAGTGGGATGAGTGGTCCCGTCAGACGATCGTTGGTGTGTGGTGGGATCGATCGCACGAAGCGGACATCCTGGCCATCGCCGGGCGGCTCGGATGGCGTGGCACGAAGAGTGACGGGCACGACCGATGACCTACTCCCTCTACCTCACGTGGCGATCTGCCGCAGACGGGCACGTCGACATCGTCGCACGCGTCGTGCCTGACGCAGAGCCATGGGTCGGGCCATACATCATCGACCTGCCGAGCGGCCCTCCGCCCGACGGCCAGGCGATCACCAGCCGGCCTCTCTCCGGAGTCCCCGAGTCGGTCGCTGATGCCATCGGCCGCGGCTACATCGCGGTGATGGCCACGGTCGCACGTGGTGAGACGCTGCCCGAGGTGAGTGTCGCGGATGCTCGGGCGATGCTCGCCCTGATCGCCAGCGGCTCGCGCCGGAAGGCGAGGACCTTCGCGCGCGCTCGCGGGTACGGCGGCGGATCGGCCGAGCTGGATCTCTCCATCGGTGCGGCGATGCGCCGTTTCCGGTTGGACGCGCTCATGGCTGGGCACTGGAGCACGACGTGAGACGGCGGAAACCGAGCCCCATCGTCTGTGAGATCGACCGCGCCTCCATCCGGCAGGCGATGGCAGACGCGGGTGTGGGTGTGCGCGAGATCGCGCGGCGACTCGACGTGCGGCCGAACACGATCTCGCGCTTCCTGGCGGCCGCACCGGGACCGGCTGAACGACTCGCGGCGAAGATCCTGGCCGCTCTCGAAGAGCGATAGTTCGACCCTCAACGTCTACCGGTAGACATGACTTGCGGAATTTCGCGGGTCGTGGGCTGTCGGGCCTTGCCGCGTCCGTCGCGATGGATAGCGTCTCACTCATCTCAGCCGGGTTCTCCCGGCGGCGACATCATCGGTGACTGATCCTCACTGCTGATCGAGCCGAATTCAGTGCGCCATGCGGGGCCGCATCCCTGCGTGGCGTCGTCGTTTTTGGTCGCCGCCGCCGGGAGTCCAGGCTGGGTGGAGCGCGACCGTGGCCGACCTCAAGCAGACCATCATCGACGCAGCGCAGTCGCCCAAGAAGGCCTCCAACGAGACCGGCGCCGTCGAAGCGCACCCGATTCCCGACCTGATCGCGGCCGACCGCTACGCCGCGTCCAAGGCCGCAGCGTCGAAGCCCCGTCGCGGGCTCCGCGTCACTCGCCTCGTTCCTCCAGGAGCCGGGTGATGGCAGGACCGACGCGATACAGGTCGCCAGGCTGGGTGCCTGGACCCGTGATTGCGGGGCAGATCTCGCCCGCTGCGATGTCTCGTCGCCCTCGGCCCATGGTCCGCGGCAGCTACGACGCCGCACGGACCACCGACGAGAACCGCCGGCACTGGCAGAACGCAGACTCCCTCTCCGCCAACGCCGCCCTCACGCCGGAGGTGCGTCGCCTCATCCGCAACCGGGCCCGCTACGAGAGCGCGAACAACAGCTACGCCGCCGGCATCGTGCTCACGATGGCCAACGACTGCGTCGGGGCCGGGCCGATCCTGCAGATGGCCACGGGCAGCAGGACCGTCGACAGCAAGATCGAGATGGCGTGGGCCCGCTGGGCCCGGGCAATCGACCTGGGCGAGAAGCTCCGCACCATCCACAGGGCGAAGAAGGTCGACGGCGAGGCCTTCGGGGTGCTCGTCAACAACCCTCGCGTCCAGAGCGAGATCCTGCTCGACCTGCGGCTCATCGAGAGCGACCGCGTCTGCTCGCCGCTGATGCCCATGAGCAACGCCGGCGACAAGGGTCGCCGGTCGATCGACGGCGTCGTCGTCGACTCGCTCGGAACGCCGATCGCCTTCCAGGTGCTGCGAGAGCACCCAGGCGACATGGACTTCTCGGGCTCGATGGAGTCCGACGAGTACGACGCCGAGCAGGTCCTCCACCTGTACCGCACCGACCGGCCCGAGCAGTCGCGGGGAGTGTCGGAGCTCGCCCCGGCTCTCTCGCTGTTCGCGATGTTGCGTCGCTACACGCTGGCCACGGTCACCGCGGCGGAGTCCGCCGCGAACATGGCCGGCGTCCTCTACACCGACGGGCCCGCCGACGAGGAAGACCCCGGCGCCGAGCCCGGCGATCTGTGGGAGCTCGAGCGGAACATGTTCACCGCGCTCCCCGCGGGCACCAAGATGGCCCAGGTCAAGGCGGAGCAGCCGGTCAGCACGTACGACGTCTTCGTCCGGGCGCTGCTCCGCGAGATCGCCCGCGCCCTGAACTGCCCGTACAACGTCGCCGCGCTGGATTCCTCGGGCCACAACTACGCGAGCGGCCGGCTCGACTACCAGAGCTACGGCCTCGAGCTGGGCGTCGAGCGCAGCCGGATCGCACAGCGGATCCTCGACCCTCTGCTTCGTGCCTTCCTGCGGGAGGCGGCGCTCACCGGGATCGCCCCTCGCCAGATGGCCGACGAGATGTGGGTGCCGCACGAGTGGCGCTGGACGAGCCGCGGCCACGTCGACCCCACGAAGGGCGCCAACGCCGAAGCGACGTCGCTGCGTGCCCGAACCACGACCTACGCCGAGGTCTACGCCATGAAGGGCCTGGACTGGGAGGAGCAGTTCGAGCAGTCGGCCAGGGAGCAGGCGCGAGCCCGCGAGCTGGGCCTGGTCCTCGACACGCTGCCCATCCCCGTACCGGTCGGCGCCCCGACACAGTCTGACGATGACGATGACGAGGAGGTCGAAGATGACGAGTAAGCGCCCGCGATCCGTGCGTGCCGCCGCTGCCCCGTCGCCGACGACGCTCAGCTTCAGCGCGGCCGTCACCGGTTGGAGCGATGTGCAGGCGACTGAAGGCAAGCCGAAGCTGCGATCGTTCTCGATGGAGGCGTACACCGGTGGGCCGATGGTCATCTACGGCTTTTTCTTCCCGCTGGTCATCGACCTGTCCGGCCTGCAGATCTCCGGCAAGCCGCGGCCCATTTTGATGGGTCACAACACGGAGCAGATCGTCGGGCACACGACGTCAGTCGAGAACGACGGGCGATCGCTGATTGTGGCTGGCGTCATCAGCGGTGTCGGCGAGGCCGCGAGGTCCGTCGTCGAAACGAGCATGAACGGGTTCCCCTGGCAGGCGAGCGTCGGAGCTCGCATCCGTCGCCTGGAGTCCGTCAAGGCCGGCGAAACCGTTGAGGTCAACGGCCAGCTGGTGAATGGACCGGTCTTGGTGGCCCGAGCCACGACGCTGCAGGAAGTCAGCTTCGTGCCGCTCGGCGCGGACGATAACACAAGCGCTCGCGTCGCCGCGAGCCGAAAGGCAGTGAACAACATGGCCAAGCGTCAAGGATCGACGAATCGGGCCGGCAGCACCATCGCGGCCGGCGGGACCACCACCCTCAACGACATCGACGAGACGTCGATCGAGGCGGGCAATCACGACGAGATCGACACGTCGATCGAGGCCGGTGCCCAGCACGGCGATGTCGAGGCCTCGGATGTCATCGCCCAGCTTCAAGGCGACGCCGTGAAGACCATCCGGGCCTGCGCAGCGGCCGAGCACAAGCGCATCGCGGCGATCACTGCCGCGGCGAAGGGCCACTCCGAGATCCTCGCCAAGGCCATCGAAGATGGCTGGACCACTGACAAGACCGAGCTCGAGGTGCTCCGCGCCGAGCGAAAGAACGCGCCCCCGATGGCCGGCGGCGGTGGCGGAGGCAACGTCTCCGCAGCCGCGTGCGAAGCGTCGATGCTGCTCGCCACGGGCGTCAGCGAGGAGCGAGTCGGGAAGCTCTACCCCGAGAAGGTCGTCGAGGCCGCGATGTCTCGCGACATGCGCGGCATGGGTCTGCAGGGCCTGTGCGCCCGCGTGATCGCAGCGACCGGCGGCTGGGCCCAGGCGGGCAGCTTCGGTGACGACACGATCAAGGCCGCGTTCGAGGCGGATCGTCAGATCCGTGGCAGCTACGGGTTCTCGACATTGAGCCTCACGGGAATCCTGAGCAACGTTGCGAACAAGACGCTGCTCAGCTCGTTCCTGGCGGTCGAGTCGGTCGTCCCGCTGATCTGCGCCGAGGCCGACAACAGCGACTTCAAGCGCGCCTTGCGCTATCGGCTCACCGCCCAGGGCAAGATGGAGAAGATCGGTGCCGGCGGCGAGCTGCAGCTCGGCACGATGACGGACGAGCCCTACGGGAATCAGGTCGACACCTTCGGTCGCCTGATCGCCATCACCAGGCAAATGATGATCAACGACGACCTGGGCGCCTTCACCCAGATCCCGCGCATGCTCGGTCGCATGGCTGCACTCTCGCGGGAGGAGGCGGTCTTCACGCTGCTCCTGGCGAACCCCGGATCATTCTTCGCGGCCGGCAACAAGAACTTCATCACCGGTGCAGATACCGCGCTGAGCATCAATGCACTGACGGTCGGCGAGCAGGCCTTCCTTGACCAGGTCGACAGCGCTGGCAAGCCGATCATGCTGTCGCCGGCGGTGCTCTTGGTGCCCACGTCTCTGAAGACCTACGCAGGGCAGATCTGGAAGGACACGGCGGTCAACGAGACCACCTCGACCGACAAGCCCAAGCCGGCGAGCAATCCGCACGCGGGCAAGTGGACGCCGGCGTCCTCGCCGTTCCTGAACGCGCAGGGCATCAGCGGGGGCAGCGCCAAGGCCTGGTACCTCTTCGCCGACCCCGCGACCGGAGTGGCCGCCATCGAGGTGGCATATCTCCGCGGGCAGCGGACCCCGACGATTCAGTCTGCGGAGACCGACTTCTCAACGCTCGGCGTGCAGATGCGCGGCTTCTGGGATTTCGGCGTCGAGATGCAGGACTTCCGCGGCGCAGTCAAGAGCAAGGGCGAGGCGTAAGTCGCGGGCACGGCGGGGCCGGGTGGCATGCCCGACTCCGCCGACTCTCCGCAGCGAGCGACCTCCACACCACACCAATCACCTCTCACTCACGAGGCAGACATGGCAACGACCATCGCATCGGACAATCTCATCGACTACACGCCCGGCGCCGCAGTTGCGGCGGGGGCGGTGGTCGTCATCGGCGACTTGATCGGCATCGCGGCGGTGCCCATCGAAGCCAACCGCCTCGGATCGCTCGCGATCCGAGGCACCAGCCAGTTCCCGAAGGCCGCGGGCGCCGCGATCAATGCCGGTGCGAAGGTCTATTGGGACTCGGCCAACTCGGTGGCGACTGCCACGTCGGGCGGCAACAAGTTCCTCGGCGTGTCGCCCGCCGGGGCGCTCAGCGCCGCGACCACGGTCGTCGTCGTCCACTACCCGCCCGGCGCCTGATCCACCGATGCCCGACATGATCGCCAACGGCGCCGAGTGGCTGACGTCGCAGCGAGAGGCTCACCTCTCACGCGACGTCGCCTACACGCGCGCCGGTGGCGGCGTGTCGCTCACGCGCAAGGCGTCAATCGGCCGCACCGAGTGGGAGACGACGGATTCGTCGGGCGTGCAGACGCGCACCGAGTCGCGGGACTTCATCTTCGCCACATCGTCGATCACCTTCACCCCGACCAGGGGCGATCGGATCCGCGAGACCGTCGGAGCGGAGGTCCTGGTCTACGAGGTGATGGCACCGGGCGAGGAACCCGTCTTCAAGCCGGGTGACGCTTTTCGCTCTTCGATCCGCATCCACACCAAGCTGGTAGGCAAGGAGGCCGCGTGACCGACATCATTCAGATCGCGACGCTCTTGACGGTCGGGATCGGGCTTGCCGGAGTCGCCATCAAGCTGGGGCGGCTCATCGAGACGATCGAGCGGCACGACTCGTTGATCCGCGACATCGCCGAGAACCTCGAGGAGACCGGACGGGTTCAGAGCAGGACCACCACCGAGCTCACGGCGATCCGCACCACCGTGAACGAGCACGAGAGGCGCCTGAACCGCCTCGGGGGGCATGCCACCTGATGCCCTCACGCAGCGTCCAAGTCGCAACCGCCATCGTCACGCTGATCAACGGCGCGACGCTGCCTCAGCCCGTCACCGCGGTGCGGAGCTGGCTGCCCGAGTCCGCCCTCGAGGGACTGGCCCCGGTCCGCTGTGACGTGTTCCCACGCAGCCAGGTGCAGGGAGCGCTGAGTCGGGGCGAGGCATCGTTCGAGATCGAGACCGCAGTCGCGATCCAGAAGCAGGCCATCGGCACCGCCGCAGTCGATCCACTGGTCGAACTGCTCGAAGCGATCGGGGTTCTGCTCGATCGCACGCCGCTGCCTGGCATGTCGACTGCCCGCTACCGCGGACAGCGGTTCGAGCCGATCGCGTCGGTCCTCGATTTGAAGGACAAGAACCTCTACGTCGGTCTGCTGATCGTCACGCACGTCGTCTACGAGGAGATCTCCTGATGCCGCTTCGCCTCTGGAACCAGATCGGGACGACCTACGGATCGGCCGCGGTCAAGCGGCGGTTCGCGCTGTTGATGCGCGCTGCGCGAACCCGCACGGTGCGGATCCTCGAGGAGGGCGACTCGAGGACCACGAGCCCGACCGGCCAGGGCACAGTGCTGTGTGCCGCGAAGACCGCCGCCATGCGGCGGCACTACAGGAATCTCCCGGAGACCCCGTACGGGTTCCCGAGCAACTACGGTGGCGGAATTCCGGGCGCGCACGTGGTCTGGCGTGGCAATGTGATCGGCGGCGCCACGTCGACCGAGTTCACCTCGCAGATGGGATTTGCCGGCTGGACGGCCCGCTCGCTCAGCGAGACGGCCGCACAGGGGGCGCTGTTCTTCCTGGAGCCGTTCGGCGAGGACATCCCGCGGGGCGCCCGGTTGAACGGCTCGGTCTTCTGGGACATCACGACCCCGGTCGAGTGCACGTTCCTGTTCGCGCGGAAGCCGACGAGCTCCGGCGCGATCATCCAGAGCCTGCGTCGCAACGATTTCGTGATCTCGTGGTTCAGCGGCACCCTGGTCGACACGACGAACGTCGACGCCGCGACCCTGACCGGGCCGGCCGGCGGGGTCGTGGCCATCACCACCCCTCCGATGTCCCTCAGCGGGGACAAGTACCCGTTCTGGCGAGTGCGGAGCGATGGCGCCAACCGAGCCGACCTCATCGGGGCAATCGCACGAGTGCCGCAGAAGAAGCATGGAGTGGTGATCCACTGGGCCGGGGCTGGCGGCTATATGGCCGCATCCCACGCAGCGAATCATGGAAGCGTGGCCAATCTCGCGCGAGTGATGGGGTTCGACGCCATCGGGATGCGCTGCGACTACAACGACGCGAACAACAACGTCACCGCGGTCCAGTTCCAGGCGGATCTTCTGGCCTGGATCGCCGCACGCCGCGCGCAGCTCAACCGCCCCGATCTCCCGGTGTACATCGAACTCCCGCACGAGTGTCTCTATCTCTCAGCGCCCAAGAAGGCCGAGTTCGACGAGTACGCAGGGGCCGCGGCGAACGTCGCGGACATCGACGGCAACACCCTCGTCATCAACACGCGGCTTGCGGTCGAGTCGGCCGGCGTCACTGCGGCAGAGCACGACGCCACGGGCATGGTCGACCGCGGCAACCACGCAAACAGCACGGCCTACACCACGAGCGAATTCGTCGCGAGCGGGACGGTGGCGCCTCTCTACTTCAGATGCATGTTGAACCACACCTCGGCGGCAGACGGCACCGATGCTCCGCTCACGGGGCTCGGCCACGGCAAGTGGCGCCCGCTGTGGTTCTACACGAGCCCAACTGATGGCGTCCACCCGAGCGGCCAGGGCAGCCGCACCGTCGGTGATGAGTTCGTGCGGATCCTGACATCACTGGAATCGACTCTCGACGAGGAGGCCGCATCCATGAGCGGAGCAAACGACCTGGTCCAGATCCGCACCACCGTCAACGGCGCGACGTGGGTGCCGGTCGCCGCAGCGCGAACGGTGCTCAGCGGTCGCCTCCTGATCCCCAGCGGCAACGCGAACCCCGTGGAGATCCGTGTCGACGGCGGTGCCGGCGTGACCTGGCCGGCGGGCTCGCAGTTCGACGTCCAGCGCATCGATCTCTCGGGCATCGAGGTCCGCGGCACCGGCACGACCGACGTCGTGCTCTTCGCCGGCGGCAACTGGCCCATCAACTCCTGATCCACCCGACCGCAAGGTCCTCGCGAAAGGAATCGCATGGCTCTTCTTGGAATGCAGGCGGTCGTGTACCGCAACACCGGCACGTACGTGTCCCCGACGTGGGTGGCGATCTCGAGCGTCAAGGACGTCACGCTCCAGCTCGAGGCCGCCACGTTCGACGTGAGCAAGCGCGGCAACAACGGCTGGCGGGCCGAGGTGGCCACGCTCAAGACCGCGACCATCGAGGGCAACATGATCTGGCTCCCGGGCGATGCCGGGTTCGAGGCCCTGAAGGACGCGTTCCTCGCGAACGGCTCGATCGAGCTGCTCGTCCTCGACCAGCCGATCGCGACGAGCGGTGCCCAGGGGCTTCGCGCCACCTGCATGGTCACCAACTTCTCGCGGAATGAGCAGCTTGAGGAAGCGATCACGGTCGACTTCACCGCCAAGCCTACCGATGCCGTGAACGCACCCATCTGGCACGAGGTCGCATGACCCACTTCATTGACACAAAGGGGCGGAAGTGGACGCTCGACGTCACCGTCGCCGCGATCAAGCGCGTCCGGTCTCTCGCCGGCGTGGACCTTCTGGCCATCCTCGACAAGGGAGAGATCCCCAGCATCCTGCTGGACCCGATCCGACTCGTCGATGTCCTGTTCGCCCTCGTCAAGCCGCAGGCCGATTCGCTCAACATCTCGGACGAGCAGTTCGGTGAGGCAATGGCAGGCGATTGCATCGCGGCGGCCGGCGAGGCGTTCGTCGAGGGCCTCGTGCGTTTCTCCCCGAACCCGAGCGATCGAGCCGTCCTCGCGCGGGTGCACGAGCTGACGCGGGCGGCGATGGATCGGGCGCGGGCAGTGGTGACGGCCCGACTCGAGTCGGGGGTGGTGGAGCGGGCGATGAACGAGGAGATCGACCGAGCGATCCATGGGATGGCATCTGGCAATGCGCCGGGATCGTCGGCGTCGACCCTGGGCCCCTGACCCTCCGCGAGTTGCTGGCGATGGCCAAGGCCCGTGAGCGATCGGAGTGGCGGAGGACCGCCGAGACGCTCAGTTTGCTGGCGAACGTGAACCGCGACCCGAAGCGTCGGTCGCGGCCGTTCACGGCGGACGACTTCGACCCGTGGGGCAAGCGTGACCGCGGGCGGAAGGCAGGAATCACCATGGTCGTGGCAGCCGATATGCGGACTGCGCTCGGCCTCTGACCGTACGGAGGTCTTTCTCATGCGACATCATCGATCGTTCCACGTGCTGGCCATCTTCGCCTTCCTGGTTTGTCTGCCGCTCGTGTCGATGGGCGGCTGCAGCGGCTTTCGCGACGGCGTGGCCAAAGTCATCGGTGCCCCGACCAGCGAGGACCTGCACGCTGCCCGCGACGAGCTCGAGCTGGCGAAGGCCGAGGTGGCGAAGATCGCCGAGGCTGCAATCGGCGCCGAGGCGCAGCTCTCGAAGCTCACGCGCGAGGATGAGCTGGCGCAGGTGCGCCGGTCCTCGATGCAGAAGCATCAGGCGTTCCTGGCCCAGCAGCTGGCGACCGCCGACGAGGCCTCCCGACCCATGATCGTCGCGGCGATCCGAGAGGCCGATCTCCTGATCCAGGAGACGACGGACTCGCTCGCCCGCATCGCGGTGACGGCAGGGGAGTGGACTGTCGCCAGAGCCAAGGCTCAGGCGGCCGCGAACCAGATGACCGAGCGCGTCGCCGGGCTCGAGGCCGAACTCGAGTCCTTCGGCCTTCGGACCCAGGAGGCGGTGGCGAGCGCCACGGGCGCGATCGCGGGCATTGGACAGACGATCGGGAACCTCGGCGTTCCAGGCGCCGGCGCGGTCGCCGACCAGGTGTCCGGGGGAATCGGCCTGCTGCTGACCACGATCCTCGGCACTGGCGTTGGAGCGCTCGCCGGTCGCCGGAGCAAGCGGCGAGCGATCGAGACAGTCGAGGCGGAGAGGGATGACTTCGAGTCGGAACGTGACAACATGCAGGCTCGCCGTGACGCCCTCCGGTTCGTCGTCGCGACGAACGAGCGAGTCGGGGGCATCGAGAAGATCGCCACTGATCCCAGCGCCAGGGCCCAGGCGAAGCTCGCCGTTGCCGGCAACCCCCTCGCTCTCGAGGAGTTCGCGATGGCCAAGGCACTGTCGACGGCGATCGTCTGACCGGGTCACGCAGGGACGCGCCGAACGGCGCAAGGACGCGCTCATGATCACGATGGGATTGTCACGATCGGCCGCCAAGAATCTCTTCTTCGACCGCGAGGCGGTCGCACTGGCAGTCGACAAGGGGACCCGTCAGGCCCTCCTGAAGACGGGTGCGATTGTCATGCGCCGGGCGCGAAATTCGATCAAGGAATCGAGGCGATACCAGCGGAGGGCGCGTGGGAGCGATCCGCAGGCGCGTCGGAAGGTCATCGGTCGGGTCACCTCCAAGCCTGGTGAGCCGCCGAGGTCGATCACCGGCCAGCTCAAGGATGGCATCTGGTTCGCGTTCGATCCATCGACCCGCGGAGTCGTCATCGGACCGGTGCGAATCAACACCCCCACTCCCGCGCCGCGAACGCTCGAGTTTGGCGGCACTGTTCAAATCGAGAAGCGGGAAGTGATCCGCACTCGATCGAAGAGTTCTGGCCGCTTTTCCGGCGCGACGACGACTCGCACCGTCCTGCGCCGCGTGAAGATTGCCGCGCGTCCCTATATGTCGCCGGCGCTGATGAAGGCCCTGCCCAGGATTCCCGAGCAGTTCCGTGACATCCTCTCTCGCCCCGGGGCGATCCAAGGAGCCGTGTAATGGCCGGAGCTGCAGGCATCAAGGCCGGTCAGGCGTACGTCCGCCTCGGCCTCGACGACCGCATGACGGCGGGCCTGAAGAACGCGCAGGCCCGCCTCGCGGGATTCGCCGCCGGCGTCAAGGCGATCGGTGTTGGTCTGCGTGTCGCAGGCGATGCTGTCCGGGACTTCGGCGCGGGCCTCACAGCAATCGGAACCAGGGTCGCCGGCTTTGGAGCGCTCGTCGGCGCGCCGCTTGCGGCTGCCGTGACGACGTTCGCAAAGGTCGGCGACGCCCTCGATGAGATGGCCACCAGGACCGGCGTCTCGGTGGACGCCCTCTCC
>ENA-ORBV01010346-ORBV01010346.1-microbial-mat-metagenome-genome-assembly--contig:-NODE-10346-length-14973-cov-4.600497_pt1 | contig 14973 bp, 10 predicted proteins | sample MGYA00237777_ERZ505514 | MGnify/ENA primary metagenome ERZ505514 (study PRJEB26160, sample SAMN06269048) | microbial mat metagenome | isolation source: Oligotrophic lake microbial mat | place... | reverse complement strand
CACCGAGATCTACACCTCTCTATTCGTCGGCAGCGTCAGATGTGTATAAGAGACAGAAAGAAAGAGGGCGACAAGAAGGATGATTCCGACAAGCCCGCCGACAAGCCCGCCGACAAATCCGACGAGAAGAAATCCGACGAAAAAGTAGCCGACGAGAAGAAGCCCGCACGTCAGCCCAAGCCCGAACCGCGCAAACTCACCAACCTCGGAGCTGGCTTCAGGTCCGGCCCCGCCTGGTCCCCCGACTCCAAGTTCATCACCTTCACCGACAACGTCGGCAAGTTGTACCTCACCACGGTTGAATCCGGCGAGACCAAAGTGATCGATGAAGACCCGTGGGGCAACCCCTACGGCGGCAACTGGTCCCACGATTCCCAGTGGCTCACCTTCTCGCGGGCCGAAGATAACGCCAACTCGAACAACGGCATTATCTTTCTCTACAACATCAAGACCGGCAAGAAAACCCAGGTCACGAGCAACATGTTTGCCAGCGGCTCCCCGGTCTTTGACCGCAAAGGTGATTTCCTCTTCTTCTCATCGAACCGGATCATCACCAACCCGACCTACAGCGACCTCGACTCGACCTTCGTCTATCACGGGACCCAGGCGCTCTACATGGTGCCTCTCCGCGGCGATGTGAAAAACCCCTTCGCCCCCAAGAGCGATGAGGAAGAACTGAAGAAAGACGAGCCGAAAAAAGACGAGAAGACGGACGACAAGCAGGACGAGAAAAAGGACGACTCCAAAAAGGAAGACGCCAAGAAGGACGAACCAAAGAAGGACGATGACAAAAATGGCGACAAGAAGGAAGAGAAAAAGAGTGATGAGGCCGCGAAGCCCGACGATGGCCTGAGCGGCACATGGTCCGGCCAGGCCACCGGCAACGCCGAAGGAATGCCCCCCGGCGGCGTGCCCATCACCATGCACCTCACGCTGCACGAAGATGGATCAGTGACGGGCACCGTGAGCAGCGTCATGGGCGGCGGATCAATTACCAGCGGCAAGTACTCCAAGTCCACCGGCGAACTCAACCTGACGGTCACGCTCGGAAAGGCCGCCGTCGTCATCGCCGGCAAAATTTCCGGCGATGATTTCACCGGCACGTTCACCGTTGAGCAAGCCAACGGGACGGTCACCGCCCGACGAACCACCAAGGGCGGACCCGGGAGTGGGGGCGATGGAAAGTCCGGCGACGCAAAGGGCAAAGACGCCCCCGCCAAAGATGTCAAGATCGACCTCGAGAACTTCGAGCGCCGCGCTGTCCAACTGCCCGTTCCCGCCGGTTCCTTCGGCGGCCTCGCCGTTAGCAACGACAACAAACTCATCTACGCCCGCCTCGCCACCCGCGGCGCTGGCGAAGGCTCAGCCATCAAAATCTTCGACCCCGCCGATGAGGCACGCGAAGAAAAAACCGTTGTCGCCGGTTCAACTAACTTCGACATCTCCGCCGACGGTAAAAAACTCCTCGTAATGAAGGGCGGCTCATCCATGAGCGTCCTCGATGCCTCCGCTGGCGGAGGAAAATCGACCAACGTTCCCACCGCAGGCATGATGGTCAGCATCAACCCGCCAACCGAATGGCGACAGATTCTTACCGAAACATGGCGGCTGCACCGCGACTTCTTCTACGAACCCACCATGCACGGCGTCGAATGGACCAAAGTCCGCGACCACTACCTCAAAATGATCGATGACTGCGTCTCCCGCGAGGATGTCGCCTTTGTTCAGGCCGAAATGGTCAGCGAACTCAACATCGGCCACGCTTACATCTCCGCCCCCGGCGATGTCGAAGCCCCCGTCGCGGCGGTTAACGTCGGTCTTTTGGGCTGCGACTTTGAACTCGTCAAGTCCGATGCCGGCACTGCCTACCGAATCGCCAAAATCTACTCCGGCGCGGATTGGGATGCCGATGCCCGCGGCCCCCTCACCCAACTCGGCCTCAACGTCAAAGAGGGCGAGTACCTCCTCGCCGTCAACGGCGTGCCGCTTGACACCGCCAAAGACCCCTACGCCGCGTTCCTTGGGACCGCTGACAAAGTGACTTCGATCACCGTCGGCCCCGTTCCTGTCCTTGATTACATGAACGAAAAAGTCCGCGACGTGCTCGTGACCCCGATCAACAGCGAGGGCAACGTCCGCTACCGCGCCTGGATCGAAGAAAAACGCGCCTACGCCGACAAAGCCTCCGATGGAAAAATCGGTTACATCTACGTTCCCAACACCGGCGTCGATGGCCAGAGCGACCTCTTCCGCCAGTTCACCGGCCAACGCGGCAAGGCCGCACTCATCATCGACGACCGCTGGAACGGCGGCGGACAGATCCCCACCCGCTTCATCGAGATGCTCAACCGCAAGACGACCAACTACTGGGCCCGCCGCGGCGGAAAAGACTGGGCCTGGCCTCCAGATGCCCACTTCGGCCCCAAGGCCATGCTCATCAACGGCTTGGCAGGCTCCGGCGGCGACATGTTCCCATGGCTCTTCAAGCACGAAAAAATCGGCAAGGTCATCGGCACGCGCACCTGGGGCGGCCTGGTCGGCATCTCCGGCAACCCGCTCCTGATCGATGGCGGTGTCATCACCGTCCCCACCTTCGGCTTCTACGAGACCGATGGAACCTGGGGCGTCGAAGGCCACGGCATCGACCCCGACATCGAAGTGATCGACGACCCCGCAAAGATGGTCGATGGCGGCGATCCGCAAATGGATGTCGCCATCAGCACTCTGCTCGATGAGATCACGAAAGCGCCGTATCTGCCCCCCGTTCGCCCCAAGAGCCCCAACCGCAGCGGGATGGGGATTGAGCCGAAGGATAAGTGAGAAACCGTGCGGCACGTCGTGCCACCCTGGTCGCAGTGCCGATCTCGGTGCCACGGCGTGCCACGGCGTGCCACAGTGTGCCACAGTGTGCCACAGTGTGCCACAGTGTGATACGGTACCATTGTCCACACATGCCGTACGAAGTTGTTGAGTTTCAGGCTACGCCCAATCCCAACGCCGTCAAGTGCGTTTTGGACAAACCCCCAGCGGGCCTCGCCGCGCCGGCGCCGCAACGCAGTTACACCGATGCTTCCGCCGCGGCGGACGATCCGCTTGGCGCTGCGCTCATGGCCATTCCCGGTGTGCGCAACGTGCTGATTCACGATGAGTGGATCAGCATCGGCAAACTGCCCGAGAGCGATTGGAAAACCGTAAAGGCCGCGGTGAAGCGGGTGCTGCATGGCGCGGCGTAAAGGGGCGAGTGAGTCCGACAATGAGCGGCTCATCAAACCGTTGCTCGCGTGGTTCAAGAAGGCGATGCGGATGTTGCCTTGGCGTGAAGGCGCGCCCGGAAAGCGGGATGCCTACCGCTCCCTGGTGAGCGAGGCGATGCTCCAGCAGACCCAAGTATCGCGCGTCATCGACAAGTTCACGGCGTTTGTGGCCCGGTTTCCCACTGTGCATTCGCTCGCCGCCGCGGACGAGCGCGAAGTGACGGCGCTGTGGGCGGGGCTGGGGTATTACCGCCGCGCCCGCAACCTGCACAATGCGGCGACGATGATCGTCGAGCGTTTCGGCGGGCATGTTCCGCGAACCGTGGATGAGTTGCTTGAACTTCCCGGCGTTGGACGGTATACGGCGGGGGCGATTGCATCGATCGCGCATAACGTAGTCGCGCCGATTGTGGATGGGAACGTGTCTCGCGTGCTGCTGCGCGTCGAGGGGCGCGATGTGGCGCTTGATGAGCAGGCGGCGTGGGTATGGGGGCGTGCCGATGAACTCGCAACACGGGCGGTTGAAAACGTCGGTGCGTTCAATGAAGCGCTCATGGAACTGGGCGCAACGATCTGCACGCCGGGGGCTCAGCCCGCGTGTAACGTGTGCCCCTGGCGCGGTGTGTGCATCGCCCGCCGCGAGGGTTTGCAGGGGCAAATCCCGCGCCCCAAGGTCGCCAAGCCCAGCGCCACGCTCATGCACGCCGCGCTGCTGCTAGAGGATTCACATGGCCGTCTCCTGATCGAGCGCCGACCCGCCAAAGGCTTGTGGGCGGGGCTTTGGCAGACGCCGACTCTTGAGGCAACTCCCGAAACTTGGAGCGTGGTCAACGCCTGGCTCACCAACTTGGCCCGCGCCGGCCCGCTGGCGAACCTCGAGATCGTCAAGCAGTTCGCCTTCATCCGGCAACTCACACACCGGCGGGTGATCTTCGAGGTATGGGCGGCTGATGGGGGAGTCGCGATCAAGAGGAAGTTCGCGGCCAAACTGGTCAGTGAAGCGATTGGGCCGCCTGGCATGTTCAGCATCGGGGCGGAGCGCGTGTGGGCTGCTCGCGAGGAAGCCCTGGCGCTCGGCGTTTCCAACGCGCAGCGGATGGTATTGAAGCAGTCCGCACGCGCGGAGGGAACGGAAGATTCCTGATGCTTCGCCCAAAGTCGAAGCGTGCTACCCGGTGCTTAAAGACTTATGGCGCGGCGTACTCTCACCGTGTGCGTGTTGCTGTTGTCATCCCGGTTTACAACGAAGCCCGTTGGGTGCGCGAAGCGGTGCGCCGGCTGCTGGCTTCGCGCGGCGATCGGCCCGCCGCGGATGTTTTCGTTGTCGATGATGGCTCCTCCGATGGCAGCCGTGCAATCATCGAGGCCCTCGCGAACGAATCAGGCATCACCCCGCTCTTTCACGAGCGCAATCGCGGAAAGGGCGCGGCGATCCGCACCGGCATCGCCGCGGCGGTCGCGGCGTGCGTTGACGTTGTGCTCATTCACGACGCCGATCTTGAATACGACCCGATGGACCACAGCGCGGTCCTGGCCCCCATCTTTGATGGCCGCGCCGACGCCGTGATCGGCTCGCGCTTCACCGGGCAGACCCATCGCGTGCTCTATTACTGGCATTCGGTGGCGAATGGATTCATCACGACGCTGTGCAACATGGCGACGAATCTGAACCTCACGGATGTGGAGTGCTGCACCAAAGCCTTCACGCGCCCGGTGCTGCTGCAAATGAAGTTGAAGGAGGAGCGATTCGGCATCGAGATTGAACTGGTCGCGAAGGTAGCAAAGGTTTGTCTGCCCAATGCTGAGCGGTCTGCCCTCGCTTCAACTCACACATCAACCCCCGCTTCAACTCCAACCAGCCGCCGCGCCCGCGTATATGAAGTCGCCATCAGTTATTCTGGCCGTACGTACGACGAGGGAAAGAAAATTAGTTGGAAGGATGGGTTGGCGGCGGTCTGGTGCATCGGGAAGTACGGACCCTTCGGTTGAACGTCGAGGCGATTGGCATGACACTCGGCTCATGTTTCGTCAAAGCCCGAAACATGCCACCCCAGCGATTGATGGCCAAGCACGCGAGACCTGTTTTGGCGACATCGCGGCGGGCGATGGATCGCCCCAGCTCCTCCGCAAAATGATTCGGAATCCGTTGGGCAACTTGCACTAATCGTGCGGATGATCTTTCCCCGAGCAAGGACGCTTGCGGAAAGCCAGTCATGGATATGGCGGAGCCACCCACAGTGGTGTTGTCGCGGTTGAGAGACCCGCGCGCGGATCGGGGAAGGCGGCACCTTTTGTTGGAAATTGTCACCATCGCGGTACTTGGCGTGTTGTCCGCCGGTGATTCCTTCACCGACATGAAAGACTTCGGCACGGCCCGGCAGGAGTAGCTCAAGACCTTCCTTAAACTCCCGCACGGGATTCCATCGGCGCCCCGCAAGGGGCTCGTGCATTTTTGGATGTTCGCAACTCGTCTAGTTGTGAAGCGCGGGCAGCGCGCCGATCGCCTCGCTCGCCGGTTTGCCAAACCCCTGTGGGAAGAGGAATCGACCCTTCTCATCCGACGCCTTGTCCTCCTCGACCTTGATGCGGTTGTAAGTTGCGTACGCATCCTGACGGACGCCTGTCAGCATCCACGACACTTTCAGCCCGGCCTTACCGCCGCCGATGCAGAAGGTGTTGCCCTTGATCTCGCTGGAGATGTAAACAGGCGCGTAGCCGCCGATGCACGTAAGTTGATAGCGGAACTCCGCGTTGAGCGCCGAGAAATAGTCCGGCATCGTGATGGTCGCGCCGCCGTTGTCGTCAAGCGTGACAACGCCGTCGTAGATGTTCTTCATGTCCGGGCTTTCCACGAAGGAATGGAAGAGGTACTTGTTCGCCGGATCAAGCGGGTGATCGATCTTGAATGAGCCGCCCGACTTGCTGAGCGTTCCCTGAATATGCACCCGGCCGTTGAAGTATCCAGCGTGACCCGTCGTATTGCTGCCGCCGTTGGTGCCGAAGATGCCGTTGCCGCTGGAAGTCTGTCCGTAGACGCCGGTCCCCGGATTGCAGAAGCCCTGGACGCCCGCGACGCCCGCCGCGGAACCATCGCCGCGAACGCCAGCGGGAACACCGCTTCCGCCGCCGTTGCCCCCGGCGGTGCTGACACCGTAAACGCCCGCGCCGTTGGTGGAGCCGCAGAAACCTTTGACACCCGCGCTCAGGCCCGTTCCTTGGACTCCGATGCTGGTCGAGGCGGTAGAGAAGCCTTCCACGCCCACGCCGCCGGACCCGTTCGTCGTGGCGTAGATCGCGGAGTTATCGTTCGCGGAGTTATTGATCTGGAAATAACCTGCGCGGTTGGTGCCCGTCGTCACGGCCTGAATCGAGTATCCCCCACCGTTCGTGCTTGCTTCCACAGCCTCTCCGACACTCGAGACGTTGGTGATCGTGAAAAGTCCGCAGTCGCCCAGTCCATTGTGAGTCGCGCTAAGCGCCTGACTGTCGGCGTTGCCGTTGGTGGTCACTTCGAGCGCATTGTCCGGATTACTGGTATTCGAGACGGTGAAGGTGCCCGCCGCCCCGGTGCCCACGGTGAGAGCGTTCACAACCGATGAAGTGTTGGAGGTGCTTGAAATAATGAAAAGCCCGGCGTTGCCGGACGTGCCTTGGTGGAAACCGCGAACCGACGTGGTGCCGGAGCCGTCGGCTTGGCCACTAACCCCGAACGAGCCGCTGCTGCTTGTAAGCCCGACCACGCCATTGCCGGTCCCGGAGTTTCCGAGAACGGCGGTGTTGGCGAATCCGGAAAGGCTGACGGAACTTGCGGACTCCGAAATCGCGGAAATCGTGTGACCCACTGACGAGATGTTTGTCAGGCTCAACAATGGCGACGCGGATGACCCCGACTCTGAGAGTGGAAGGCGCACGCCCAACGCATATGGGGCGCCGGTGAGTGCCTGTCGAGTCGTTAACGTGGTATACGCGCCGGCGGAGATGCCCGGGCGGACGCCGATCTGCAGCCACCGGGCCTCCCCGTTGTACTGAGCGCCAAAATCCAACTGCACGGTGAAGATTCCCGCCATCACCATCGCATTGCTCACCAAATCGGTCGCCCCTTTTTGAAGCCCGCCGACCGAAGCATCAAACAGCCTGAACTCAAAGTCGTACTCTCCCGACGCGGGAACACCCGCATCGAGAAGCTTGCCCTGGTACGTCAACACGGTCGAGACCGGGTCCGCCGCGGGGCACAGAGAAGTCGCCAGCGCGAGCGCCAAAAGCACGGGGACGGAACAGTTCTTCATTTTCTCTCTCCTTTGTTGTGGACGATGCTGCGTAACACCCCGCGATGTCGGTGTGAGATTAGAGTAGCCGGCCGGGCGATGCCGGGGACGCGAGAAAGCGGGGGCCCTTCCTTTCCCATGAACCCCGCCATCCTCGACCACCTATTGTTCCCCGCCAGATCGTCGTCGGTCTCGCGGGGTGGTCTCGTGTGTCGGGCTTGTGAGGGTCGGCGCGTGTCCCGCCGATCTGAGAGTAAACGTTTTTCGGGAGTTTGCACTATGAAGTTCTTGTCGAAAAATGCGGTTGGCGCGGCGGCCCTTCTCGCCGCCCTGTCCGGTTCTGCCTTCGGGCAGGCCAATCAATGCGCCAGCGCCACTTTAATCACCCCGGGCATCTACAGCGGCACGACCGTTGGCGCGACCGTCGATGGCAACGGCGGCTGTGGCATCTCCCAAGCGACCGCCGATGTCTGGTTCAGAATCGTCGCCCCCTCCGACCGTCAGCTTGTGGTCACCACCTGCGGCGGGGCCGCCTGGGATACGGTCCTCTCGATTCACTCCGGCTGCCCCGGCGACCAGAACAACGCGCTTGGTTGCAACGATGACGATAACTCCTGCGGAACCCAATCAACCGTCGGCGCGACGGTCGCGTCGGGCCAGACCTACCTGATTCGCGTCTCGGGGTACAGCGGCGCCACCGGCCAGTTCACGATCAGGGTGTCATTCGAGGAGCCCCCGCCCCCGCCGTCGCTCGGGCCTGATGTCTGGATCGAAGACCTCATCGATATTTCGTACGACGGGACCGCTGGCGGGATCAACGCCTACGCCGTGGGCACCGATGCCTGCAATCAGGGCGATGCCCCCGCCGAGTGGCAGAGCAGCAACAACCGCCATCCCGTGATCGCGCAAAATCTCTTCCGCCTCAAGGCCGGACGATTCGAGCAAATCGGTCAGTCCTGGCTCAAGCACGGATTTGCTTCCACCAACAGCGGCGCGTGCGGCACGTGCCAGCAGCCCCCGGGCGGCAGCTCGCAGCTCGGGCCGAACTGTTCCGATGCGTACGGGTCGGGTCTGAACGGAGATCAGGGCAATCTCGGGCCGCGCTCGCAGGTGAACGCCAGCACCGGCGTATTCACGTATCCGTACACCGCGCCCGGTTTCACGGGCGCGATCGCCCGCCGATTGCAGGTCAAGGCCACAGACCTGACCCCGGCCCAGAACCCCGGCGCGTTGTACTTCGCTGAATGTCACTACATCACGCAGGACGATGCCCAGTGGAACAACGGGCTGAACAACGCCTCGTACAAGCAGGTCTCGATGTCCGCCCCTACAAACCCGGTGTTCTCGGGCGCGACCGTCCGCCAGCAGGCCGCGATCATGGCGTGGCCCGCCAACGATTCGGGTGTGACGGTGAGCAACCTGGATTACGCCGAGCGGGGCGTTGCGCCCGGCTCGCTCATCACGGCGCGGTTCATCCTCGCCTCGAAGGCGACCGACAACGGCAACGACACCTTCACCTATGAATACGCTGTCGAGAACTTCAACTCGGATCGGGCGGGCGGATCGTTCTCGATTCCCCTGCCGGCGGGCGCGCATGTCCTGAGCTCATCGTTCCACGATGTCGATGTGCATTCGGGCGAACCTTACAGCACCACCGACTGGACCGCCACGGTGGGCGCTTACGACATCACCTGGAACACGCAGGCATTCCAGCAAAACGCCAATGCAAACGCGCTGCGCTGGGGAACCCTCTACAACTTCCGCTTCACGACCGATGTTCCGCCTGCGCCGGGCGCGGGCACCGCGACCCTTGGCTTGTTCAAGCCGGCCCCGGCGGGGTCGTATTCCGTGGCGCTCTTCGGTGAGGCGGCAGCCCCAGACCTTGCGCGATGCATTGGCGATTTCAACAACGATGGCGGCTTCGACGGCGCCGATGTCAGCGCTTTCTTCGCCGCGTGGGAAGCCGGCGCGGCCGCGGCCGACACCAACGCCGACGGCGGCGTTGACGGTCAGGATGCGGAAGTGTTCTTCACCCGCTGGGAAGGCGGTCAATGCTGAGTCCTGGTTTGCACTTTGAATAGTTTCTTGTCCGGGCGGGCCGTATGGGTTCGCCCGGCGTTTGTTTTGGGGTCGGCTGTTCATGTTCGCCGGGCTTTGGCTTCCGATAACGGCCAACCCACGCGCGACGCGACGATTTTTGTTGCTTCAAGGTACGCCGATCCCTACTCTTGTCCTTGCAGGAGATGCCGTTCATCGCGGCGAGAGAGAGGGAGAGACCCCTCGAAACAAATTGTAAACAGCAACCACCGGATGCGGCCCGGAGTTGAGATCGGCGCGCGGGGTTTGGCCGTGTGCCCCGATCAATGGCTTGCCTTTAACGCCTTTTCCGCGGCGTTGTTCTGGACTTTGAGGAGAGAGAAAAAATGAAAATGAACCTGATGTCGTTGATGTTCGTCGCCGGGCTTTCGGGCAGCGCGCTGGCCGGGCCTTTCCAACTGGGCAACCTTGTCGTCGTGCGAGTGGGCGATGCGGGCGGGGGCACCCTGAACAGCGCCGGGACGCTCACGTACCTGGATGAATACACGCCCGGCGGATCGCTGGTGCAGACCATCTCGCTCCCCACCAGCGCGAGCGGCGCCAACAAGCGCCTGGTCACGAGCGGAAGCGCGACCACCGAGGGCACGCTGACGCGCTCGGACGATCGAAACTACCTGACCATCGGCGGGTACGACGCGGCGGTCGGAACGGCCGCCATCGGAACGACGAGCACGAGCGGCTTGACACCGGTGCTTCGCGTGATGGGTCGGGTTGGTTTCAACGGCGTGGTTGATACTTCAACCTCGACCACCGCGTTCAGCGGCAACTCGATCCGCAGCGTTGTGTCCAGTGATGGCGCTCAGTTCTGGATGACGGGTGGCAACAACGGTGTGCAGTATGCTTCTTCGCTCGGGGCATCGTCTTCGATTCTGATCAACAGCACCGGTGCGACCAACAACCGCCAGATCAACATCTTCGGCGGCCAGTTGTACGTGGCCTCGGCGTCGGGCACCAGCCGCGGCGTGAACACCGTGGGAACGGGGCTGCCCACCACCGGATCGCAGGCGATGACGCTCCTGGCGGGCACAGGCTCGATCACCGGGTCATCACCCAACGACTTCTACATCGCCAACGCCACGACGATGTACATCGCCGATGACAGCCAGACAGCGGGTGTGGGAGGTCTGCAGCGTTGGGACCTGACGGCCGGCACCTGGAGTCGAACGGGGAACTTCACGCCGGCCAACGGCGGAAGGCTCCGCCAGATGACGGGCACGACCAACGCCGCGGGCCAGACCCTGCTCTACGTCACGGTGATTGACAGCGTTGGCCTGCCGTCGATCCAGTCATTCACGGACATCGGGGCATCGTCCGGTTTCACAAATATCGTTACCGGCGCTGCCAATACCGCGTGGCGCGGGATTGACTTTGCCCCGATTCCGGCGCCCGGCGCACTCTCGCTGCTTGGCCTCTCGGGCCTTGTCGTCGCGCGTCGTCGCCGCTGAGTGTCCGTTTATTTGAGGATCTAGCGGCCCGTGGTCAAGATCGCGGGCCGTTTCTTGCGCGGGGCTTTGACAACGGGTCGGCGCAGGCACTACAAGGTTACGGCCGCGGCGCTTGGAGAAGTTGTGTCCGCAGTTCTTTGCCCATATCATCCTGCGGCTGGGTTGTTCGTTACTTGCTCACTCCAAAAATGTCGGGAAAAATCCAATGTACACTCGAACAGTTGCGACGGTTCTTTTCACCTTCGCCGCTGCGCACGCTGCCAGCGCTCAAACTCTCGTGCGCTGCGAGAAGTTCATTCAAACGGGAGAAAGGCCCGCGTGGGCGGACGGCGCGACTGTGACGGCGCTGGAGACACCCTTCACCGACACCGAAGGAAAGGTGGGTTTCGTTGGCGTCCTCACTCCGGAGGTGGGGGCCGAAAGGGTCTTTGTATTCCACGACGACGGCCCGGTTTTTACGTCGAACCAGGCGCCGACGGGATACGTTCTGACCGGGCGTGAATCGACCATGGGTATCGCCACCGGCGGGCGATTCATCTATTCTCCAAGCATCAACGGCAACGACGGGCTGTGGTCCAGCGCGGGGTACATCATCTCACAGAACGACCCGGCGCCCGGCGCACCCGGGAAGTTCATCAAGTTCGCCAGTGGACCGACGATGTTCGGCGACGGCAACTTCGCGTTCATCGCGGGATACTCCAACGCGCCAGGCGCGATCACGACCGATCGGGCGCTGTACCGCGGGATCGTTGGCATTCCGGGCCTCGCGCTCATCTACAAGACCGGCGACGTGATCGCGGGTGAGACACTGCGATTCACGACGCCCTCGCTCTCATTTACCTACGACTCCTCTGATAACGCGCAGCACCTGATTCATATCGTCGGCGCCGAGTCATCCTCACTCCACAGCCTGGTGCTGAAAGACGGGGCGTTCATCGCCCGTTACAACGATGCGATAGCCTTCAGCAACTATCTGGAGGCGTGGGAAAACTTCTTCGTGGTCGGAGTGAACAACGCGGGCCATTGGATGATCTGCGGCGACTCGGTGAACTATGATTCCTTTTCGAGCGACGGCTTTGTGGCGTTCAACGGGGTCGGCATCGTTCACGAAAACGATACAGTCGGCGGAATCACGCTGACGTCGCCCGCCTCGTGCAGAGCCGCCTCGCTGAACAACAGTGACCAGATCGCCCACCTCTGGCAGTACACGATTCCCGGCGGGACCGCCAAGGCGCTCTTTGTCGGTGAGGGCGCGACATTGGGGTCTTCGATCAAGGTCGTAGCGACAGGGGATCAACTTGATGTTGACGGCGATGGCGTCGCGGACTTCACCGTGAAGGACCTTCCCGAGAACCGATTGTCCTCTGCGGCGATGGATATTGCGGAAGACGGCCGTGTCGCGACGCGGGTGGTGGTCCGGGCCGTGGGTGCAACAGCCGACACCCAGGCGATCATCCGGTTCTGCTACGCGAACTGTGATACGGGTGGGAACTGCCCTCCGTGCGCCGCGGACTTCAACCAGGACGGCGGCGTTACCGGCAATGATGTCCAGGCGTTCTTCGTCGAGTTTGAGGCCGGAGTAACATGCGGCGATGTAAACCTCGACGGCGGCGTGACTGGCGACGACGTGGTCTACTTCTTCGGTCTCTTTGAAGCCGGCGGTTGCTGAATGCGATCCGGTTGAGAACTTGCCCGGAGCACATACCTGACACGGTGATCCGCTCGTTTCCGCATGAACCGGTGGCGGATCTTCCGGTCATTCTTTCGCGTGTGACCACGGATGGCCGGGTGGGGTCGCCATCAAAAGGCTACCGACATGCGGATGCAAGCGATCTGTGGAATCACCTTTGCGATGTGCGCCGCTTTGATCGCTCATGCGCAGCGCGACCTGCTCATGCGAGAGACATTCCGGCCTGGAGAGTACCTTTACGGTGGCAACGGCCGTCCTCGCGACGCTCAAGTGCATGACACGCTCAAGGATTACTGGCCGGAAGTTCCCGCGGGGAGCCTCTGGAAGTCAAACGACCAGAGCGGCATCCCCGGATGGGCCTTCGCCGCGTCTTCCACACTCCGTTGGCAGTCACGCCCGATGGGCGACTGTGGATGGCGTACGAGGGCGGAGTATTCCCCAACTTCCGGCGGGGGCTCTGCTGGTACGACGGCACCAACGTCGGTGACTTCCCGGCTCCCCCGAACGGCGAGCCCCAGTGGGGTGGGTTACCGCACGCCGCGATTGCAGACCTGAAAGTCAGAATCGTCGCCGACGGGTACGAGTTGTGGATGAGTTGCCTGAGCCGAGGCATCGCGGTGCTGTCGGTAAGCGGTGCCGCGCTTTGTGCATCGGACTTCAATCAGGACGGCGGCGTGGACGGCGGTGATGTTGAGGCTTTCTTCATCGCATGGGAGGTCAGCGATTCGCGGGCCGATGTGAATCGGGATGGGGGCGTTCCCGGCGCCGATGTTGAAGAGTTTTTCATTGGGTGGGAGGCGGGTTGTTGAATCCTAACTTCTTGTGTCCGCAGCAAACCAGCGGCTGGAAGGTGCTCCGCGGTTGCCGTACTCGGGGGTGACTCGGGAGATTTCTGATTCGCCAAATGCATCGTTCTTGCCCGCAACACTTGCCATTTGAATCCCGCGATGTACTCTCCGACGCCGAATGTCGGAAACTACAGCGCATGTTCAGTCCGTACCCAGCCAGGCGGTGATCGACCCTTCGCCGTTGCGTGAACTGCTGCGCATTGCCATTCCCTCCGTCGCGGCGACCACTTCCTACACGCTCATGCAGTTCGTTGACAAGTGGATGGTCAGCCGTATCGGGCCCGACCCTATCTACGTAGGGGCTCAGGGGAGCGGCGGGCTTGCAGCGTGGATTCCTATTTCGTTCATGTACGGAATGCTGGCGGTCGTGAACACCTTCGTGTCGCAGAACCTCGGGGCCGGAAAGGCTCAGCGTGGGCCGGCGTACGCGTGGAACGCGCTCTGGCTTGCGATGCTGGGCGCGGTGGCGCTCATTCCCTACGGCCTGGCGTTCCCCTGGCTCTTTGCGGCGATGGGCTACGGCCCGCAGCGCGCCGCCCTGGCGAGCGAGTACGGACAGATCATGGTTTTCGGGGCCTTCCTGACCATGGCGACACGCGGCATCGGCCAGTTTTTCTATGGGATGCAGCGGCCCAACATCGTGATGTTCGCCAGCATCATTGGGAACCTGGTCAACCTCTTTTTCAACTGGGTGCTGATTTTCGGAAACCTGGGCGCGCCCGCGTTGGGAGTAAGGGGTGCGGCCATTGCCACGCTCATCGGAACGCTTTCGGAGGCGATCGTGCCGTTCTGCCTGTTCCTGGGGCCACGCATGAATCATACTTACGCAACCCGTTCGCAGTGGCGGCCCGATTGGTCGCGGATGAAGGAGATCATGCAACTGGGGTGGCCCGCGGGCGCCATGTTCGGCACTGAGATGATCTGCTGGGGCTTCTTCATGCTCAAGCTGGTCGGGGCGTACAGCAAGGAGTCCAACACGGCGGGGTTCATTGCCCAGCAATGGATGAGTCTGTCGTTCATGCCCGCGGTTGGAATCGGCTTTGCGGTGACATCGACCGTGGGAAAATACATCGGCATGAAACGGCCCGATCTGGCGGCGCAGCGCGCCGCGATCGGTCTCAAACTGGCCATGGTGTACATGGGCGCGTGCGGGGTGCTCTTCGTCGTCCTGGGAAAGCAGATGGTGGGGGTGTTCATCCCGGCTGATACTCCTCCCGAAGAACGCGCCATCGTGGTAGATCTTGGGATCCGGTTCCTGATCGCCACCGCCGCGTTTCAACTCTTCGACGCCATCGCCATGGTCATCGGCGGCGCCCTGCGCGGCGCCGGAGACACACGGTTCCTAGGGGTTGCGACCGTCATCCTCTCGTGGTC
>ENA-ORBV01010344-ORBV01010344.1-microbial-mat-metagenome-genome-assembly--contig:-NODE-10344-length-14974-cov-5.072632_pt1 | contig 14974 bp, 7 predicted proteins | sample MGYA00237777_ERZ505514 | MGnify/ENA primary metagenome ERZ505514 (study PRJEB26160, sample SAMN06269048) | microbial mat metagenome | isolation source: Oligotrophic lake microbial mat | place... | reverse complement strand
ATGATACGGCGACCACCGAGATCTACACCTCTCTATTCGTCGGCAGCGTCAGATGTGTATAAGAGACAGGGCTGCAGTTCACCCTAATGACACTGATCTTTGAGTTAACAATGATGTGACATTTGTCCTTTGCAATGTGTCAAAAGATCAATTAAAAACTTCATGCATTGGTTTGTTTGGATTTTTGCTCGATGCAAAGTCAGACGGACAGTCATTGTGTGGGCACCTTGTCACTGCAGTGAGGAGTCTGTCTTGCAGCACAATGCTTCAAAAAAAATTCAATCGTTTTGAACAGTTCAGACCAAATCCAGAATGCAAAAGACAATGATGCAACATTTGCTCTCCATGTGCGAATCATTGGAGACATGTTGATCGCACACTTTTGCATCCACCCATTTGGGACAATTTGACATGACTTTGGACTGTCACATTGACATGTAAAACATTCTGCTTGCAGTGTGACATGACAAATTGCTGTTTGATCAATCTTATTTTTTTACATTTGTGGCAATGTGAGTTGCTGATGCCACATGATTTGATGTTTGTTTGGCAGATGTGGCCATGTTGAATGACTCGAAACCCAGAATTGTGTGCATTTCTCTTTCGTGGAAACAAAAATGTTGAATTGGATGATCATGAGAGACAAAGGAGATTGATTTGTGGTTGCGACCCTTGATTTGGGAACTTTGCATGGATGCACTGTTGTCAATGCTGATTTCGGTTTGAGGGCGAACAAAGACAAATGTTTGAAATGTCACTCTTTTTAATCTTGTCTTCGTGGAAATGTTTTGTTTGAACATTCATTGACCCCCACAACTTGACATCCAAAGGCTCCTGCAAAGGTGACTCTGGCCAAGACAAGGTCTTTCACAAGGTCACTCTGGTTGAGTTTGGCTTGAGATGTGTGTGAATGATTTGTCAACTGGTTGCATCACTTTCATGTCCTGCGCTGGTTTCTGGTCAAGCAGTCCCACGTTTCCAGCCACAACAATGGAACGTAAACCTCTTGGTTGGTTGTCGTCGCGTTCGCACTTTCGCTGTGTTTGTACCATCGGGACAATTGGGTGCGCACTGTGCGAATCGTAAGGATCGGAGGGGATTTTACCACCGGGACGACTGACAAGGATGGAAAAATACCGAGTACTCGTACCGAGTAGCGTAATCTTTATTCAAGTCCCGCTTTCAAGGAAGACCCAGGTTAGTTGGAAGCCTACTTCTCTCATACACTAAAGGCTGCTGGAAAGAAAGCATCTGTCTGCTCCGGCTCACACTTTTAAGTGAAGCACTCCGAGTAAAGAACACTCTCAGCGAATATTTTGGCAAACCAAAAGAGTTACTGGAGTATCTAGTAGGACGATATGTAGTTCGCCCGGAAGATAACCTTTCTTTTTGTCTGATGATTCGGAGAAAAACCTTTTGATTGGTCGTAAATGACCGGGACCTAATAGTAATATAGTATGTAACAACCCAATTCATTTCGCGACAGTACGCGCTACAGTAGTACTTTCGATTGAGTTTTGGGGGAAGCTGGTCTCGACTTGTGACAGTTCCGAAACCGCATGTTTGTGGAAACACAAGGCTCACTGTGGCTATTGAGAAAAAGAACACCCTAATAGTAGCTAGCTAGCTAGCTAGCTAGTAGTTAGCTTTGTCGAATATTGCCCCACCACCTACACCACCTACAGTAGCTAGCTAGTACTGTACTCCAGTAGTAGTAAGTCGCTGCTACTCGAGTATCTACTGTAGTTTTACTTGCCAACTAGCTAACTGGTAGACTTACTACTAGCTACTAGCTAGAGTACTATCTGCCAGATACGATTGGGTTGTCTTTGCCTCTTGAAACTTCCGCTGACCAAACAAGCTCAGCAAGTTACAAAATAATTAAGATAATTCAGTCTATCTACAGTCTTCTTTTACTTCTCAATAACCTCTGTTCCAACAATTCCAACCAAGTCATATTTAATTATCCTCAAATCTTTAAACCATGCCTGCCGACGTTGCCAATCCTCCCAATCCGGATACTGCTGCTACTGCTGCTACTGGAGGTAATAGTTGCGATGGTCCTGCCTATGGCCGCAACAACTCGATTGACCCCATGAGTCTCGGGTTGCCTCGTCATCGACAAATGCGAGCCTTACGAAAAGGAGGAGCTACATCTCCTACACCTCCTCTCAACGAAGAGTCGGGCATCGGCGCGGATGACAGTTATTCGACCAAATTCTCTCATGAATCTGTCAAGTTTAATGTCCACAACTTTGTCCAACATCACAATCAAACACCCAACAGCAACAACAACAAAGCAGGGACTGCCGGCAGTGCTACCACAAGTCAACGACGACTCGAGACACAATACAAGTTAGGGCCGCTCCTTGGAGAAGGTGGTTTTGGGCAAGTCTACAGTGTGACCCACATTGAAACGGGAGAAGAACGTGCCGTCAAGGTCATGGAAAAATCCAAATCCAAACCCAAAATCAATGAGGATATAGTCCGAGAATATACCGTTTTAAAAGATTTGGATCATCCAAAGTAAGTACCTGATGTGTGGGGTGGGGTGGTTGTAGGGTTTCTATTTGTTTGTTTGTTGAAAGTTTGCTTGCGATATCTATTGATTCCATTCGAGGATATATTTATATATATTTAGTACGGAGTGTGTTTGCTTTCGCGACAGGCCTTCGTATCATGCTCCTCTTCGTTTCTTGTTCCAATTATCTCATCCTTCCTCTTTGCCTCTTTGCCTCTTTTCCCCATCCTCTCGTCCATTCATCCATTTTATTTCAACAACTCACAACACTACAATACCCACACTACTACAACACTACAATACATATAGTATTCTCAAGGTCTACGAAATGTACGAGACCAAGTCTCACTTTTTCATCGTCACGGACTTGTATTCCGGCGGAGATTTGTTTTCCGATTTGGAAGAGTACGGCTGCTTTGAAGAAAAAGATTGTGCCCAACTCATGAATACCATACTCACGTGTATGAATTACTGTCACAAGCGACATTTGTGTCATTTGGACCTCAAACCCGAAAATGTGCTTCTGACGGGGCGTGGCAAAGATTATGCCGGTGTCAAAATTATTGATTTTGGCTTGTCCAAATATCAACCGGATCCCAACCAAAAACTCACAAGTTTGGAAGGATCCTCGTATTATATGGCACCGCAAGTCATAAAGAAGTCGTATATCGGGTCCAAAGCCGATGTTTGGTCCTGTGGTATTATTTGTCACGTCATGATGACAGGAGCCGCTCCCTTTGATGGACCCGAGTATCAAGATATTTTGGATAGTATTGTCAAGGGAGAATTTGATTTGGAGGGAGAAGAATGGGATGGGACTTCCGACGAAATCAAGGACTTTGTCAAGTTTTGTTTGACTTACGACGAAGACAAAAGGCCGACCGCCAAGGATGCCTTGATGCATCCCTTTATCAAAAAATCCAGGAGGGGTGGCAAACGTTCCAGTCTGCTCCGCAAACGCAATTCGGCCCGCAATTCACTCAAAAATTTGGACAAATTTGCCTGTACTCATTCCAAGCTCAAGCAAGCGACGTGTGTCATCATGGCCGCGCAATTATTGTCCCAAGAAGAAAAGGACGAAATTGATGATGTCTTTCGGAATTTGGATTTGGGTTGTGATGGTCTCTTGGATGAAGATGAACTGAAGCGAGCCTACCATGAATACTTTAATGTGAACATTTCCGACGAGGAAGTCAAGCGAATCTTTACAGAAGTCAACATTTCTGGCTCGGGTGCCATTTCCTATTCGGAGTTTGCCATTGCCGTCCTCATGTCCCAACAAATGGTCGATGAAGATAAATTGCATTCCGCCTTTAATTTATTTGATGAAGACAACAAAGGACATATATCCAGTGATGATGTCAAGCGCGTCTTAATGTTGGGCGATGAGCACGATGACTATCTCAAAAACAAGATTCTACGACAAGTTGATGCCGAAGACAGGGGCAAGATTAAGTACGAGGATTTCCAAAAAATTATGCTTTCCAGCTCTCCCACGGAAAAGAAGAAAAAGGCGTCGGTACACAACAACCTCGGAGCTTCTTCGTCGGTGGGCATTAGCCGAACACCACGAAATGCCTCCGTCCTGTCGAGTTCGAGTGACATCAAAGTGGACCTCAACGAATTGCTCGGTGCTTCCTTGATGGATTCGTCCGATTCCAACAATACCAACTTCTCATCTATGTCCCATTTTAGTACCAAGTCCGTGCCAGGACGTGGGGGGCAGCAACCAGAGCAATATATTGCCGGCCTGGAGAAGATCGACGATCACGAAACGTCCGCATCCAGCACTCATGATGAGGACTTTCACGTGAATGGTGATGATGATGGTGATGACGACTTCGATGATGACCAGTCGTCATTTTCATCCTACGAGGCGGACGTAAAGGGTTAACGTAAAGTGCTCTGAAAATGAGCCCATTTGTTGATTTTTGTTATGAATAATCTACTAGAGAGAAGTTTTATACTGTAAAAAATAATTGGCTGGATGTGTAGAAATACAAATGAGAGTGGTGGACTTCAGATAACCTGTTAGATGGAATTGATTGGAATTCTTTATTTGGAGGGCTCGGGGAAAAGGAAAGCATGAGAGTTGGAATCCCAGGACACAAAGAGGCGGGAAACAACCAGCAAACAAAAACGCCAACCTGTGTATTCCAGTCTCCGAAATTCGGAGGATAGAAAGGAGGCAAGGCGCTGAATGAGGAACTTGACTTAACTGCCAAGGAGTAAGCCACAGGCAAAGATGCCAATGCAAGGAAACGGAGCAAGGAGACGGCAGTGACGTCTTGGGCCTTCCCGCTATCATGGAGTGCGGCCTGTGCAGTTTCGTTGACGGAGGCAGATAAGTCTGTCAACATGCATGAGTCTTGTTCCGCTAGCTAGCTAGATAACTACTCTAGGCTACTGTAGGCTACCTGCAGTTTGTTTCAGGATAGAAGCCTACTCGAGTAGGTTATTATTTTCCAATGTGGTGATTGCATGACTCGATTGGGCATTCAGTCCCATTCATGACGCCATCATGATGGGGGAACATGTTCAACGCTTGCATGCATGGGGCATTTGGACCTAACTCCAGCGTAACAATTTTTGTAGCTTCCGTCCGCTTACGCCTTCCACTATATTTATGGTAAATATGATAATTCCTCCGGGTCATAACATTTGACATGATACTTCCAAGAACTATGGTTCAAGTAAGACGTATCAGCCTGGCGTGACCTGTAAAGACCTTCCTATTAGAGTAGTGGTAAACTACTACTCTGGAGTAGTAGTCTACTGGTACCAGTTTTCTCTTATTGTATAGCGTTTGCGTAGATACTCGTACTTGGAAACTACACATGTACAGCATGTCCCTCAATGGCCAGAGGGGCGCGAACACTGAGTGCACTTGGCTCTAAGACCTCTTAGTCTTCGTACTTAACCGTAAGTACTTTACAATGCGTAGCGTAAATGACTTGTGGAGCCGTTAGACATTCAAGTGCCGGTTGGAAGTCTTGGAAGTTGGAACACTAACTGGAGGTACTATCAGTACAATACTAGCTAGACTAGCTAGCTAGCTAGTACAGTAGTACCGGTGGTACTAGTCTACATACCAAAAATCAGTGCTACCTAGACCTACCTTGAGGTCAGTATCGTAAGTTCGTAACTGTTCATAGCACCGTATTCTCACTGGCCCGGCACAAGCAATCAAGCAGCCTAAGGTATCTGGTGCGTTTACTAGTAGTCTACCAGTAACAGTAGCTACTAGCTAGCTAGTAGTGGTATTACATCGACCGACGACCACCGTCATCACGGCCAATCTCCTCAATTAATCGACTTCCTCTTAGCTTTTACTCTATCCACACCACTTTCGTTTCTGAGTTATTACAGCGAGCTAGCTAGCGCTTGTACAGAACAGTAAGACAGCTAAAGGAGCAGTCCCATATACTATACTATAATTATACAACCAACTCACTCATCAGAACAAAACGCTAGTAGCTAGCTAGCTAGTACTAGTAGAGCTAATCCAAAAAGCGGCAGAAGAAAAACACAAGACTAGAACCACTCCACTCCACTGTACTCCGCTGTACTACACTACCATCATGCCACCGCAACTTCCTAAATTTGGAGGAGGCAGTTCTTCTTCTCGTGGCCCTCGAAGTTTTGATTTGGGCAGCAGTTTGGCCGGCCTCGGCAAAGTGGGACCGAGTCTCGCACCGAGTCTCGATCTCGACGATGACATTAGTATTGATGACACGATTGCCAGTAATTTGTTGGCCGACGAAAAGTCTCGCAACCACAACAACCACAAAAGCAACAACAACAACAAGAGTAAGAATGGAGACAAGAAGAGCAAGACATCGCCGCCTCCTACCAACAGACAACAACAGCAACAACAGTCCAAGGCCTCCTCCTCCGCAGCAGCAGCAGGAAGTAGTAGCAGCAGCAATTTAAATACCGCTGCGAAACGACGACGAGCGTCCCTGGAAAGCAACGGAGAAAATTCTGCCAAGGGCTTATTGGAGAGTTTTTCGTCGCACGTGATGGAAGAAGATGATTCGGAGCAACTCTTCCACAACAACAGCAACAACAATAGAAGAGACGAAAAAGAAACCGCTCCGCCAGCAGCAGCAGCAACAACAACGACCTCATCACAACCACCAAAGGCCGAAAAAGTGTCCAATCATTCGACGACCTCCTCGTCCCAGTCCCATTCGTCCTTGTCAAATATTAGTGCCAGTCAGCACAGTGCCAGCAATCAAAGCTTGAGTTCTCTGGGTAGCATGGAAAGCGAGGGTTCCTTTCAGGCTCCCAAGATTCCACGTCCCACCATGAAACGCAAAGAATCCCTTCGGTTGCCCCAACGGCGGAGCACCTTCAACAATGGACTCGGAGAAGCCAAGACCCGACCTCAATTTCCACGGTCCAGTAGCAGTCGTCGAGCTACTACTACCAACAACAAGGACTCCTTGTCGTCCTCCCGATCCGAACACGGAGAACGAAAAAAGACCTCGAGTAGTTCTACTACTAGTAGTACCAAACGAGGCTTGATGACCAAATCCAAGTCCGCCAGTGGGATTGCCCAACTCAGTCGCCGCGCCGAAGAAATGATGTCCAATCATTCGGGCATAGACAATAACAATAACAACAATAACAACAATAATAACAACAGTGGGACGGCGGCCAAGGGCATTTACAAATTATTGGACAGTATGGATATGAGCAACAGTGGCAACAATCATAACAACACCAACAATAACCCTCGAAAAAATGGAGGAGAAATGAATGATAATTCTGGCAAATCAAGTGCTACAACGACGAGCCGACGAACCAGTATGCAAGGTATTTATAATTTACTGGGCGATACGAAAAAGAATCAACCTTTGGAAAAAGAAGAAAGCGTCAAGGATTTGTTTACCGTCAAGGAGAAGGAAATTACCACCAGCGGTGACAACGATTCCAAACAATGGTCGTCCTCGTCCATGGGTGGGAGCAACAAGTCCGCCGAAGACGCGAGTGCCGGTGCGGGGGGTCCGACCCGAGGCGTCGATAAATTTGGGACCAATCATGGCAAATCCATTCAAGGCATTTACAAATTGTTGGGGAGTATGAGCAATGTTCATGCGGCGGTCGCTACTACTACTAGTACTACTGCGGAACAACCTCCGGCCAAGGAAAAATCGCGGACGCCACGACCGGCGGCACGACCATCCCGACAAGTCAAAGGCAATGGACCACCGCGGATGCAACGCAACAACAACAACAAGAATGATATGGATGCGAGTGAGGAATTGGATGCCTCCCATACATCGACGAACAGTAGCAACAGTACGGAGCGGAAAAAAGGTGGCGGAAGAAAAGTCCCCGAAGCGGACGAGGAGCATCATAAGGATCCCATGGTGACGCCCGTTCTATCCGAATCCGAGGATGAGGGCGACGGCGACGCCAATGACTATGATACAGTGGCAACTCCCAATACCGCAGTCGCACCCCCACCACCTCCCATGAAAGAAGCTCCTCCTCCTCCGCAACGACGAAATGTGGCTCGGACCCGAGGCGGAGGCCGCAACATGTTGCCCAAGCTGCAGGCCCCGGGTAGTACTACGGCCAGTCGGCACTCGGCACCACCCACCCAAGTACCAGCGACTCCGGTCAAGTCGTCTTTGGGACCACCAGGTGACGACCGTCTTGCGTTGACGACGCCACGAGCCCAAATGCCCGTCGTACCCGGGAGTGATTATGACAGTGTCTCCACGCCCAACGATGTGCAAAGCACTCCCGTCCAAGGACCTGGCTTTGGTGGTGGTGGTGGTGGGGCACCGCCACCACCCCGGCAAACCCGAGATTTTGGACAGCGGTTCAATCGAGGGGGTGGTGCCAACAACCACCCAGAACGAATGCCAGTCGTCCTCCAAACTCCCAATCCAAACCAGAATAATAACAATATGGCTCGGTTCAATGCGGAATTTGGGGGTGGACCCGCCAGAGCTCCAACCATGAGTATGCTATCCCCGGGTGGCATTGAAATTCAAGTGCCATCCTCATCCCGAAAAAATACGACTCCGAAAACCATGGAACCTCAGACACCCATGGCGTCCTCCAACAGGACAACACCTGGCAATAGTAGTAGTAGTTTCGAGAGTCCCTACCACAAGGCCATGCGAAACAGTCGACATGGACAACAGGTTCCAGAAACTCCCCGGAATTCCGGCGGCGGAATGATGATGAGTGACGTATCCAGCTTGTCCCAGTATCCCAACACTCCCGGCGGTGCTGCATCTCAGTACCCCAACACCCCGGGGGGTGCCAATTCCATGGCGGATGATGTCAGCGAAATTACCATGGGAACCTTTGCCAGCAATCGCATGAGATCCTTGGCGACGACGCCACGAACGACGCCGGGGAATAATAATAATACTAATACTAGAAAGGGGAGCATGAACTCGGCCTTGTACAATTCTCCGGCCAATGTCAGTGTCATGAGTATGAGCGAACTGACTCCGGGCGGATTCAACGGCAACGGAGGCGACGAGGACGACGAGGACTATCGTCGCCGCGTCACGACGCCTGGCTCGACCTATTCGCGCGGTGGCGCTGGACTGGCCACGGGCCAAATGACACCCAGTCGCTATGGAATTCTATTGGAAGTGGACGAGGAAGACGAAGCATTATTGAACGAAGGACATATTCCGTTACCGATTCCAAGTACACCGGCAGCACAACAACAATCGTCGTCGTCCGCCCATCTCGTCAGTGAAATGACGCCCGGAACGCACGGGATCAACATGTTGGAAGGAGACAGCCACCATTCCACTGTGGAAATCCCGAATACACCTTCGGAGCATTCCCAATTGAGTGAATTGACGCCGGGAACCCATCACAAAGCTAATTTCCACGGCCTTCTCCGTGACGTATCTCCGGCCACGCTCAACAGCCCTGGCGTTGGCAGTGTGAAAAGCAATGATCGACTACGAGCTGCATCGATGCATTCCGGTACCGTGAGTGAAGTGAGTCAACTCTCCGGCGATACGTATGGCACCGCATCGGTTATTTCCGATCAAGTCTCCATTCATGGATGAATCAATCAATCATCCATAGTCACAATAAAATATAGTTTGGTGGTCGATCGACAGCCAAACAAAGAAAAGGTTGCCTGCTATGTGCAACGAGCCTGGCGATAACTGTAAAATAAATTGAAAAAAAGAAAAGAAACCTGATCGTCCATTTCTCCTACATGATTGTAGCTACTTTTAGTCAGTCACCATCGTACCTGTAGGTATCATCTGATTCTCGTCCGTAGATGTTTGGGTTGACTTTTCATTGAGAGGTTCTGACTTGACATCGATCCTGCACAATCATCGTCTGTGGGGCTCACACGCACGAGCATAGTTCGTTTCCGTTCGTCTCCATCCAACCAAAGAAGACACACTTCTTCCAAAGTTGCTTGCCGATTAGAATCGGCAAGCAAACCAGTCGTGAAATTTGCAACGAGCACGCATGCCACTACTATGCTAAAGAGTACCAACTGGCTTCCACAAGACTGAACCCGCGGATTTTTTTTTCTTTTTGATTTAGAGGGAGCTACGCTAGCCGTCGCACCCTTCCATTTTGAAATCTTGCCCCTCCAAGTTTGAAATAAAATCCACCCTTTCATTTTGAAATCCATGCAACCCCATGCGCGACTCGCGATTCTTGTCGCGAACCCTTACTGGTGGTAGGTGAACCCTCAGTGAAACAAGTTGAACCCTCAGTGAAACAAGTTGAACCCTCAGTGAAACAAGTTGAACCCTCACTGATACAAGTTGAACCCTCACTAATACAAGTTGAACCCTCAGTGAAACAAGTTGGACCCTCACTGAAAGAAGGAATAGTCCCACCCTCGAATTTCAAAATAAATCCTCGCTTCGATTTTGAAATCTAGAGCACCCACCCGTACGTACGCGTTAATTTTGAAATATATCCACGCTTCGATTATTTTTGAAATTCCTACTCTATTGGATCAGAACGTATGTGCGATCTGTTTGTTTTGTCCATGAACGAACGAAGGATGGAGATCAAAATTTAAAAACGAACCTTCTCCTTAATATATTTGTCACAAGTGTCGCTGCGGCGCGGCCCGCGCTATTACGCCTTATCATACACGATAACAAGGACCAACAGACCTTCCTTGTTATCTTCGCACTCACTTGCGCTGACTGGCAACCAAACAATAAGTAGAGGAAATAACATGCAATTATGGAGAAAATCTTTCTGTTGTTGCAGGCATGTGTTTTGTGTGTGTGGCGCAGCCGGACCAATAACCTTTGGATCGCTCCTCCGGCGGTTAGGGCTGTTCGCGTCATCACCAGCAGCCAGCAGCTACTAGCTAGTAGCTAGTTAGCAGCAGTTGATGCCAGCTGTTATTGCAGAAGGTTGTCAAGTCAATACGGGGTCACCTTTACTCTCTGTCGCTACTACCTATATAGCATCCTCTATAACATCTATAGAATAGCTATAGCTATCCATCACTACTACTAGTAGCACTGTAGAAGTGTCTCTCTCTCTCTCTCTACTCACGATAACAACTATCGCTCTACCGCTACTAGTAGTCCCGCAGTCGTAAGCAACGCACTACGCCGCACGTCACCGCAGCATACATTCATAACACCCACACCCATTCGTTCACAGACAACACTGAACGACAGTATGAGTCCGTTCTCCGTGACGAGCACGCATAGTAGTAGCCTCGTAGGAGGAATAGGCCGGAAACGCACCTGGGAAGAGTCCTTTGTCGCTTTAAAGGCGTACAAAGCTATTCACGGCGATTGTTTGGTTCCCATTCACACGCATTACGAAGATCCGGCCCTCGGCGGATGGGTCCATCACCAACGTTCCAAAAAAGACAAACTCACGGAGGATCAACGCTCCAAATTGGAAAGTATAGGTTTCGTATGGCGATTGCGCGTCCGCAATAAGCAATGGGGGGAAATGTTGGCGCGCTTGAAAAAACATCACAAGAATCCCGATGCCAAAGACGACGACGAATTGAGTAAGTTTGTTCAAGACCAACGCCTCAAATATACGCGCGGCCAACTCTCCAATGCCCGACAAAAACAATTGGAAGCGGTAGGAGTGGTCTTTGGGAATGGCAGTGCTGGCAATGGCGGTAGTGGCGCTGCACATCATGAGAGTGACTCGGACGACTCGCACCACGACAACGACGACGACGATAATGATGGCGATTCTACCATTTCCTACAATGACCATTTCAAACAACATTATCAACAATTGGTGGATTTTCACATTCGGCATGGACATTGTCGGATTCCGCGAGGTGACACTGCCAACAATCATGATATGGAAGAAGAAGAACAAGTCGACAAAAATGCTCTGCGGTCGTGGGTAGCATCCTTGCGACGGAAATACATACTCAACCCACGGACTGGATTGGATCCCAAATGTCTAGAGCTCTTGGACGATTTGAACTTTGAATGGTATGAAGCCATTGCCCAGGAAGATCCTCGCGAAGATGACGACAGCGAGGAGGAGGACGAGGAGGGCAGTGGTTCGGAGTCCTCTGAGAGTGAAGAGGAAGAGGAAGGTGCTTCTGTCAAGGTAGAAGCGCTTGACGCCGACAATGAGGAGGACGAGAACGATTCTAAACTCTCCGACGAGGAATCCTCCTCTTCCTCTTCTTCCGAGGGGAGTGATAGCGACAGTGACAACTCAGATGATGATGGTGATGATAAGGAGGAGAGCCAAAAACAACAACAAACACAAGTAAAGAAGCACAAACGACAACTTCTTACCAAAAAACGGAAACTACCTTCTTCGTCGTTGTCGTCGTCCTTGATGGTGTTGGACAAGGACCACGATAGTGGCGATGACAATGACAATAGCAGCGGTTCATCTTCCATATCTTCTTCCTGTTCCTCCAATGCCCGACGTGCCAAACGAATACAACGACAAAATTCACGCGATATTCGATTCATGAAACATTACAATGATTTGTTGGAATTCAAACGAACATTTGGTCATGTCCGGTACGTAGATAACTGCTGCATTTAGTTACTCTTTACTCTTGTGTGTATGTATGCATGCATGTATTTGTGTGTTTGTTTGTTTTACTCATGTTCGCGTATTATTTTCCTCCTATTAATAACATCTTTCACCCACAGTGTCCCACAATCAGCAGAATACAAAACATTGGGCGGCTGGGTCAATAACTTGAGGGTCGTTTTCAAACAAAATCCCAAAGATGGTATACGTCCGGATCGTCTACAACTATTAAATGACGCGTAAGTTTCAACAGGCCATGATCTGTCATGCGGTGTCATCTTTGTATCTACGCTCTTATACTCACGTCCTCCTTCTCCTCGTATGCTCACACAGCGGCTTTATTTGGGATGCCAGTTCTGATCGACCCAGCAACGATGCACGGTGGGAAGCACAATTCGATCTCTTGACCGAATTCCAACAAAAGTACGGTCACTGTCGATGTCCTCAAACCGGACCACATCGAAAGTTAGGTCGATGGGTTGCCACGCAACGTAGTTTGTATGCCAAAGATCCTGTCAATGGGATTCGAGAAGATCGGTTGCAACGACTCAATGATATTGGCTTTACGTGGGATGCCAGGGAATTCAAAGGAAAACACTTTTACGCAGCCGCACAGGGCGGTCCCGATGATGACGACGAGAACGATGAAGGTCATGGCGACGGAAATGGCGAGAACGAGAATGGGAACGAAGCAAACAAGGGTGTATCACCGAAAAAGAGAAAGAGGAACAGCAGCGGCACCCCAGCATCTGTCGCTGTTGCCAAGGTCGAAAATGGGGATGACGACGACACGGAAATTGAATCGGACGATGATAATGAACATGCAGTGACTGCGATTCCGGATGACGGCGGCGGTAGTTGTGGCACTGCGAAAGCGACACCATTAAGTGACAGCAAGGGCCCAACAATGAGCATGAAGAATGGAACTAAGCAAGCTTCCACTTCTCCAGTAGGCAGTGGCAACAACAATATAAGTCTTGATTATGCTGGTGATTGGGATGACCAGTACAAAAAGCTGGCCAAGTTTAGGGAAGAGAATGGCCACTGCCGCTGCCATTGGCGTGTGGACAGGGATCTTTCCCGATTTATCAAGGCCCAGAAGATCAACAAGAAGGTGTTGTCTCCCGACCGTATCCAGCTGCTGAACGATTTGGAGTTCGATTGGGAGACGGTGAACAAGGAACAGCAAAATAATAATGTCAACGATACTCGATGGGATCAAAGCTTCCAAGAGCTTGTCGATTTTCAGAAAGAGCACGGGCACTGTCTGGTTCCGCAGAACGGCAACAACAAGCGTCTAGGAAAGTGGGTCGCCACCCAAAGAGTCAAGCACAACAAGGATCCTGCCTATGGACTTAGACCAGATCGTTTGAAGCGGTTGATGCAGATCGGATTCACGTGGAATGCGAAAGACTGTAGATTCAAGAGGGGCCCGCAATCGAGCGCCAAATCGACGGATAATAAAGTTGCGGAGGGTGGCGACTCATCTACCAACAACAAAAATGGTGACAACAGCAGCGGCGGCAACAAAAATGACGTTGAAAAGAACTGTGTCGACGCCAGCGACATGCCACCTGCAAGTGCCATTGAACCTCTCGCAGCGAAGCTCTGCGATTTGCTGGATCAAGATTTTTCCATCGACAAGCAAGGTCGCTTACAAGAATACAAGCTGGCATTGGAGAGCATGTTCCGCGAAACAGAGGAGCGGCTCAAAAATACTGTGACGACAGCAGATGCAGCAGATAGCGCGAGGAAAGCTGTGAAGAAAGGTGCTGCCACGAAAAAGAAACCCAAAGCCGTTAAGGCAGGCAAAAGTAAAGGCAAGGCAGAAGCAGCGGGGTCAAGCGCAACAAAGAAACCACCAGAGTCGACAGCCCCGAAGACTTCGAAAAGTGAAGATACAGCGGAAGCAGCCGTGTCAGGTCCCGCCCAATCACCAAAACCCGCTGTAGCAACAAAGAAGTCACCGAAGGCAACCGCCAAAAAACCAACGAATGGAGCCGCCAAAAAACCCTCGAAAAGTAAAGATACAAAGGCAGCAAAAACCAATCCAGCAGCGTCTAGCCAAAAGGCATCGTCTTCGCCCCCAGCAAAGAAGAAACCGAAAACCACTGCCGCCGCGAAAAGGGCCCATAGTGACGATGAAGAAGAAGCAAAGGCGCCGGCCAAAAAGCCAGTCCAGCAGCCAGTACAACAACAACAACAACATCAAGCTCCGATGAATAATACGCTGCATCAAGTTCCTGCCACAAACCCATTTGTCTCGGCGCCGTATCCTCCTCCTCATCCTGCTGCCGGGTGGCCATTTGCAGCAGCAGCACAGGCCGCCTCGATGGCGGCGTTCATGCCAAATGGACCGCTGAGCATGCAGGGTGCGGCATATCTACAAGGTCTGGCCAATATGCAAGCAGCTGCCATGGCTCAGCCTCCTCCTCC
>ENA-ORBV01010343-ORBV01010343.1-microbial-mat-metagenome-genome-assembly--contig:-NODE-10343-length-14976-cov-4.843882_pt1 | contig 14976 bp, 15 predicted proteins | sample MGYA00237777_ERZ505514 | MGnify/ENA primary metagenome ERZ505514 (study PRJEB26160, sample SAMN06269048) | microbial mat metagenome | isolation source: Oligotrophic lake microbial mat | place... | reverse complement strand
GAGATTCGCCTTAGTCTCGTGGGCTCGGAGATGTGTATAAGAGACAGGAAGAAATCAGCGACCACGCGCTCGCCGAGCTGACGATCGCGCACTCCCGCGCCAACCGCGACGATTTCACCCGCACCATCCGACAACGGCACCAAACCACCGGTCGGCAATTTTCGTTCATTGCGGATCATCACCAAGTCGCGGTAGTTCAGCGAACAAGCCTTGACCCGCACCAGCACTTCGCCCGCACCGGGTTGCGGATCGGCCACCTGCTGGAGGTCGAGGCGAAAGCGATCGCCGTCAGGGGCGAGGACGTAGCGGCGCATGGGCGGATCTCCGGGCTGCGAAGTAGCCCAGCGCTGGCCGAGGGTCAACCCCTGTCAGGGGAACAAGCCGCAAACCCTAGCGCCCGCAAATAGAAACCGGCAGCGCGATGCGCTGCCTATTCGTGAGAACCACCGTTTCAGATCGCGTTTACTTGAACGCGACCTCAGCGCACTGCACCGCATTGAGCGCCGCGCCCTTCAAAAGCTGGTCGCCGACCACCCACAGTTCCAGGGTGTTGTCCTGCGACAGATCCTTGCGGATGCGACCGACGTAGACGTTGTCCTTGCCCGCGACATCGATGGGCATGGCCCAACGGTTCTTGGCGCGGTCTTCGAGTACCGTAACGCCGGGAGCCTTGTTCAGGATCTCGTAAGCGCGTTCGACGGTGATCGGTTTCTTGAACTCGACGTTCAGCGCTTCGGCGTGCGTACGCAGCACCGGCACGCGCACACAGGTGCCGGTGATTTTCAAGGTGTCGTCACCGAGGATTTTTTTGCTCTCCTTGAGCAGCTTGATCTCTTCCTCGCAATAACCGTTGTCGGTCATGGCTGAGTTGTGCGGAAACAGATTGAAGGCGTATGGATGCGGCAGGACTTTCGGCTCAAACGGTTTCCCATCGAGCCACGCACGCGTCGACTCTTTCAATTCTTCCATCGCCGCGTGGCCAGCGCCCGACGCGGCCTGGTAGGTGGCAGCGACCAGACGCTTGATGCCAGCTTCGCGGTGCAACGGCGCAAGCGCCATCAGTGCAATGATGGTGGTGCAGTTGGGATTCGCGATCACGCCCTTGCCGCCATTGGCCTGCAGTGCCTTCTTGGCTTCCCCAGGATTGATCTCGGGCACGACCAGAGGCACGCCGTCTTCCATGCGGAAGGCGCTGGAGTTGTCGACCATCAGGCAGCCGGCGTTGACGCAGGCTTCGCGGAACGCGCGAGAGATCGACGCGCCTGCACTAAACAGCGCGAGCTGACAGCCGGTGAACGAATCCTTGGTCAGCTCGGCCACCGTATATTTCTTGCCCTTGAACTCCATCGTAGTGCCCGCGCTGCGTTTGGACGCCAGCAGGACGAGTTCAGTGACGGGGAAATTGCGACGTTCGAGCACCTGGAGGAACTCGACGCCCACGGCGCCAGTGGCGCCGACGATGGCGACCTTCATGGATTCAGCTCCTGTGCCCGCGGGGGTTTCCGCGAGCGGAGGGCGCATGGTGGTGGGACGGTCCCGGACGCAAGCAGGTCGGACACCCCTGGGATGCTTCTGCCCAGGATTGTGGCGCCTGATCCGGCCTGCGCCGGGGTTTCCCGCAGCGGCGTATGCAGGCGGATGGCGACGCGGGCCGGGCTTGCCAGTACCACCCACCTCCCCACAACCTTCCGCCGGAGAACACCCCATGCGTTTCCTCACCGCCGCCTTCCTCAGCCTGAGTCTTGGCTTCAGTTTCGCCGCCAGCGGCATGGCCGCCGACAATGCCCTGACCGACGCCGAGAAGGCCGAGGGTTGGAAGCTGCTGTTCGACGGCACTGCGACCACCGGCTGGGTCAACCGCGACAAGACGGATCTCAAGAACTGGAAGGCCATCGACGGCGCGTTCGTGCGCGAGAGCGGCGGTGGCGATGCGGTCTATAACGCCGAGCAGTTCGAGAACTTCGTGCTCAGCCTCGACTGGAAGATCGCCGACAAGGGCAACAGCGGCGTGTTCATCCGTCTATCATCGCTGAAAGACTGGATCAACACCGGCATGGAAGTGCAGGTTCTGGACGTGAACGAGGCCGGTGAGATGAGCCGCCCGAGCCACGTCGCCGGCGCGCTGTATGATGTGGTCGTACCGAATGCTGACGCGCCCAAGATGAAAACCGGTGAATGGAACCACTTCGACATCACCTGTGATGGGCCAAAGATCTCGTGCAAGATGAACGGCGCGTTGACCTTCGCCATCGACGTGACGGAAGAAAAATGGCAGAAGCCGCAGGGCAAGTTCAAGCTGCCCTACGGCACGCTGCCGCGCAAAGGTTACCTGATGCTGCAGGACCACGGCCAGAAGGTCGAGTTCAAGAACATCAAGATCAAGCCGCTGCCCTGAGTTGTTGCTGAACGTCCACGACGCCCGCCGCTGCTCTTTCATGTTCATGAAAGAGCAGCGGCGGGCGTTCGCTTTTATGGAGACGCCGTCATGGCTGAGACTGAACACCAAGGGCCGAAGACCTTCTCCGCCAAACAGCGCGAAGATCTGGGCGATGCACGATTGGTCTTGGAAACCGCGGTGCACAACCTGCGCGTCGCCAGCAGCCAGACCATTGATCCCGCCGAAGCCATCGAGGCGCTACAAACTGCGCTGACCATGGCCGAGCAAACCATCACCACGCTACGTCGCGTGCACCAGGCGATGGGCCATCGAGCTGGGGCAGAGCCCGGTTAGGAATTTCCTCCGCCACGCCTGATCGACACCAGTTTGTTGCTGGTGGTGGTGATGCGTTTGCGGGCCTTGGGGGCCAGGGTGACCGCGGTGGTATCGCGTTTGGCCGCACTCTCTTCCGGCTGTGGTTGGCGGAAAACCATCTGGCAGACGTTGCCACGCCCGAGCCAACGAGTGTCGTCACACGCCGCGCGCAGCAGGTAGAGACCGCGCCGACGGTGCGCCTCGTCAGCGACCATCTCGGTCAATATGGGGTCGAAACCGGGACCAGGATCGCTCACCGTCACCACCCCACCGTGTTTGCTGAATGAGGCGCGAACTTCGATAGTCAGTTGACGGTTGCCCTGCGCGCCGTGGATCACCGCATTGGTGTATGCCTCATCGAGCGCCATCAGGATGCGGTTGCGACGCAGATCAAAACCACCGGCCTGAGCCGCCACGTCGACCTGCGCCATTACCGCGGCGCGCTGTTTCAATTCTGCTGGCACGGTCAGCACCATCGCATGTTCACCGACCACGCTGCTGCGTTGTTCAACGCTGGAGCGCAGAACGATCGCACGCGTCAGGGCGCGCACCAAGTCGTCGGTCTCCATCGGTTTGGCCAAACAATCGCTAGCGCCAGCCTGGAGCAGTTCCTTGAAACGATCGTCGGTGAGGTAGCCAGACATCACCACGAACGCCAAGCGCGGATCGTGCAAGCGCAGCGACGCCAACAGTTCCATGCCGCCCTTGCCTGGCATCACCAAGTCGGAGAGCACCACATCGCACGGCGACAGCGCAAAGACCCGATCAGCCTCGTCGACATTGATGCAAGCGGTGACATCCCACCCTTCGCGCGTGAGCAGCAGGCTCAGCGCGGTTCTCACCGCCTCGTCGTCATCCACCAATAGGACGCGTCGCACGCGAACCTCCATGTAGTTCCCACTGACAGTACTGATGTTCCATCCAGAATGGGCGCAGTGGGCTGATGTATGTCGTACGAATCAGACGACACAACCGTCAGTCAGCACCAAGTGATGCACTGTTGCCAGATGCCGCACATGCTTTCAGCGATTTATCCAATGCTCCAGCGCGCAAGGAGTTGCAGGTGCGCTCCCAGCACTGGTTGCGAGCCCGCTTGCCACCCTACAGTTTGTGCACTTGGAGGATTGCTATGCCTTCGCCCGCCAAAAAGTCCGCTGTCCCCGCACCCAAAAGCGCACCCAAGCCCATTGAAGGCAAACCGCTGGCCAAGAGTGAACCCAAGAACGAGGCACCCGCCAAACCCGCCGCAGCGAAGCCAACAGCGGCCAAGCCGAGTCCGGCTGAGCGCGTGAAGATGATCGCCGAAGCAGCTTACTACCTAGCGCAAAAACGCGGCTTCAGTGGCGGCAACGAGATGACCGACTGGGTGGCAGCTGAGAAGCAGGTCGACGGCCTGATCGCCAAACGCGGTTGATCGTCCTCGGTCGAGGCGCGAACATCCGCGCATGCTCAAACTCGTCGCTGCGCTCCTCGGCATCGGTATTCTCGGTTACGCCGTGGTCACCTTCGTATCCAATGCTGGCTCGGTAAGCGATCCGGTCACGGCATCGGCCAATCTCAGTCTGAAAGTGAAAGCCCAGGCAGGCATGGCGGTGGCCGTCGCCGGTGCCAGCAATCGCATCCGTCAGGTGATGGCAGCGGGGAATGAGCCGGCGATGCGCAAGCCGTTGCTCGACGACCTCGCCACGCTGCATCAGGACGTGGACAACGCGCGCGAGCAATTGACCAAGCTCGGTGACTCGCCCGCGGCAATCGACCATTGGCTGGGCATCATCCGCTGGAATGAATTCCTCGCCCTGGAGCAGGAATTTACAAAGGCCGCCAACGACAAATGATGGTCGCGCAATGAATTCATCCGCGAACCCGGGCGACGCGACCGCCATCAACCGGGCTTTTTATGACCGCCTGTGGCCGCAGGTCCGGTGGCCACCGCCTGAGCGTTTCAACACTTGGTCACTGGTGGAGCGGTGGTGCAGTGAAGCTCCCACGCGGCTGGAGGTCGGCCCTGGAATGCGTCCACGCCTGCCGACTGCCGGGACCCATTTTCTCGACCTGAGTGAAAGCTGCGTCGCGCGTCTGCGTGCTGCTGGTGCCGAGGCCCACGTCGGCAGTGCGACCACGCTGCCATTTGCTGAACGGGGCTTCGCCCTGGTGTGCGCGTTCGACATCGTCGAACACGTCGAGGACGATCGTCAGGTGCTGCGCGAACTGGTACGCGTGCTGGCCGATGATGGCCAGCTGGTGCTGTCGTTCCCGCTGTTCGCCGCGCGTTGGACGCCCTTCGATGCGATGTGTGGCCACGTACGCCGCTACGAACCGCCGGCAGTGTTGGCCATGCTCGCCGAGCACGGCCTGGAGATCGTTGAAAGCGGTGGCTATGGCATGCAGCCGCGTCAGTGGCTGGTGGATTTCGGCATGTTCTGGTTCCGCGTCATGCCGCGCCGGGCGATGTTCTTCTACAATTACGTGCTGATGCCCATCGGACTGAAGCTGCAGCAGCCGCTGTTGCTGCGTGCGGGCACGGATGCACTGACCAACGGCAGCCATGATGAAGTGCTGCTGGTTTGCCGCCGGAAATAGCTGCGAGCTGCGAGCTGCGAGCTGCGAGCTACCAGCTACCAGCTACGAGTCTAGAATCTTGCTGATCGAGACTGGGATTTGTCTACGTGAGGCTGTGGGCACCGAAGGACGAATGATGCAAGCGCAGCGAACTCGTAGCTCGTAGCTCGAAGCTCGTAACTCGTAACTCGTAACTCGTAACTCGTAACTCGTAACTCGTAACTCGTAGCTCGAAGCTCGAAGCTCGAAGCTCGAAGCTCAACACTTCTGCCCACAGAAACGAAGAACCCCGTGATGGCCAGGCCACCACGGGGTTCGACGACGCTTGGAGAAAAAGGACTCAGCCCTTCTCGGCCTTCACCACGCCTTCGGCCTTCTTCAGTTTCTCGATCATGCTGTTCGGGACCTGCTTGTACTCGGCGGGTTCCATCGAGTAGCCGGCACGACCCTGCGACATGGAGCGCAGGTCGGTGGTGTAACCGAACATCTCGGCGAGCGGAACCTCGCAGCGGATGATCTTGTTCGGGCCGCGGTCAAGCGACTCGGTGATCATCGCGCGCTTCGACTGCAGCGATCCCATGATCGAACCAGTGAACTGGTCCGGGGTTTCCACTTCGACGCGCATCCACGGCTCGGTCGCCTGGATACCGAGCAGCGGGTAGGCCAGACGGATGGCGAGCGCGCCGGCCGCGACGAACGCGTGCTCCGACGAGTCGACGTCGTGGTACGAACCGTCGATCAGCGCCACGTGGACGTTGATCACCGGGAACGGCAGTTCGTAGCCGCGCGCCAGTTCGTTGCGCACACCGTCTTCGATCGGGCCGACGTATTCCTTCGGCACCGAGCCGCCGCGCGTGGCGTTCTCGAAGATGAATTCCTGGCCAGTGGCCTTCTCTTCCGCCGTCAGCGGGCGGATGATCAGGGTACAGTCACCGTACTGACCACGACCACCCGACTGCTTGACGTGTTTGCCACGGATTTCGAGCTGCTTGGAAATCGTCTGGCGGTAGCTGACGCGCGGCTTGCCGACCACGGCGTCGACCTTGTACTCGTCGCGGATACGGTGCGAGAGCACTTCGAGGTGCAGTTCGCCCATGCCCGCGATGATGAGCTGCGAGGTCTCGGGATCGGTCCACTTCTTGAAGGTCGGATCTTCGCGTTCCAGACGGGCCAGACCGTAGGCGAGCTTTTCCTTGTCGGCGTTCGACTTGGGCTCGATCGCCATGGTGATCACCGGCTTGGCGAAGCTGATGCCGTCGAGCACCATCGGATGCTGATCGTTGATGTGCACCAGGGTATCGCCGGTCTGGGTGCCCTTAAGGCCAACCAAGGCGCAGATGTCACCGGCCTGCGCTTCGTCGACCTTGGTCGAGCTCAGGCCGACCAGTTTGACCATGCGCGCAGCGCGCTCGGTACGGTTGGTACCGGCGGCGACCATCGCGTCGCCTTCCTTGATGGTGCCTTGATAGACACGCACGAAGGACACGTCGCCCAGCACGGGCATGTTCATGATCTTGAACACCATGGCGCGCAGCGGGGCCTTGGCATCGCAGATCGTCGGAATGGGGTTGGCCTTCAAGGTGTCGCTCAATTCGAACTGATTGATCAAGTTGGCATCCCTGGGGTTGGGCAGGATGTCGACCACGGCGTCGAGCAGCATCTGGACGCCCTTGTTGCGCAGCGCGGCGCCGCACAGCATGGGCTGCAGCTTGAAGGTCATCGCGCCAGTCTGCAGACCCTTCATGATCTGCTCGTTGGTCAGCGTGCCGTTGTCGAGGTAGGCGGATTCGATCGCTTCGTTGCCGCAGAAGCTGGCAACCGAGTCGATCATCGCGTGACGACGCTTCTCGGCCTCGGCTTTGAACTCGGCCGGGATGTCGTTCTCCTTCTGCTCTTCACCCTTCTCACCTTCGAAGGTGATGTATTTCATCGACACCAGGTCGACGATCGCGCGGAAATCGTCGCCCGCACCGATCGGCATCTGGATCGGCACCGGGTTGCCGGCAAGGCGTTCCTTCACCTGGCCGACCACGCGATCAAAGTTGGCACCCATGCGGTCCATCTTGTTGACGAACACCAAGCGGGGCACCGAGTACTTGTTGGCCTGACGCCACACGGTCTCGGACTGGGCCTGCACACCGGCCACGGCACAGAACACCACGACTGCGCCGTCGAGGACGCGGCAGGAACGTTCCACCTCAGCGGTGAAGTCCACGTGGCCAGGGGTATCGATGAGGTTGATGTCGTGGCCACGCCACTGAGCGAACACCGCCGCGGCGGTGATGGTGATGCCGCGTTCCTGTTCTTCCTTCATCCAGTCGGTCGACGCGGCGCCGTCATGCACTTCACCGATCTTATGCTTCTTGCCGGTGTAGTAGAGGATGCGCTCAGACACGGTGGTCTTGCCCGAGTCGATGTGGGCAACGATGCCGAAATTGCGCGTCTTGACGAGGTTGATGGCCATGGGGGGCTCCGACTTGGGCTGATCTTGCAGCTTGAGAGAAGGCAGGACGGCCCTGGGGCCGCCCCGTTAAGGAGGGCGGGATCATGGTGCCATGTCCCAGGAGACAAGGGGGAAGGGTGGCTCTTTCGGCCTTCCAGATCGCTGATTTGGCGCATGGGAACGTCGCCGATCGGGTAGCACTCCCACTCGCGCCTCACGGTAGTTCCACAGCCGCAGGCGAGCGGGACCAGCTACCACCGTCACGGCTTGATCATGGCCGCGCCGGGAAGACGCCTCAGTCGAGTGGTTCGATGTTGCGCAGCGTATCGGCACAGTTGATCGCCGTCCGACCACCACCTTCATCAGCGATCAGTTCCAGATCGCCCGTGCGATCCCAGTGCTCGCTCTGACGAGCCACCCCGCTGATGGTCTCCCCATCTTCCCGGATCACCCGCACGCGACGGTCGAGAAACAAACGCAGGTCCGGCGTTCCACCCAGCGGCTCGGTCATGGGCTCGACGAACCGCTCACCGGTGCCGTCAAGGCGCGTCATCGTCAACTCCCCATGCCAGCGGCCGAAGCGGCCATCACGGCGAAACAACTGCTCACCGGCCTCATGCTTCGCACTGAAATGCGCCCACGAAGAAATCCCGCGCGCCTGCCACTGCCCAGCGGTGTAGCCGTGCCATTCCTCGGTCATGGTGATGGTATCCCAGAGCCGGCACCACATCACGTCCCAGGTCTGCACGCGACCTGTGCGCCAGGTGAAGGTCAGGCGATGCGTCGGACGATGCGGCACCAGATCCGGATGCTCACGGTGGTGGTTGAACCAGTTCCAGATGAGATCCGTGATCACAACATGCCCTCCGGCGGTTCTTCAACCTTGCCTCCGAACGACCGCCTGCAGGCGGAGATTCCATGAACACGCAAGTGGACCAACAATCATCCGGTAAGCAGCAAGACAATTTGTTACAGGGACGCATCCACCGCATGGCTTCAAACCAACCGCTTTCCGCTTTCAACAGCACGGCCGCAGGGTGTTCACCCTGCGGCCGTAGAGATTCATCCGTTGATGAATCGTTCAGAACGCCGGGTTCTCGTCCGGCTTGGGCTGCGGTGCGCCGCCGCCCTGCGCGGCCTTCATCAGTTCAACGAACGGCGCGAGCGGCCATTTGATCTCGACTAGCGCACGACCATCAGCGCACGTACTGGCAACACTCAGCGGTTCGCCGGGTTTGGTCGCCGGGATCATCGCGTCCATGCCGGTGCCGGACATCTTCATGGCCGCACGGACGAAGCCGATGATATCGAGGTCGGCATAGAGGTTCCGTCCGGCGCCAATGGCCTTCTCCGCGCTGGTCGACATGCCCTTGCCGGTGCCGGCGATCAGTGCGTCAAGGCTGGTCGGATCCTGCGCCATCACCACCCAGCCCTTGGTCACGGCCAGTTCGTAGCCTGACATCATCTTCATCTGCGCCGCCTGTTCTGGCAGAATCTTGGTCTCGTCGACGGTCACGCCGATGGCATGCACCGGCACACCCGATGGGCTTTTACGCGCCGCCTTGGTCATCGTCATGGTGACGCCCATGGAGCGATAGAGATCGCCGATGGCGCCCTTGCCCGTTAAGAGCGAGATCATGCTCTCCAGGCTGGCCTCGGCCTTGGCCGAGTCGGCGCTGGCGTAAAGACCTTCCCACACCAGCGGAGATTTCTCGCTGGTGCGCATGCGGAAGGCGGTGTCGCCACTAAGGCCGGCGCCAACGTTTTCCGCCACAGCGATCACCTCGTCAGTGATCAGACCTTGCGCTTCCGGCTTGGCCTTGAGTTTGCGCAGCAGGTCGCCGGCATAAACGCCGTAAGCCGCCCAGTTGATCCGACCGCTCATGGACATCAGCGACGGTTCATTGCCCAGACGCGCGGCGGCACGCTGGCCGACGGCCGCAGGCGGTGCGGCCATGACCTTCGCCAGATCGCTGCCGGGTTTGGCCGAGATGGTGAGTTCCTCACCGATAGCGACCGGATCAAGATTCAGATCAAGCTGCACCGCGCTGATGTCGGCGGCGATCGCCATCAGACCGGCAACTTGCAGGCCAAGAATCTTGCCGACTTCTGGTCCTTGCGGATTCTGCGCCGCGGCCATCTGCACCATCATGCCAAGCATGCCGCCGTAGGTCTGCATCAGTTTGTCTGGCGCCATCAACAGGCGGATGTCGCCCTTGGGCAGGGTTTTAATCAGGTTGGCGTAGTTCTTGGCGACCTTCTCACCCAGGATCTCGCCATCGGGCGTCTGCGTCAGCACGGCGATGCCGTCGACCGCCTTGCCCAGCAACATGCCGAAGTTCACCCCGGCATCGAGGTACATCTGTGGATCCTTAGCCGGCACCAGCAGCGCGAACGACGGCGTCGGTGCGCCGGGACCGACAACCACGATCACCGGTTTGCCAGCGAAGTTCGCCAATCCGGCATCGCCAAGCATGCCACCGAGCTGCGCCTTCAGCGAACCCGGCGGCATTTGGCCTGGCGCGAACAGCGCGGCGATCGCTTCGATGCGACTGAGCGTGGCGAGCAGGTCGGGCACCACTGCCACGACATAGGCGCTGTCATCCGGCATCGCCATCGGCACCGGCACCGGTATGTCCGCAGCGGTCAACGCAGCAGGAGCGAACGGACTGGCGATACTGATCGCCAAGGCAGCGGAGAGGATGAGACGACGCATGAAAGCTCCAGTGCAGGAGTGATGGCCCGAAGTGCGGGGCTGATGGTTGCCGATCCTTCGCCACTGGGCAGCGGCGTCCAGTGGCAGCTACTGATCATCCGGCAGGTTGGCCGCTGTCTTGCACGCGGCCCTGCGGGCTTGCCCACCGGGCCGGCGTCGGAGCATAGGCGCATGACGCGTCCGATTTGCCTTTACCATAAAAACTGCCTCGATGGCAACGGTGCCGCCGCGGTGGTGCTGAAAAAAGAGCCGGACTGCGAGTTCCTGTCGATGCAGTACGGCATGACGCCGCCCACGGTTCTCGACCGTCGGGTGTACGTGGTCGACTTTGGCCTGCCGATCGAACACATGCGCGCGCTCAAAGCGCAGGCCAGCGAAGTTATCTGGATTGATCACCACGCCTCGCAAGCACCCATGCACAAACAGCTCGGCTGGGGCACCCTTGACCTGAGCGAAAGCGGCAGCTCACTGACCTGGAAAGTCCTGTTTCCCGAGCGTGAGCCGCCGCCGGTGATCGCCTACATCAAGGACAAAGACCTGTGGCAGTGGAAATTGCCGGACAGTCGCGCGATCGCCGCGGGCTTAGCGGCGACGTTTCCTGGCGACCGTTTTCAGGGCATCCTGGAGGTGGACCTCGCGCAGATGGCCAACCTCGGTCGACCGTTGCTGGCGGCGATCGCGGAACGCGTGCAGAAAGCCGTGCAGCAGGGCGTGGTGATTGAGGCCCCTTACGGCCTGACTGGCATCCGGGCGATGGTGGTGCCATGCAACCAGGATCAGAACGACGTCGGCGATCATATCTGTCTGCCAGTCGAAGCCGGCGGCCTGGGCTACGACCTGGCGATTCTCTGTTACCGCAAAGGCAACGGCCGCTGGGTGCACAGTTTGCGTGCCTACGAAGGCGGCCGCGTCGACTGCGCCGCAATCGGCGACGCCCATGGTGGAGGCGGACACCGCACGTCGGCGTGTTACCTCAACAAGACGCGCTTCCTGGCGTCCGGCGATTGTCCGGTGGCGCAGCGGCAGCCGTCGTGACCAACCGACAAAACCGCAGATAGAAATCCCAGTCCATTATCGTCTGTGGCCACCACACCACTATTTCAGCACGGCATCTCCCTCAGTCCCCGTCTGCTCTACGTGCCACCTGACCGTCCGCAGCAAGCCCTCGTCGATCCCCACCTCCGCCCTCCATCCCAGGGTCGCTCGCAGATGCGACGTATCGGAGGCATATCGACGATCATGCCCAGGCCGGTCCGCCGCTGAGACCATCAGATCGCGGTGCTTCGCTCCGGAATGCCGTGGCCGCTGCTGATCCAGCACCCGGCATAGACGCTCCAACAGGTCGCGGTTGGTCAGTTCCTGGTGGCTGCCGACAAGGAACCGCCCACCCGTCTCTGCCGTTCTGACGATGGCCTCAATCCCTCGCACGTGGTCGTCGACATACATCCAGTCACGGATGTGCTGACCATCGCCATACAAGGGTATGGGCTGCCCGGCCAAGGCCCGAGTGATCGCCAGCGGAATTAATTTCTCAGGAAACTGCTGCGGACCATAGGTATTGGTCCCGTACGAGATCGTCACCGGCAAGCCATAGGTGTGGTGCCAGGCCTGGACCAGGTGATCGGCGGCGGCTTTCGTCGCGCTGTAGGGATTGGATGGCCGGTAGGGCAAGGACTCGGTGAACAGGCCGGTCGATGGTAACGAGCCGAAGACCTCATCGGTTGAGACCTGATGGAAACGCACATCCGTACGCCCCTGCCAAGCGAAGTGTGCCGCCTTGAGCAGGGTCATGGTCCCGAGGACATTCGTGCGCATGAACCGGTCGGGACCACTGATCGCACGGTCGACATGGCTCTCGGCCGCAAGGTGGATGACCGTATCCGGACCATGCTCCTGGAAGATGCGTTCCACCAGTTGATCGTCGCAAACATCCCCGTGCCGGAAGCGGTAGCGTGACGCGTGCGCAGATGCGACCTCCGCCAACCGTTCTGGAATTCCGGCATAGGTCAGGGCATCCAGGTTAACAACGACCACCTGGGGATCCGAGCCGAGCAGATGCCGGATCAGATGCGAACCGATGAAGCCGCAGCCACCGGTGACCAACACGGTACGCAAGCGATGATGTGGCGTCATGGCGACCCGCGTCCGGATTCGTGACGCACCACCCAGCGCCGATGACGACGCAGCAGCCAGCACACGCCGAGCAGATCCATGATCCCAGGAATCAGGCGATTGCGGATGCCGTAGTTCGTCCGTCCGTGACGACGTGGTCGATGATTGGTCGGCAATTCGCAGAAGGTCCCACCGACCATCACGGTCAGCACCGGGAAAAAATAGAAGTTCCCGTGGAAGAACGGTAATTGGAGGAACCGTTCCGTGCGCATCACCCGGGACGCACATCCCGCATCGGTCACCGTGACGCCGGTCGCCCAGTTGCGGAAACGGTTGGCGATCCGTGCGCTGACCCGCCGCAGCCAACCGTCCTGACGGCGTGAACGGAAGCCGATCGCCAGATCGACGCCCAGGCGCTGCGCTTCCGCCAACAGGCGCGGCAGGTCAGCCGGATCGTTCTGCCCATCTCCATCAAGCGTCGCCATCCATGTCCCACGAGCCGCCTCTGCTCCGGCGCGATACCCTGCGGACTGGCCGTGATTGTGAGCGAAACTGCGGTAGCGATGCGGCGGCGGCAGGGCCTGCAATCGTGCCAGGGTCTCGTCAGTGGAACCGTCATCGATCCAGATGGCCTCCCACGTCACGCCCGCAGCTTGCATGGCGATGGTGATCTCATCCGCGAGTTCCGGGATCGCCGCCGCATCCTGATAGGCGGTGATGGTGATGCTCAGCGTCGGAGCCGTGAGATCAGAGGTGGTCATGAAACAGCCTTGCTGCCGGGATGCCGAGCAACTGCCCGCGGCCTGCACCACTACCGTCTGGCCACTCGCACCCGGTCAAGAATCACCGGATGTGGCGGTCGACCGGCCACCCAGGGCCACCCAGGGTGACCCAAGGTGAACAGCCGACCATTGCCCCAGGTAACTCGCACACAGCATCGCAGGCACATGGCCAGCGAACGCGTTCTCATTACCGGTGCATCCTCCGGCATCGGCGCAGCCCTGGCGCACCAGTATGCCCAGCGCGGCGCCAAGGTGGTCCTGGTCGCCCGTCCGAGTGAACGATTACAGTCGGTGACCACCGCGGTGCATGGGATCGCTTTCCCAGGAGATGTCGCCGACCCCGTGGTCATCGCGAATGCGGTGACGTACGCCCAGGACACCCTGGAAGGACTCGACGTGGTCATCGCCAATGCCGGCTACGCGCTGCGCGGCGATCTCTCTGACCTCACCATGGCCGACATCCGCCGACAGTTCGAGACCAACGTCTTCGGCGTCCTGACGACCATTCAGGCCACCCTGCCGTTGCTGCGCGCGACGCGGGGACGACTGGTCATCATCGGCAGCGTGGCCGGCTCGGTCACCACCCGTGGCGCGATCGCCTATGCCATGAGCAAAGCGGCGCTGCGCCCCGTGGCGGAGGGCCTGCGTCTGGAGTTGGCGGGGAGTGGCGTATCGGTCACTCTCATAACCCCTGGGCTGATCGTCAGCGACATCGATCACCGGGACCACCTGGGCGCGCTGATTCCCGGACTGACGCCGACACCGTCGCGCTGGGCCATGCCGACATCCGACGCGGCACGCAAGATCGTCCGTGCGATCGATCGCCGACGGACGGAAGCCGTCATCACTTGGCATGCCTGGTTTTTGCTGCTGGCGTGGCACTGGTGTCCGTGCTTGGTGCGGCCGTTCCTGGCCCACGACCGCTCACGACACGACCGCTCACGACACGACCGCGGCACCTGAACGGCCCTTGGCCAGGACCCGCCGCAGGTATTCCCCATACGGCCCGATATCAAGGTCCGGAAGACGCTGCCGGACCTGCGCATCGCTGATCCAGCCGTGCTCCCAGGCGATCTCCTCCGGGCAGGCTACCATCCGCCCGCTACCGGCCTCTGCACGTTCGACCATCGCGACCGACTGGGCCAGGGTCTCATGCGTGCCGGCATCGCACCAACCGACGTCAGCGGCCAAGGAGGTGACGGTCAGCAGTCCTCTAGTCCAGAACCAGCGGTTCAGATCAGTCACATCGGCTTGACGTCCCGGATGCAGATGAATGTCCAGGACGGGTCCACCCCATCGCGCCGATCCCTCAGCCCGGTGCGCAAGCATTCCCGTCGTCACACCGGTTGTCAAACAAGCGTTTAACAGTTGTCTTCTGGTCATCGCTCCCCCTCGCCGTTCACTATATCCAATCCCCTCACCTTTTCTCTCTCACAGCAGGCTTACGATTTCCTGATCCAGCGCTTACTGTTTTTCCGTCCGGTCCCGCTTAGAATCATTTCGCAAGGTCACGTTGGAGGAGACTATCCCGATGATCAGCCCGCTCTACTACGCCCGCCGCTACTGGAATCTGCAGGTCCCCCTCGACGCCGGCGGCTTCGCCTCCGTTCGC
>ENA-ORBV01010342-ORBV01010342.1-microbial-mat-metagenome-genome-assembly--contig:-NODE-10342-length-14976-cov-8.189946_pt1 | contig 14976 bp, 16 predicted proteins | sample MGYA00237777_ERZ505514 | MGnify/ENA primary metagenome ERZ505514 (study PRJEB26160, sample SAMN06269048) | microbial mat metagenome | isolation source: Oligotrophic lake microbial mat | place... | reverse complement strand
CTGGCCAGCGTGCGCATGCTGGCGCACGAGTTTGGCAAGCGCTTCGGCAAGAAGCCGATGTTCGATGGTGTCGAGCAACCCGATGCCTGGGTCAACAACACGCTGCAGGCGCAGCGGCTGTTCGGCTATCCACGCGTGCCACTGGCCCGGCTGATCGACTGGGTGGCCGACTGGGTGCGGCGCGACATGCCGCAGTTGGGCAAGCCCACTCGCTACGAAGTGCGCGCCGGCCGCTTCTGAGCGGAGCATCGCCGTGACTTCGACCGACCTGTCACAGGCCAAGGGGCTGATGGTGTTCCTGGCGAACTTCGAGCCGGAACATCAGCAGGGCTATCGGCAATGGCACAACGCCGAGCACATTCCAGAGCGGGTCGGCATTCCAGGCTTCCTGCTCGGTCGCCGCTACCTGCAGACCGACGATCCGACGCGCTTCCTGATGTGCTACGACACGCTGGGCGAGCAGGTGTTGCTCAGCGATGCCTATCTGCATGCGCTGAACAACCCCACGCCGTGGACGCGGCGCGCGCTGACCTGGTTCTGCAACCCTGACCGCAATGTCTACACGCTGCGCGCCAGCTGGGGCGCGGCGGCGCCCAGCGCGGCGCCGGTGCTGGCAGTGGCTCGCTTCGATGCAGGCGCAGTGGCAGCGGCCGCGCTCCCAGAAGGCGTGTCGCGCTGCGGGCTCTACGGGCTCGACAGCGCTGGCTCGTCGCTGCGCACGCAGGAGGCCGGCATTCACGGCGCACGCAGCGCGCAGGACGGCGGCCTGCTCTGGCTGGAATGCAGCGACGTGCATCTGCTGGACCAGCCCGATCGCCGCCAGGCGCTGCAGGCGTGGGCAGCGTCGTGGTCGCTTCAGGGCTTGCAGCCGCTGCAGTTCTTCTGCATCGACTTTGCCTACGCCGCGCGATGAACCCCGATGCCGCCATCGCCGCCATGCTGAAGGCGGCCCCCCGCAGGCCGGCCAGCCCGAGGCGCAGCTGGCCGGCCTGAAGCTGTCGCAGCAGCTGTACTTCACCAAGGACAGCCAGGGCAAGCGGCCGTTCCGCGTGGCGCCGGCGACGATGGAGGAATCGCTGAAGGTGCTCGTCACCTACGGCGGCATGGACGCGGCCACACGCGGCAAGGCCGACGACTACTTCACGTTCGAACTGCTGCCCTGAAGCATGGCCGTCCCGACACGTCCGGCGCGTATGCACACGACATGTGCGCGAATGGCCGCTGCAAAGCGCTCATCGCGGATCGCGCAGCGCGCCGGGTAGTCCAATGAGCCCGCCGTGCCTCCCCAAGGGCAAAGATCGCAAGGCGCAGCCCGAAGTTGCCCCGTGAGCCGACACATCCACATAGCAGGCGTCGCCAAGACCTATGCATCGCGCAACGGCGCAGTCGAATCGCTGAAGCCGATCGATGTGCGCGTCGAGCCGGGTGAATTCGTCGTCATCGTCGGCCCCAGCGGCTGCGGCACGAGCACCTTGCTGAAAATTGTGGCCGGGCTCACGCCGGCCAGCAGCGGCAGCGTCGACATCGGCGGGCGGCGCGTCGACGGCCCATTGGACGACGTGGGGATCGTCTTCCAGACGCCGGTGCTGCTGGCCTGGCGCAGTGTGCTGAAGAACCTGCTGCTGCCGATGCAGCTGCGCGGCGAGGACGTGCGGCCGCATCTGCCGCGCGCGCGCCAGCTGCTCGAGATGGCCGGCCTGACCGGCTTCGAGGACAATCTGCCGTGGCAACTGTCGGGTGGCATGCAGCAGCGCGTGGCCATCTGCCGCGCGCTGCTGAGCGACCCTTCCATCCTGCTGATGGACGAGCCCTTTGGGGCGCTGGACGCGATGACACGCGAGCAGATGAACCTGGAGCTGCAGCGCATTTGGCTGCGCACGCGCAAGACCGTGCTGCTGATCACGTACAGCATTCCCGAGGCGGTGTTTCTGGCCGACCGGGTGCTGGTGATGTCGGAGAGGCCGGGCCGCGTGGCCGCCATCTACGACATCGACCTGCCGCGCCCGCGTCCGCTGGAGTGCATGGGCACGCCGCGCTTCGCCGAGTTGACGCAGACGCTGCGGCGTCACTTCTTCGCACAAGGTCAGACCGACGGCTGACGCCTGCGCACTGGCCGACCCCGATGCCGCCGCGCAGCACCCCGGCTGGTGGTTCCGGCATGCAACACCTCAGCCGTGTGCTGCCGCTTCCAGCAACCCACGCACATAGCCGATCGACCATCCCGCGCAGCCCGGCCCGTCGGGCACGTAGTCGAAGGGCTCCATCGCCAGCCAGCCGGTGTAGCCCTGGCGCTGCAGCGCGGCCAGGACCGGTGCGAAGCGATCTTCACCCTGACCCGGGCCGCGGCGGTTGCGGTCGTTCAGCTGCACGTGCACCAGCTGGCCGGTGGGCCAGACACGGTCGATCAGCGCCGACAGTGGCTCGGCCTCGGTGGCACCGGCCGAGCTGGTGTCCAGCATCGTCTTCAGCCCCGGCAACGCGGCGGCCCCGACGATGGCCAGCGCCTCGTCGATGGTGTTGACCACCGAGGTCTGCTCGCGCGACAGCGGTTCGATGCAGTAATGCAGGCCGGCGCGGCTGGACAGCGCGCCGGCATGCAGCCACGTCTCGGTGGCGCGAGCCAGTGCGTCGGCCTGGCTCTGCCCAGGCTGCGGGTTGCGTTGCGCCGGCGAGCCGTGCACGAGGTAGCTGCCACCGAGCAGCGCGCACAGCTCGATCATCCGTGCAATGACGCTGCGCGTGCGCTCGCGTATCTTGGTGTCAGGGCTGCTGATCGACAGGCCCTTGGGCGCCACCAGCAGCCAGTGCAGGCCGCTGACGACCAGCCCATGGTCACGCGCGACCGCCGCCCAGTGCGCGGCCTGCGCGTCCGTGATGCTCATCGGGTCTTCGGCCAGCGTGTAGGGCGCCACTTCCAGCGCGCGGTAGCCGAGCTTTGCCGCATAGGCACATTGCTCGGCAAAGCCCCAGGGAGCGAGTACCTCGTTGCACAGGGCCAGTCGTTCGATCATGTCTTGTTCCTCCGCGCGAACCAGCGCTTCACCATCGGCACCTGCATCAGCAGCATCACCAGCACCAGCGCGGCCAGCGCGGCGCTGATCGGCCGCGTGAAGAAGGGCAGCAGGCTGCCGTCGGACAGCACCAGCCCGCGGCGCAGCGACTTGTCGACGATGTCGCCCAGCACCAGGCCCAGCACGAAAGGCGCCACCGGAAAGCCGCGCCGCCGCAGCCAGAAGCAGGCGATGCCCACGCCCAGCATCACCCACACGTCGAACAGGCGCTGCGTGATCGAGTACGAGCCCAGCACGCACAACACGAAGACGATGGGCATGATGATGTCGCGCGGCACGCGCAGCACCCACAGGATGGGCCGCACCAGCACCAGCCCGAAGACCAGGATGCCGAGCGTCGCCAACAGCGTGATGCCGACCACGTCGTAGATGAACTGCGGCTGGTTGACCATCAGCATCGGGCCGGGCTGCGCGCCGTGGATGATCATCGCCGCCATCAGCACCGCCGCCGGTGCCGAGCCCGGGATGCCCAAGGCCAGCGCCGGGATCAGCGCGCCGGGGATGGCGGCGTTGTCGCCGGTCTCGGCGGCGATCAGGCCGTCGACCGAGCCTTTGCCGAACTTCTCGCGTTCCTTGCTGGCGCGTTTGGCCGCGGCATAGGACGACCAGGCCGCCATGTCCTCGCCCACCCCGGGCAGGATGCCGACGAACACGCCGATCAGGCCGGAGCGGATGATGGTGCGCCAGTAGCGCAGCAAGTCAGCGATCTTCGGCAGCACCGAGTCGACCGAACTGACCACGGCCTTCAGCTTCGTTTGGCTCATCACCGTCAGGACCTCGGCAAAGCCGAAGGCACCGACCAGCGCGGGGATGAGGCCGATGCCGCCGCTGATCTCGTTGTTGTCGAAAGTGAATCGCGGGTGCGCGTGGACCGGGTCCAGCCCGATGGTCGCGACAAAGATGCCCAGCAGCCCCATCAGCCAGCCCTTGATCGGGTTCGACCCGGTCAGGGTGCCCGACATCATCACGCCCACCATGCCGAGCCAGAAGAACTCGAAGGCGCCGAATTTCAGCGCGGTTTCGGCCAGCAGCGGCGTGAACATCGCCAGGCAGAGCACGCCGAACAAGGAGCCGGCCACCGAACCGGTGGTGGCGATGCCCATGGCGCGTCCGGCCTGCCCCTGGCGCGCGAGCATGTGGCCGTCCAGGCAGGCGGCGGCATTGGCTGCGGTGCCGGGAATGTTGAGCAGGATCGCGGTGCGGCTGCCGCCGTAGATGGCGCCGACGTACACACACACCAGCACCAGGATGGCGTCGGCCGGCGCCATCTTCAGCGTCAGTGTGGTGAACAGCGCCACGCCCAAAGTGGCCGACAGGCCCGGCAACAGGCCGATGACGATGCCCGCCAGCGTGGCGCTGAGCGCGTAGGCGATCTGCCAGGGCCCGGCCAGCGCGGCCAGGGCCGCGCCCAGGTGATTCAGCCCGTCCACAGGCCGCCTGAGTCAGCGAAGGGCCGTTCCTGCGTTGACTCCGCCGCCTCGGGGGGGCTGGCGCGAAGCGGCAGCTCTGGGCGCACCATTACGGAAGACGCACCAGGAACACCGACTCGAACAGCCAGGAAATGAAAGCCGAGGCAGCGATGGCCACGGCAAGGGTCTGCGCCAGACCGCGTGCGGCGCGTCCGGCTGCGCGCCATTCGGTCCAGCTGAACAGCGTGGTGAAGACGAAGATGAAAACCGCGCCCTCGATCACGAAGGGCGTGCCATGGCCCAAGGTGATGCCGGCGAAGACCACGCACAGCAGCAGCGCAAGGCCGGCACGGCGCATCGCGCCCGGCACGGCGGGTTCGTCGGCCTCAGCCTGTGCCGGCGCGCGCACGGCCTGCCAGACCAGCACCAGTGACAGCACGATGATCAGTGCGCCCACCACGCCCGGCGTCAGGCCGGGCGCAGACCAGGCCTCGATGCCGCGGTCGGTGAGCCGGTCCATGCGCAGCGACGCCACCAGGATCGCCGCGCCGGCAGCGGCGAACACGCCTGCGTCGAGCAAGTCCCCGCGTCGCATCACGAGTCAGGCGGCGCGATCAAGTGGACGCCGTGGAACCGGCTTTGCCGGGCCACTGGCGTCGCCCCCTTGAGGGGGGGCGCCGAAGGCGCTGCGGGGGTGGGTCATGTCAGCGCTTGATGCCCAGCGATTCGGGCGATGCCTTGGCCAGACCGGCATCTTGCAGCAGGTAGGCGTCGGTGATCACTGTCGGCCACACGGCGTCATAGGCGGCCTTGCCGTACAGCGGCGTGAACAGTGCACCCTTCTCGGCGGCGTACTTCTTCAGCTTTTCAGAGGTGGCGATCTTCTCGGCCCAGAGCTTGTCCACCGTGGCCACCACCTCGGGCGGCACACCCTTGGGGATGAAGATGCCAAATCCGGTAGTCACCTGCGGGAAGTCCTTGACGAACTGTGTGATCGGCGGGATGGTGCCGAAGCCCTCGATGGTCAGCGGCTGGCTGCCGACAACGGCCAGCGGCCGCAGGCGCTTGGCCTTGATCATCTCGGCCTGTTCGGGCGCCAGCTGCGTCGTCACCTCGGTCTCGCCGGATACCGTGGACACCACCGCCGGGTTGCCGCCGTCGTAGGTGACGTGCCGGTACTTCACGCCGGCGGCCTTGGCAATGGCTTCCATCGCAAAGTGGCCCGACGAGCTGTTGCCCGCGGTGGCCACCGACACCTGTTTGTTCTTCATCGCCTCCAGCAGCTGCGGGAAGGTCTGGTACGGCGAATTCGGGTTGACGCTGACGATTGACACGTTGGTCACCGCCAGGTACAGGTTGAAGTCGTCGACCTTGCTGTTGATCATGCCCAGCACAGGGTAGGTGCCCAGCTGCTTGGCCGCGCCCGCAGTCCAGGTGTAGCCGTCCTTGGGCGCGTCCATCGCGGCCTTGGTGCCGATGGAGCCGGCGCCACCCGGCTGATTGACGATGACGATGCGCTGGCCCAGCCCGCTTTCGAGCTCTGAAGCGGCCAGCCGCGTCACCTGGTCGGTGGCGCCGCCTGCAGCCCAGGGCACGATGATGGTCACCGGTTTGGTCGGTTTCCACTGCGCCTGCGCCAGGCCGGGGCTCAGACAAACGGCGGCCAGCAGCGTGGCCAAGGTCCTCTTGTTCATGCGTGTCTCCTGTTGCTGGCCTGGGGCGGCCGGTTGTTCACTGACTGGTGAATCGTAGTCTCAGGGTGCACGCGGGGCAACAGGGAGAACACCCGAACGGGATCCCGTCCTGCGCACCCAGGCGGCAGACACCGCGCAGCCGGCTGTGCCCGGGCGCTGATGGCACCCTGCCGGGGCGGCCTCAATCCCTGACCAGGTAGCCCAGCACCAGGTCGGTCATGTGCGACAGCCGCTCCACCCGGGCCTTGGCGCCAAGCAGCGGACGGTTGAAGATGGTCGACAAGGTGTGGATGTTGCCGAGGTAGAAATACGAAAGCCCGGCGATCGAGATGTACAGCTGCACCGGGTCGACCCCGGCGCGGAACAGACCGCACTTGTGGCCGCGTTCCAGCACGCCCGCCAGTGTGTGCACCAGCGGCGAGTGCATCGCAGGCACCTTGGTCGATTGTTTCAAGTGGCGCGCGCGATGCAGGTTCTCGCTGTTCAGCAGCGTCAGGAACTCCGGGTGCTCGATGTAGTAGTTCCAGGTGAACGCGATCAGCCGGCGGATCGCTTCCACTGGCTCCACCTGCGTCAAATTGAGTTGCTGCTCCTCGCCGCGGATGCTTTCGTAGGCGCGCTCCAGCACCGCCAGGAACAGGCTTTCCTTGCTGTCGAAGTAGTAGTAGATGAGCCGCTTGTTGACCGCCGCACGCTCGGCGATGCGGTCCATGCGCGCGCCGCCCAGGCCGTGTTCGGCAAACTCGGCCAGGGCAGCGTCGAGGATGTCCCTTTGCGAGCGGTCGGCGTCTCGTGGGCGCGCTTCGGTGAGTGGAGCTTTTGCCATGGCAGGATGATTCACTGGCTGTTTAATTGCCTTTTACAGCACAAACCCTCGCCAGGCCTTCGCACGAGCCGGCTTCAGCGTGCAGGCGATGCAAGCGGAACCGCAAGCTGGAACCGCAAGACGCTGGCTTTACTTTCTGCGTACTTTCTACGGCAACAGGACTGCGCGCCGCTCACCTGACCAGTGGCCGCACGGTGGTGAATCCGCCGTCCACGGCAATCACCTGACCCGTGATGCGGGCCGATGCATCCGACAGCAGCCAGGCCATCGTGTCGGCCACCTGCGCGGCGGTCTGCACGCCGCCCAAGGGGTACTGCTTGCCAGCGCCTTCGCGCATGGCGTCGGCGCGCAGCATGTTGGCGGTCATCGGGGTTTCGGTCATGCCGGGTGCCACGGCATTGATGCGAAGGCCCAGCGGCGCGTAGGTGGCGGCGGCGCTGCGGGCCAAGGCTTCGATGCCGCCCTTGGCTGCGGCGATGGCCTCGTGGTTGGCCACGCCGATGCGTGCCACCACGCTGGACACGAGCACCGCCGCACCCGGCTGCCCGCCCGCGCGCAGGCCCTCCACCCAGGCCTGCAGCATGAAGAGGGCGCTGTCCAGGTTGATGCGCAGCACCTCGCGCATCTGCAAGGCCGTGCTGCGGTGCAGCGGCGCGATCAGCGTGCTGCCCACGCAATGCGCCAGCAGCGCGGGCGGGCCGCCGAGTTGGTCCCTGCAGACGGCCACCGCTGCGGCGGCACCTTCGGGTGTGGTGGTGTCGGCGGCGATGTGGGCGTCGGCAGGCACGTTGGCCAGCGACGGGGCGTCGCGGCCGACGGCGGCCACGCGGTGGCCGCTGGCGCGCAGCTGCGCCACCACCTCGCGGCCGATGCCACCCCGTGCGCCGGTGACGAGTGCGATGCGGGCAGAGGAAGTTGAGGTGTTCATGGCGGGCTTTCTTGGATGGCGTGAGGGGTGGCAGGACCGACGGCCTGTTCGAACAGCGGCCCAGCCGAGCCGATTGGGGCACAGCCTGGCGAAGCCCCGCACTTCGGCGGCAGCGCAACACTGCGGATGCTGCGATTCCACGAAGCCATCGAAGGCCGCTGGTCTCAGTCTGTGTTTGGGAGATTCAGGCCGGACGAGTCTGGCGCCGGACGGTTGCTGCCAATGACGGCGGTGGCCAGGGCGCGCGCAGACAGCCAGGCGCCTTCGACGCCCGCCCCGCCCAGGGCATCGCCGCAAACGCCCAGTTGCAAGGTTGCGTCCCACCAGCAGCCACCGGGCGTGGCCGCGGCGCGTGGCACCGACGCCAAGCGCCAGCGGTGCGCGGTGGCGTGGTGCCAGGTCAGTGGGCGGCCGAGCCATTGGGCCAAAGCCACCTGCAGTGCCGCTTGAACATCGGCGGCGGGTGATTCCAGGTGCGTCTGGCTCCAGGCTGCCGTGGCATGCACCACCCAGTGGGCCAGACCTGGCGCGCGCTGGCGCCCAGGCTTGGCGTCGTTGCGCACCACCCAGGACAGCGGACCTGACGTTGGCCACGCCAGGTTCCAGGCCGGATCCCAGGCCGGATCCCAGGCCGGATCCCACGCCGGGTCCGGGTTCACATCGTCCGTCACGCCCATCAGCGTCCAGCCAGGCAGCATCGGCAGCGCCTGCGCCCGTTGCGCCCATTCGTCCCTGTGCGGCCGCAGCAGCGTAGCCGCTTGCAGCGGCGGGATGGCCAGCAGCACCGCGCTGAAGCCCTCGGCCACGGTGGCGCCCGCCCGGGCCAGGCGCCAGCCGCCGGGCCCGTGCTGCAGCGCATCGACCGTGCAAGCGGTGTGCACCGGCAAGCCGGCCAGCAGCGCCCGGCACAGGGCGGGCAAGTCGGGCGTCGGCACCCACATTGCCGGGCTGCCCAGCGGCGCACCGCTGCCGGGTGCCATGGCGGGCGACCACCGCGCCAGCAGGCCGTCGCGGTGCGCCTGCTCGGCAAAGTGCACAAAGTCGGCTGTGTGCGCGATGAACCCGGGCGCGCCGTGGTCGAAGGCGGCCTGGTGCAAGACCCCGTCGTCGGCCGACCACGTCACGCGCCGCGTGGCCATGCGGCCGCCAACGCCACGCGACTTGTCGAACACCTGCACGTCGTGGCCCGCGTCGGCCAGCAAGCGGGCACAGGTGGCGCCGGCCATGCCCGCACCGACGACTGCCACGCGCACCGCGCTGGGTTCCATCAGGCCCGGCGCCAGCTGCGCCTGACGACCAGAAAGGCACCGTAGCCCGATTCGAGCAGCCACAAGAGCGGCCCCGAACCCAGCAGGCGGCCCAGCCATGACCACTGCGGCAGGGCCCGCCACAGCTCGGTGAAGGCCTGGGCGCCACTGACCAGGCGGCCGTCGGGATGGCGCAGATGCAGCCTGGCCATGGCTGCTTCCCGGGTCAGGCCGGTGCCCAGGTCGCCCGCTTCGCACTGCGCGACGTCGACCCAGTGCAAGCCGTCTGACCCTGGCTGCCGTCGGTACATCGCCACCTCACGCGAACAGACGGGGCAGGCTCCGTCGAAGTACAGCGTCGGGAGTGGGCGCGTGGCTTTTTCCATGCCTGGATGATAGAACAATCAAACTCATATCAAACACAGCGGGGGCTCTTTGCATGATAAAACTCGTAAAACCCAATTCATAAACAACTCACAAACAACTCAGTCAACCCATGATTCGAAAGAAACAAGCACCGCCGGTGGCCTTGCCCACGGCTGCTGATTCCAGTTTCCGCAGCGGCACCGTGGCGCGGCTGGCCCGCATGCCGGTGGCCACGCTGCGCATCTGGGAACAGCGCCATCAGGCGGTGCGGCCAGCGGCTGCGCCGTCGGGGCACAGGCTGTATTCACCGGCCGATGTGCAGCGGGTGTTGTTGCTGCGGCAACTGACCGTTCAAGGGCATGCCATCGGCTCGATCGCCGCGCTGGATTCGATGCGGCTGCAGGCGCTGGCCAAGCAACATGCCGACATCGCAGCGGTTGCGGTAGTCAATCCCGAGCGGCCTGAGCGGCCTGAGCGGCCTGAGCGGCCCCTGCGCGCCGCTTCTGGCGCCGCGATGCGGCTGGTCGTGGTCGGGCAGGCCCTGGCCGCGCGGCTGCAGCGGCCGGCGGTCACACAACGACTGGCCGATGCAGCAACGGCGGCGCACGTCGTGGCTGTGTTCGAGTCGCTGGCCGAAGCCGCCCAAGCCGCCCAAGCCGCCCAAGCCGCCCATGGCCCCGGCGCCGACCTGTTGATCTGGCAGTCGCCGGGTCTGCAGGCCACGGCGCCGCCTGAACTCGAGGCGGCTCAAGCCGCCTGGCGCGTGCGGCAGGTGGCGGTGGTCCATCGCTTTGCAGGGGCCGCCGCGAAGAAAGTGTTTGCTGACATCGGTGCCGTGGTGATCCGCGAGCCGGCTGACGATGAGGCGCTGGGTGCCTGGCTGGCGTCGCTGGCCGCCGGTTTGGCGGCGGCCGACGCCAAACCGTCCGCGCTCAGCGCGGCGCGGCCGGCCCCCGCATGGGCACCCGGCAGCGTGGCGCCTCGGCGTTTCGATGACGCCGCCTTGACGGCCATCGCAGGCCTGTCGCCGACCTTGGCCTGCGAATGCCCCCGCCATGTGGCGGAGTTGCTGATGCAGATATCAAGCTTCGAGGCCTACAGCGCAGACTGCGCCAGGCGCAGCCCGGCCGATGCCGAGTTGCATGCCGACCTGCAGCGCGTGGCCGGTGCGTCGCGGGCCCTGTTCGAGTCAGCCCTGGAAAGCGTGGCGCGCCACGAGGGTTTGGAATTGCGTTGAAACCGGAGATCATCACCATGTTGAAGTTCCTGTTCGGTGTCTGCCTGGCGACCCTTCACCTTGCATCGATGGCCATCGAAGAACCCCGCTACGAAGTTGTGCAGCAGCTCGACGGTGCCGAGGTGCGCCAGTACGCGCCCTATGTGGTGGCGCAGGTGCTGGTCGACGGCCCGGCCGATGAGGCCGGCAGCCAGGCGTTTCCGATCCTGGCGGGCTACATCTTCGGCAAGAACAAGGGCGCCAGAAAATTCGACATGACCGCACCCGTGACGCAGTCCCCGGTGCCCGTCAAGCTGCCAATGACGGCGCCCGTCACCCAGGTCGCCGCGCCCGGCGGCTATGTCGTGCAATTTGTGCTGCCCCAGGGCGTCTCACTCGCCACCGCGCCCGAGCCCACCGATCCGAGAGTGCAACTGCGCGAAGTGCCCGGCAGCCGCGTGGCCGTGGTCCGCTATTCGGGGTTCTGGTCGCAGGCGAACTATGACGAAAACCTTGGCAAGCTGCAGGCCGCATTGCGCGCTGCGCAACTGCCGTGGACCGGCGAGCCCACGCTGTCACGCTACAACGCGCCCATGACGCCGTGGTTCCTGCGTCGCAACGAGATCTGGCTTGCGCTGGATGAAGCCGCGCCGGGCGTTGGCTCGCGCTGAAGCTGAAAGAGCGGGTCACGCCAACGCCCCGCTCTGGGCTCTGGGCTCTGGGCTCTCGGCTCTGGGCTCCCGGCTCTGGGCTCTGGGCTCTGGGATCCGGGCATCACCAAACGGGCGGACCAGGCTGCAGCCTGGCAAGTCCCCGATCAGATCACGCCAGCAGCGCGCAGTTGGGCAATTTCGCCAACGCCGACCCCCAGTTCGGCCAGCAGCGCATCGGTGTGTGCGCCCAGCGCCGGCACGGCTTTCAGCTGCGGGTCGCCGTCGTTCCAACTGCCCGGCGGCAGCAGAGCAGGCACCGGGCCGGCGGCGGTTTGCACTTCGCGCCAACGGCCGCGTGCGGCCAGTTGTTCGTGCTGCCACAGGCCCGCCATGTCGCGCAGTTCGGCGTTGGCGATCTGCGCGTCTTCCAGTCGCTGCACCACCTGTTCGTGGTTCAAGGCGGCGAAGCTGTGCACGATCAAGGCACGCAATGCTTCGCGGTTGGCCGTGCGGCTGGCGTTGCCCTTGAATCGTTCGTCCTGCGCCAGATTGGCTTGCAACAACACCTTGTCGCAGAACTGCAGCCACTCGCGTTCGTTCTGCAGGCCCAGCATCACGGTCTTGCCGTCGCCGCAGGGGAAGGGGCCGTAAGGGTAGATGGTGGCGTGCGCGGCACCGGCGCGCGGCGGTGGCGCCGCACCTTCGAAGGCGTAGTACAGCGGGTAGCCCATCCACTCGCCCATGGCTTCGAGCATGCTCAGGTCGATGCGCCGGCCCAGGCCATCGATGTTGCGCTGAAGCAGTGCGGCCAGGATGTTGCTGTAGGCGAACATGCCCGCAGCGACGTCGGCAATCGGCAGCCCGGCCTTGCTGGGTTCTGCGTGCGTGCCGGTGATGCTGACGAAGCCACTCTCGCTTTGGATCAGCAGGTCGTAGGCCTTCTTGTCGCGGTAGGGGCCGGGCTTGTCGGGGTCGTCGCCGTAACCCGAGATGTCACAGACGATCAAATCGGGCCGCTTCGATTTCAGCGCGTCCCACGACACACCCAGCCGGGCCGCAGCGCCAGGCGCCAGGTTCTGAACCACGCAGTCGGCTTTGTCGATGATCAACTGCAGCAGCAGTTCAGCGCCGCGTGGGTGTTTGACGTCCAGCGTCAAGCTCTCCTTGCTGCGGTTGGTCCACACAAAGTGCGAGGCCAGGCCCTTCACGCGCTGGTCGTAGCCGCGCGCAAAGTCGCCCACGCCGGGGCGTTCGATCTTGATCACCCGGGCGCCCAGGTCGGCCAGTTGCCGCGTGGCAAAGGGCGCGGCGATGGCGTGTTCAAGGGCGACGACGGTCAGGCCATTGAGCGGTTGCATGTCAGTCCTTCAAGGTGGCCACGGCGTCCATCGTCAGCCAGCCTTCGTGGTCTTGCGCCCACAGCTTGACGGTGTTGCCATCACGCTGGCCGTTGACCGTGAACGGGTGCAAGTCGAAGGTGGGTCGCACGGCCTTGAACCCGGAACGACGCCACCTCGGCTTGTGGTGCGTGCCGGCGCAGCAGGTCCATCAGCAGCGTGGCGATCAGCGGGCCGTGCACGATGAGGCTGGGATAACCTTCCACTTCGGTGATGTACTTGCGGTCGCAGTGGATGCGGTGGCCGTTGAAGGTGAGCGCGCTGTACCTGAACAGCAGCACATCGTCCGGCAAGATCGCGCGCCCCCACGCTCCCTGCGGTCGCTGCCCCCCGAGGCGGTAGCCGCGCAAGGCAAGCCCGGCGCAGTGCGATCTGCTTCGAGCCTTCGCTGCTTTGGTTGAAGTGCGCCGCTGTGCGGCGATAGATGGCTCAGCTGGGATGCTTCGCGCGTGCTGCAGCTGAGGTGGCTGGGGCTTGCGGTCGTGCCTTTGTGTCATGCCCAGCTTTCGCTAGTCATGCGTCGAAGCGAAAGCGACGCGTAGATTTATTCAACCACCCCACAAGGTGAACCGCATGAACGCAGATAAAACCCACCCATTCTTCACATCCCCAAGCCGCGCCAACGATCCGCAGTTTCTCAGTTTTTTCCGATTCTCAAGCGGTCAGCTTCTCGGTGGTCGACGAACTTGCGCTTGGCGATCTCGCCCTCCTTCACACGGCCCAGTGCTCCGCGTCGAAACAATGATCGAAACTTTGGAGAACCCGGGTCAGCCGGCGCACCTGACGCGTGCGGGCCAGACGGTGAGCTTGTGCTCGTTGACGAAGACGCCTGGGATCCCCTGCCGCAAAAGGCCGGACGCATGGCTGCGCGAAGCCAGCCCGCTCTTGAACGAACGGTTGAGCAGAGTGGCCTTGTGGGGCGCACTTGCCGCCTTCATGGTCGACAACTCCCTGGGCACCATGATTGGGTGCGCGAGCATTCTGGTTCCAGATGCTGGCAGCCGCGTGGCCACCGCCGACGACGCCGTGCACGGAGTCCACCTGGCGTCCTTCGCATGGCAGGTACGTCCGCGCCTGGCGTTGCCGGTGGACGAACTCGACGGCGACCTGGACATCGAGCCACCGGCCCTGATCCGGGCCCACCTGCGGCTGGGCGCCAAGGTGCTCGGCCCGCCGGCCTGGGACCCGGACTTCAACACGGCCGACCTGCCGATGATGCTGCGTATCCAGGATCTGTCGGCGCGTTATCGCAGCCACTTCCCGGGCGTGTGATGCGCGTTTCGTTCGACATGTTCGGCAACTGGCGCAATGCCGCGCCGGTCGTGCATGAGGCCCTTCCCGCTTGGCGGCGCGCGCCCTACCGGGCCGTCTTCATCTCGGACCTGCAACTGGGAACACTCGGGTGCCAAGCAGAGGAACTGCTCGAATTCCTCACAGCGGTCGGGCGGCGCCTGTGGATCATCCACGGCGACGCGTTCGATGGTGTGGTCCAGTGCGCGCGCTGGCTGGCCGTCGTGGGCGACAACCTGTACGAACTCACCTTACGCCTGAACTGTGGTGGCCGGGCACCTTGTCGCGCAACGTCTGCTCGTTCTTGCAGGCGTTCATGTCAACGCGGTCAAGCCGATGCTGGACGTCAGCGTGCCGCTGACATCGACCGTAACAGCCACGTGGCTGCTTGATCTGCACGCCTGGGCCGGCCCACTGCGCGGCGGCAGACGACTGGCCGGCGGCGCCCTGAAGCGCCTCGGACTGACAGCTGTAGTTGCCCACCCAGCCCCTGAAGGCAGCCACCAGCCCTAACTCCGGTGTGTTGTGACTCCCGAGCTGAGGCCTGCTGTCGGTTTCCCTTCAAGCTGTCACTTTCGACCTTTCATGTTGTCACCGACCCGGTGACCTCACCGCACGTTTCTCCGAGGTCGCCGCGCGAGCGGCTACTCGCATGACGTTAGAGGGCAGGCAGGCTGTACGCCCAAATCATTGACGGGCCCGGGCACAAGGCGCCGTACACACGCCGTGGTACGGACCTCGAAATCCTGTCGCTCCGATTGCTCCACCAGAGTCCACCGCGGCTGATGATCGTGGACGAGGTGTGACCTTGCCCCTGGAATCCGTACCCCATAACCGAGTCACGAATTGACTTGCCTTGGTTGATTGGCAAGCCAGTCT
>ENA-ORBV01010340-ORBV01010340.1-microbial-mat-metagenome-genome-assembly--contig:-NODE-10340-length-14981-cov-3.011943_pt1 | contig 14981 bp, 17 predicted proteins | sample MGYA00237777_ERZ505514 | MGnify/ENA primary metagenome ERZ505514 (study PRJEB26160, sample SAMN06269048) | microbial mat metagenome | isolation source: Oligotrophic lake microbial mat | place... | reverse complement strand
CCCTCCGCCTGCTCTCGGTCAGCTCTGCGCCAGTACAAACATAATACAACATAGCATAGCACAGCACAGCGTACCAAAACTCTGCTAATGAGCCGCTGCGTTATCATATCAAGCAGCGCAGGCTCTTGACGAGCACATACCAGATCTGCTTCGATACTTAGGCTGCTCTGAAGCGTGGCAATCATCAGCCTGAGCTATGCGATCAGCCTCTGCAGCGCGATCAGCATTGAGCTCTGTGTTGCGAGGGGCGAGACCAAGTGATACACGTGCGGCCTCTCGACGTGCCTGCCACCGCTGAGCGGGTGTAACGAAGGATCTGACACGGCACGAACCCATCATCGAGCAGTCAGCGGGGCTGAAGCAGCACCTCAATTGAAGGCTGGCATACTGCATCAGCAAGCCCACTCATGTCACTTACTGGGCACTGCTTTGCTGCTGGGGACCAGTGCTCACGTCATCCGCACTGACACTACGGTTGGACTGCAGTGCAGAGCTGCTGTTCAGCCCAGGCTGCGAACCAAAGCGAGGATGTGACCGATCCCAGGCCTCCTTGCCCTGCTCTAGTACTGCCTTATCAGCAGCCCTGCGCTCTGACAGCAAGCGACTGCGTGTCCGGGCATCTGCTCCCTTCGCCTCCTACATTGAGTTATGCACGCAACATCAGCATCACATCATCCAACCTCTACCGCTACATGTAGCTGTGAGCCCCTACCTGGGCATCAAAATCGTCCATCTTGAACCATCCTTGATTACGGTTCTTCTCGTCAGTGCGGGTAGCTCGCCGCACTCCCCCATCACTCCAGACATAGCGATCAGCATACTTCTCCTCTTTCAGGGCTGTGCGGTCAACATCATCGTCATCACAGAGGTCGGCATGGCGTATATAAGTCATCACGAAGGATGCACCGTACCTTTCAGACATTCTGAGCGCTCCTGTTCGTTCAGCTTGCCATCATGGTCGCGATCGAACGCGTGAGCCAGAAACATGTCTTTCTGACTGACGACACCATCACTGCGCACGCATCACCATCACAGCGGGACACCACACGCATCAGAGATGCTCATATCGGATATCAACAGTAGCACGCATGTCATGGTGTACCCATCAACATCCAGCGATGCATCAGCTTGTCGCTCTGCCTGACGCCTGGCCAGTAAAGCGCTTCTATCGTGCACTGTGGGTGCCTTGCTCCACCGATGTGAGACGGTATCTGCACCTATTGCATTGGTGTCAGATGTGTCTGGCAGGAACTTGGCATTTCCAAACAATGTCACTGCCATGTTATGAGATATCAACGCTGGCAGTAGCAGCGGCGATTCAAATCATGTAAGCGCTGTTGCTGGTGAGGATGGGTCAGAGGAGCAGCTTCGAAAAAATAACGTCGGAACGTCGTTATTTCTGAAAATGTTTTGGGTTTTATTACCCTTACTCTGATTCCACATTAGAGTGTCTGAGGGTTAGATGGTATGTATCTGAAAAACCTCTGCAAAGTACATGCTCACACTGTATGGACCGAACACATATTACACTCACACTCGAATAAAACTCATTCACCTATACGAGTCCTGAGCCAGTGATGGCTCATCAGCCGCTGGTGCGGCCGAAGACCTTGTTAAATCACTCTCTTGATCATCAGCGCCAGCTCCAGCTCCTGCAGCAACAGTAGCAGCAGTATTTGGATCATGTACTGACACAACACCTGACTCTACCACCGTACTATCTGGCAGGGCCTGATTCAACTGGGACTGGGGCTCAACTGTCCCATCGTCAGCAGTAGCCAGAGGACCTGTATGCCCGGCACCAGCACCATCCAGCAGGGCCGGTAGCACATGATCGTCATCGACAGGGGCTGTCACAGCCGCTGCGCTAGAGAGTGCAGGTGACGCTGCACCAGCCCCGAGCCAGGGACCGTATACCTCTACGGTACCACTGCTGTCATTGTCATTGTCACGAGCACCGTTATCGGCAGCGTTGTACAGCAGCTGACTATGCGCAGGGGCAAGCACAGCGGCGCCCGCCGAGCAGTCACTGGCAGCAGCGTGATCATCAAGTATCCGAGTACCATCATCTCGGGCACCTTCCGAGGGCAACGCAGCGTTACTGTGTGCATGAAGCACCGATAGACGGGCAGTGATCCTTCGATCAGTATGGACCTCACGACTGAACGAAGCAGCAGTGCTGGCTGGCTGAGGGTCATCGGCGTACAGCACACGCGCCAGTCCCAGCTCGAGCGATGACGTTGCGTGATCATACGAGGATGATGACACAGCAGCACCCGTCATGGCAGGCGATGAAGCGATCTGCGAGTACAGCAGAGCACCCGTGTCCGCACGCTCACCGTACGGGTCATTGTCAACGCCATCATCAGAGCCGCGCTGCTCCCGCTTGACAGGCAGCGCTGTTATACGATACTCATCATCAGCAGCAGCGGTAGAGGATCCAGCTCGTCGTAACGGCATCATCTCAGCCCCACTGGCACCAGCACCAGCGAGGGCGTGCTTGGGTCCAACATCATCACCATCACCATCACCGTCCACATCACCATCAGCGTCGCCCGCAGGATTGACGTGCTGGGCGCGGTCTTGATGGAGCAGCCGATCAGCGGGTCTGACTGGAGCTGCAGGTCCAGGGCTGTCTCCCATCGAGATGGCAGCTGCCAACGCTTGGCTGCGAGATCGCCTGTGTCGCTGCTTCCACGGGCACAGGCACGAACACGAGCACGCGCAAGCGGGCATTGTACATGAGGGAGTACATGGTAGCCGGCACCTCTGCTTCAGTCGCAGCGTGCAGTGTCGAAGTGCCAGCAGCGCTATTGCGATCACAATAGCAGCAGCTAATACAGCTTGATATATCACCACCGCATCCAGCGGCCGACTAGTCTTCACATACAGCTCCGCTGGCGTACACCACGTCGGATCAAAGCAACCGCACGATGAGTTCTGAGGGAACGACTGAGCCCTGCCGAAGCACGTGCCCTGGCAGTCTTTATCAATGTCGGGAGGTCGCTTGGTGACGCCTCCACTGCACTGACCGCAGCTATCCAGTCCCGCATCGCCCCGATAGGTGCCGAAGCAGTCGGTCACACAGAACTTAGTCATCCAGCGCGCACACTGTGCGCACAGCGTGTCCACTGATGCCAGGCTGGGCTGTCGCAGTCTGGGGTCATCGTCACTCACGAAGGTGATGGTGCGAGCTGTCTGGTCAGCCACGGGATTGAAATACACCGCTACCCCATCAAAGGTGAGCCCTACTCTGACGGCACCAGTGGTGCTCAGGCGAGGTGTGGAGCACTTCAGAGCCCCCGCCACTGGGTCATAATGAGCGCTGCCGCTGTCACCGAACGGACCACCGTTAACGGAGAACACACAGGCAAAGCGGGTCCAGTGGCGATCAAAGCAGTCTCTCTGCTGTGACGACACGTAGAATGCGGAGCCGCCGGAGGCCCCGCTAAGGCGAGGGGTGACGCACCACTCAGCTACACCAAACAGAAATGAAACATACGATCAGTGTACATCATGCTACATGCACTGGGCTAGTGCGAGCACATACTGCCTATCTGACACAGATCCACTAGGCTGCTGTTGACAATGCGCGCTGGAGGCACGAAGGTGCCAGCGTGGCTGATGTTGTACAGGTTGCCATTGATGTTCGGGCCTCGGCGCTGTGCACACGTACACACGCATTTCATGGTCAGTAGTCATTATGGCCAGTACTGATATCTGCATGACTGCCACACATACGCTGAAGGGAGGCATTATTCCGCCCACCCAGACCGTCGAATTCTTCTGCAGCATCTGCTGCAGATCGTACACTGTGAAGTACTTGAACACCACCCTGCATGATGTAATCATCCACACTCCATCAGCCAGTGCGGCAGGTACATGCCCGAGCATCAGCACAATCACTCACCGCCCCGTGGGGTACATGGTAGCAGAGAATGTGAATCGAGGGTGACGGGGGTCCTGATAGCCCGGCAGGCGCGCGGCCATAGCGGAGTCCATGAACACGGGCACGTTGATCCACTTCACCGTCACGCTGCCTTCAGGACCGGGTCTGCGCGCATCACCACATGGAGTACCAATCATGAGCGATCACGGCCGTGTGGTATACGATAACACAGCTCCACCTACCCCACCGACACGGAGGGGAGGGGTCGCAGGGCTGGCGGATAGGGAGCTGCAGGCAGGAAGTCTGCAAGCAGGGGGGCTATCACCTCCACGTAGTCCTTGACACCACAGGTACGACTACACCAACATCGAGAGTGCATCAGCGTGCTGATCAGCGCAGCACTCAGCAAGGGATAACCAGGAGGCTCTTACCCCGCGAAGAAGCACGTCAGCTGAGAGTTACAGCAGGGCCCTTGCGAGTTGAAATGTATTGCCCCGTTAGGACTTAGCCATATTCGCCATTCAGGATTGCCGTAGAACGGGAACCCGGGGGTCAACACGTAGGGCTGACCGATGAGAGGCAGGATCACAATGAGAGGGGTGGTGCAGCAGTACAGCGATGGCTGACAATAGCTGTATAGTGCATCATTGATACAGCATGGTCCACACGATATGACATACCTCAAATGGGAAGTCATCTCTGGAGCTGGCTAATGAGTACACCAGAGCAGTGTCGTTATCCGCATCCGCTGCTGTGAGCACGCCAAATGTAGGCAGGTATTGCTGCGCGGACACGTTGATACCGCAGACCAACATGCAACATATCGAAATAAGCAGTGTCCTCCATGTCGCAGATCGTGTAAACGTCCTGTGTCCTCGACCACAGCGGTGGACGCAGCTCCGCTGATCGCTCGATATGATCATCTCACTAACGCCTGGATTCAGCAAAGATGGTGATCGCTGATGACCATTGGTTGATGGGCGAGTGCACAGGTCCATCCATGACCGCATTTGCAGACTGTCCTCCGATCTCGAAGCAACAAAGCGGTCACGGATCGTGACCGAATGCAGCACTTGCAACAGTCGCTGACGATAGCACAAGCGGTGGTCCACTTCAAAAAGCCGGCAGTACAATACGAATCTTCTTCAATAGTTTGCTTTGCTTAGTCACCGAATGCAGCAGCACTGTCTCATCATCCTACGACACAAGTCGATATCGAAAAGCCTCACCGACGAGCGCACCACTTTGGGAAACCGTTCCCATTCACCTCTGTAAAAATCCTGAACCAACGCCCCACGTCTTCGTTTGGTCTGCCCACACGTAGTGTGCGTATTTCGACTTCAGTCAACACCGTGCTGCATTTGGTTGTTCGAGTGTTCTTGCCGCCCTGCTGAGCCTGTAGATGGAGGCTGCTGCTGCTGCTTCATCCATGTCAAGCGCGCCAAACAGTTGGGCATGCAGAGCCTGTACCCTGTGGAATCCGATGAGATCCACTGCTTGCAAGGCGTGTCGTGCAGCGCGGGCTGATCGGAGCAGCGATCCAGTATTTGTATCTTCTTCGGACTCTGGTAGTGACAGCGAGATCGTGGACAGCAAGGCGCTTCACTACCTGCCGGTAGGGGCCTATCCCATCATGTCCTGATCCTTTGCGCTGCCGGTCGATTGCTGGACCCATACCGCCACCTTCCTCTCCATCTTAGATCACCTGTCTCTAGCCCGGGTATGCAGGGGCCTGCGCGAGTTGATGCAGCGGCCTAACGCCTGGACAGCACTCAACTTCGTGCGCCTACGCTGGCTGGTGGATGATCAGTTCATCACTCGCTTTCACCGCTACACCAAGGTGGATGTGATTGATCTGAAGGACTGCACCACTGTCTATGATGGTACCCTAGCTTTGCTGCAGCCGTTCAAGTTGAAGAGACTGGACTTGGCTGGGTGCTGGCGGATTACTGATGAGGTACCAGCAACAACAGCATGTGTCCGATGTGTGTTGCTCCCAATGCTTTCCCTTGATTTAGGTTCATGTTGCTTCTCCGTGCTATAATAGGGCATACAACACCTATCCGTTCAGACACAGCTGGAAGAGCTCAGCGTGGCTTGGTGCTATAAGATCAAGTCGCTCGCGGCCCTGCGACACATTACATCGCTACGCACTGTTGATATATCTGGCTGCTGGACTGTGAGGCCTGGATTGAGTGATGCTGTTGTGCTGGTGGATCGTGATGACGACACTTCCACCAGGCAAAGGCCTTCGGGCCGTCGCGTCATTCATCCGCGTGCACCCCTTCGGCGTGCTGTACCCAGCCGCGCTGCTGCAGTGCACAGGGCTCCTGAACTGACAGGTCGCTCGAGGGTGCGTGCGGGCCTCACAGTGGAGCACGCCACAGCTATCACTGCACCTGCAGCATCATCTGCGCTGTCCCTGCGGCAGGCAGGGAGCGACACTGGCGGGCTGATGAATCAAAGGACCAGTCTTTCTGGGGTTGATCACCCTCAGCATGTTGCAGGGGGTGCCGGTTCATTTGCCGTGGAGAGTGGTGCTGCACAGGACTCCTTGATGGCACCGAGTGGCCTATTAGCATCAACTGGGGCATCAGCTATGGATCTAGACACTTCACCCACGGCCATCCAGTCCGCCGGTTGCAAGCGGAGGCGCGAGATTGACCTCACCGAAGACACTGAGCATGATCTCTCAGAACACAGTGGATCTGATGAACAAGCTGTCTCTGCTGATGGCGCTGGTCGTGTAATCCAGCCCTACGAGTACACTGACGATTCGCTGGATGATTATGAGCCAGATGCTGGTGACAGTGTTGAAGAGAGCGACGATTCGGATGCCACCAGCAGTGATGATCAGGATGATGATTGATCACCTGTATGCGGTGTCTTCGTGTATGCGTGCGCTGTCTACTAGAGTACATAGGTTGGTTTGCCTCGCGTGCGATCTCCGAGGTCCAAGCTTCGATTGTTATGAATCAGAGCAACTTGAACATGTCTCTCGTCGAGCACGTGCGCACAACAGCTGGGAAGCCATGCCGCGGTTCCAGAAATTCAATCGGTGTGCACAACAAACGATACTTTGAATGGAGTCCGGTCTCATATTGCGGTCGTCAACATTGGCTACTCTCAAATAGTTGCTGAGGCCTCCACTAGTTCACATCGAATCAAGATCTGCTTGCCTGAATCTCCGCCATGCAGGGTGCTGGCTCAAGCACTGGCTTGAGGCTGTTATCGGTGATCGTTGTGTTCATCACCCTACAACGCTACTGCGCTGCCCATGATGGACCGCATCCAGAAGCAAGCGCGGTGCAAGTAAGATAACTCTTTGTTCCCGATCAAATCATTTGGTTTCAGATGGCTCGACTTGCCTTGTGGCGGTATCAGAAACACACCACAGGCCCGCACTGCTGGCTCGCGGATGAGCCCGAGATCGAGTTTGCAGCCTACATCGGTGGTGCACCCCGTAACACTACAGTCACAGTCACAGTCACAAGTGAGACCCCGCCTGGCGAAGAGAAACCGAAAGGACGTAAGTCAATCGTTGTGACGCTCAGTTGCCTGGCTCTGTGTGTCAGTTGATCGTGTGTGCCGGCGTCAGATGCCACCGAGGAGTCTGTGCGGAGCCATATCGGCACTCCAGTGTTCGTCAACTGGACGGAGACGCATTTCTCCTGTGTAGATGGTCGATTTCGTAGCGGTATCGTTGCGACAGCTGGCGGGGATGCCGCAGAGTTCCTGCTTGCGCTGAACACAGCCCGTCGCTCTGGCGTGTTGATGAGCCCACATCTGGTGGCGGGTCTGTTCAGAGGATACATGGGCTATATGGAGCCGCTACGCAAGTTCTACATGCACACAGATGAGCACGCCTTCAATTATGTGAGGACGCAGCTCGGCCTTGAAGAGGAGTTCGACCCGCTGTATGCTCCGGACCATCTCAAGGACCCGCTGCTGACCTACCTGACACGCTGGGAGGGTGTTGGCTGTGGCCATCTCCGGTTGATCATGCGGTACCCTACCGCATCAGAGACTCCAATCGAGCTGTCGCGCTGGTTCATGCAGGCATTCTTCGAGTACGCATGGAATGAGGACGCCGTGCGGTCCAAGGCGAACAAGAAGCTGCTGTACACAGTGCTGACGGGCGAGCACGCCGAGCAAGGTGTACTGGAAGTACGGACTCATGGGTGTGAGGGTCTGGTGGCCTCTGTGCCGTCGGAGAGCAAGGACGGAGCCTTCTTCGTGCACCATCAGGAGGCTACCAACCTTATTCGTAAGGACTTGGCGCACTACTTCGTGAGCCGCGTGGGCAAGTTGATGCCCAATGTGACAGAGGTGATGTTTGCTCGCCGTATGGCGGAGCTGGGAGAGCGACAGCTCAAGACTACTCTGGCTGCACTGGCCAATGGCCTACCCCTGTTCACCATTAAGATTGATGGGGATGAACTGACGGTGTGGCACGCGCTCATGGGGCTCAGTATGTCGAGTCTGTTGGCGCTCATTATCGCAGTGGTCATTGCTTACTTTCTGCTGAACGACAAGCACGAACCCGCTCTCGAGGTGCAGCTGCTGGTGCACGATATTACACTGGGCACTAACCGCGTGATCAAAGTACTGGCCACCTTCCTCATGGGGTTCGGAGGCGTCATCTTCACGGTGGTGTTGGCCACTACCGGTGCTGATCTCACGGTGCCCTTCGTGTTGACCTATGTGGTGGCGTGCGTGTCCTACGCGTCAGTGCTGCGGTTCTCTATCGTATCGCATATGCGCTGTGTGGCCTGGGAGCACTCCAGTGTCAAGGCGGGCTATCAAGCTGCCATATTCTGTGCATTCGTGGTAGCGCTGGTCAATAGTGCCCCTCTGCTGATATCTCTAGCACTCATCGTCTATGAGTACGAGGGCACAGCCGCGTGCGTCACCGGATTCGGCTTCGCCGTGATTTGCGTGGGTCTACTTATCCGCATTGGCGGTGGCATCTTTGCTAAGGCGGCCCAGAAGTCTCACGAGTTCTACCATCGCAAGATGGACGAGCTGGAGGCTATTCGCAGTCACCAGCGCGATATCATCCGAGCCAAGCGGGTACCGACCCCTCACCGTGCACTGAATGTGCTGGCGTCGCCTGGGCCCAGCCTCAATGGGCAGCTTGATGACAGCTCGCTGTACTCCAGCAGTGCCGCGTCGGAAGCCTCCGAGTCGGAGCCGTCGGATCTTCAGTCTCCGCGCGCCATTGATGGTGTTGATCCAGCGGCAGGCCGCGTGCGGTCTATGAGTGATGATCGACTGCCGTCACCGGACCCATCACCCGTACTGCCGCACCACGAGGCTGCGGTCAATGGGGTGATCAAGATAGCTGACCCTGTGTCTGCACCGCCTGCTCGGGTAGCCATCACATTCACCGCTGCCGCTCTACCGGACGCGGGGATCAGTGCTGCTGCTACTACTGCGGATGATGGTCAACCTGCCCAACAACAACAGCCTGCAGAGGCTGCTCCAAACGGGGAGCATGCTGCAGACCTCTCACCTGCCAGTCCCGGGCAGCAGCGCTCCAAGCGCAAGCCCAGTGTGCAGGTGCGGTCCCCCGAGGAGCAGATGGAGGCGCTGCGCAAGGCGTGCAGTCTGCTGGATGTGATCGGCAAGTCAGTGGATGGTGTCATGGGCGAGGCAGCCGAGACGATGACCACCTGTACGTGTGTGTATGGTTTGTGATGGAGTGCGATGGTGTGTAGTGTATGTGTTCATACTGCACCAGCCTGATCACGCTGTGTGCGTGTCATCTCATATGCTGTGATCAGATGTGTTAGCCATCATCGCTGCCACCGTGATCGGCACCAGCCTGTTCGGTGAGGACGGCCTAGCGCTTCCATTCTGGCTGGCTGGTGCTGGCAATGTAGCATCTCTGATGGGCATGCTGTTGCTGGCGGTGCTGGTGCACTACTGGGCTCAAGACACCAATCCGGCCATCATCGTCAACTGTGTGCGGGTAGCGCGCTACGCTACCTCACTCTTCTTCCTCCTGCTCGCTAGAGTGGCCTGTAACTATCTGCTGTTTGAAGACTCGGTCTACATCTGCGTGCTGTCCGGACATCTGGCCGGCGTGTTCTTGATGGTTTCCACCGAGATGACCTCATCATCCAAGCTGATCACAGATGTGGTGGTAGCACACGTGCCCAAGAAGCTGCAGCGCGTCACGCCAATGGCGCAGATGCTATTGCGGGGTCTGATGGTGGGAATGGGTTCCACCGTGTTCCCCGTGCTCGTCACCTTCGCTGTGCTGATGATCTGCGGCCAGTACGGGCAGAGCTTTGGCATTGTTATTGGTATGTCAAGGCTGTATGATATTCGGTACCCGGCATACAGTGAGTATGATGACTGCCTCCATCTCATTCGTCTGTATGACCTGGCAGGCGCTATGTCCCTGATGACCACCTCCGCTATCCTGGTGGCCATCGCCACAGCGGCACCTATTCTGGGTGTGGCGTATGAGCTGACCCAAGAGGGGCACGAGGACCACGAGACGGTAGCGTGGTTGAAGCGCAACGTTGATCGACCACTTCTCCTTGCAGATCCGAGCCCGATGTCTTGTCTGGTGTTTATAGGCTGGCCGTGCATTTGCTTTGAGAGCGCTGGGTCAAAACACAGCTAACGCAGTGCGCAGCTTCATTACCGGTGCATCTTCTATGGTGAGTACTGTGACAGTTGATCTGAGGAGCTGCCTTGAGGCTTTGATACCACTTGGGACTAACATTGGACTTGATGAACCACAGGTGGCTATCGGGCTCTTCACCGCGTTCGCTGCCAACGTCGGAGTGACCTCCCTCGATCTGGTTGCTGATCCGGAGGTGATGTCTGGTCTGCTGCTGGGTGCAGCCCTTCCCTTCCTGTTCGCTGGCGCCACGTTGTATACCCTCTCGCACGTGTCTCGGAAGATCACCGTAGCGGCTGACACGTGAGTATCAGATATGCCGCTGTGCTGCTCGCTCTCCCCCCCCCCTGCCCGGCCTCACGAGCTCCCTTGCCTTGCTGTCAGGCTCCCCACAGAAGAAGTCGCAGCGAGCGCAGCCATCACATCGCTGTGGTGCGTGCTGCTACCCGGAGGATTTGCCGTCGGAGTTACAGAGGTGGTCCATTTTCTGTTTGGCGCTCGCGTATTAGCCGGTTTGTTAGCAGGTATTCATCAACCATCTAGGCTATGTTTGGCTATGAAGTCCTGTAAGCACTCGGTGTGACGTGCGCTAACCTGCGAATACATCATGTGCCAGGGTGTGTGGTGTCGGCGCTGGTGATGGGCACCACATTGGTCAACACAGGCTCATTCCTTACCACAGGACATCATCGCAATATATTCGCATCCTCTCTGAAGGTATCTTGGCTGTTTGAACATCACGCTGCACCGTGTTCTGACTGACCTGCTATGTCGCTGCTTGATTGCCCTCACAGGATCTGGGCGGCCCTTCGATCAACATGCTGACGCAGCTGTCTATCGTAGCCTCAATTGAGAACATATCTCAGGACTCGTGGATGTTCTTCTCTCTGCTCATGGTGGTGGTGGCCGCCGTGCTGGTGCTGTACATCGTCAAGCGCTGCCGCAAGGCTCAGGGTGGGCACTCGTTCTCGTGGGAGGAGGACCCGTTAGAGCTGCTCACCAATCTGGCTAAGGTCAGAGAGCAAGAGAAGCCCAAGCACGTGCACAAGCATCATCGCAAGCACATCAAACACGTCAAGCCTCAGTCAGCCAGTCCAACCGCAGTGATTGGTAATGGCGGGGAGGGTGGTGAGCCAGTACATCGTAAATCGTCTCTTCGGGGACCCCACTTCGCAGCGGGTCCCGTGGATGATGATCAAGGTGGAGTGGAGATGGCGGCTGCAGGCTCTAGCACCAGGTATGCTAGTAGTGTATGGTGCATTATACCGTGCCTTCAGTGCTGATGCGCCGACATGGCCTGGTGTGTATGGTGTATCATGAAAAACTCAGCAATGGGGATGTTCATATCTCCATCATCCCAGCTGCAGCGCTGGTGACTGAGAAGTGCTCGTCATCAGTCGAGCAGATCGACCCCAGCAGTCATCAACGAGTCGTTCGTGGCGTCGATGAGTCCGATAACCCGGCTGATGATCAGAGTAGCTATCGGGTGCCGCTAGCCGGCACCATACAGCAGCACTCGGAGGAATATGTTGAACCCAGCCGGGTCGAGCAGAACAGCGACCGTGATCGTGATGACAGGACCTTGACTGTTGATGGTGACTCCTCGGGTGCAGAGCATAGATGTGATGTGTGATGTAAGCGACCCTGGTGTGCGGCTGGTACTCCTGCAGCGATGAATTATCTCTGTACTGGCTGCAAAGGTGTCTGATGGTAATGGTTCTCCAATGCTGGATTCAAATACACGCAAAAATACATGTATATTATGATCATCGCACAACGACAAACGCAAATCAGATAGCCTTGCTGTTCACGCCTGCCAGGGCTGTCTGCCGCGTCCTCTGGAGGGAGATTGAGTATTTGGGTCACCGGAGGTTGACGATTGAGCCACCGACTGCATCAGCTGCAGCCGTTGCATGCTGCACACCGGGCAGCACATGACATATCGATGCGGTGTGAGTATGGAATATCGGCAACAATTGAAGATCAGCGTTAGGCTCCAACCTCTGCTGATGTCGCTCCGCCAGATCACGCAGACGATTGCGCAGACTATCCGCGCTGCCAGCTGGCTGCGGAAGCACCTCGCTGCGACTTGAGCGATGGGGCGATGACGATACAGATTCTGATCTGGACGACGAGGCTGCTGATGCACTGCGCTGCAGCTCAGGCAGCAGAGTCTGTGGACAACATGGGGCAGGTCAGTCATGCACTAGAGGACATTAGTCCACAGAGCTCGAGGTAGCTACCTGCACCAGTGATAACAGTCGAACAGTGGATGCATCCGCAGACGATGCTGGGACCCGGCGGAACGACTCCACACACTCCGCCAGCTGATCAGTGAGCTGACGAATGCGATTGCTTGAGTTATGTTGCTGCTGGCTGATCATGGCGTCAGCAGTGCTCAACATCTGCTGAGTAGCCTTGACCTGGGCTGCACTAACGTCACGGTAGTAGTTAAGCTCCGCCCGCAGCTGAACCATCTGTCACCACAGACCAGCACCATATACAACATGTGAGCTTCAAAACATAAGAAGAATGATCGGCTGCAATCCCATTACCATCAGCTGGTCGGCCACGAACTGCCGCCGGATAACAGCCAGCACCTTCTCAGCTGACTTCACGGTGAACCTCTTCTCCGCTATCCAGGCCTCAAATGAGCGCAGGGCGTCGCTCTGCGGCCACTGTGCCAGCAGCTGATCACCATCGGAGTCATCGGATACAGTGAAGGCTGCAGCAGGCAGCCTGCTGGTGTGCTGCTCCTGTCTATCAGCCAGCAGTACCTGCGGTGCAGGCAGGATGGAACACACTGTGGACAGCTCGTGCACACTGTCCCTGACAGCATCCAGGGCTCCCTGCACCTGCTGCCGCTCTGCTAGCATGCCTGCACCGCCATCAAGCTCGGCTGTGTACCCTGTCTGGTACCCTGCCCGTGTAGCAGATAATGGCAGTAGCGCTGTGTCCAATAGCAAACTCAGTCTGTCTCGCAGAGCGGTCAACCGGTCCTCCAGTGACTCCAGAGCCAGGGGATTCAGGTGCTCCTTCGGATCACCACTGCAAATATCCGACAGGCGCAAGGCATCAGCATCTCGAGTGTACTCCCAGCCTAGTCGCACGGGCACGCGGAGCGCGTCTTTGGCCTTGCTATAGGCTGCTGACAGTCGATTGACCAGCTGCTCTGCGGCGTGCTTGATGTCGCCTGATCGTTCAATGACCTGAGCTGAAGGCAGGGCCCCCACCACCGTGCATAGCTGATGTAGTGTGTTGCTAACCTCATGTAGCGCACCCTCACGGGAGTGCTGACTGCTCTTCAACAGCTGAACCTGAACAATATATGGTAACAGTGCACGCACAGACATCAGAATCACAGTGACAATGACAATGAACGCTATATCACATATCATACAGGATGAAGCAACTACACACCTGCCGCTCGAGCTGCATGTTCTGAGATCGCAGCAGCGTGATCTTGCGAGCATCAGCCCCATTTGCCGCCTCGCGCTGCGATGGTGCGGCATGCTGGCCATCACGACTGCTCATCAGATGCTGATACAGGCTGGACACGTCCCTGTACTGCTGCTGCCAGTGTATGCTCGCATCACGCTCACGCAGCAAGGCCTGGCGCAGCTGTGTGGCGCTCATCTTCGACAGAGCAGCATCAGATATGGTGCTGGTCTCAACGGTCATGCTGCCTACAGCACCAGCTGGTGCTCTATCCACTATCGATACAGCAGCAGCAGCAGCAGCATCGCCGGGGCCTGTACTGGCAGGCGCCACTCTTCTTGATGCAGCAGCAGCTGATGAATTGATCATCACTCGAGACTGCAGGGCACCCGTGATGGGGGGTCGCGGGCCATCAGCTACACTCAGTGCAGTTGAGGGAGCATGCGGACCCGTATGATCATCACCATCGCTAGCAATGATATCAGCCACATCAGTACTGCCACCATAGTCTAGTCCTGACCTGTCAGCACTGACAGCTGGCGCTTGAGATGTGCCGATAGAGCCCCGCGTGGCTGTGACAGATGACCGTGTGTCATCCAAGCTGGGTTTCTGTTGCGTGTACATAGCCTGTCTGAGTGAGTTGAATGCCTGTGACAGCACTAGCGCCTCGTGTGCCGCTGATGGTGACAGCAGTGGAGATGGGTGGCTGATGACTGCACCAGCTGGCATTGAGGTTGCAGAGGGGGCTGATGGGCTGGGCTCATGCTGTCGGGTGTACATTGGTTCAGGTCTGGGGTTCACCCTAGCGGGGGAGTGCAACCGAGTAGGGGCCGCTGCTGCTGCTGCTGTTGTTGCTGTACTGGATGGTGATGATGCAGCAGCCCCTGCCGGCAGCACTGATGATCGTGCTGGTGACCTATCATAGGGAGCCTGCATCATAGCTCCAGTGGTGGTATCAGCAGCTCCATCACTGCTGTCAAGAGCAGGGAATAGAGGGGCTGTCTCTTATACACATCT
>ENA-ORBV01010339-ORBV01010339.1-microbial-mat-metagenome-genome-assembly--contig:-NODE-10339-length-14981-cov-4.465177_pt1 | contig 14981 bp, 13 predicted proteins | sample MGYA00237777_ERZ505514 | MGnify/ENA primary metagenome ERZ505514 (study PRJEB26160, sample SAMN06269048) | microbial mat metagenome | isolation source: Oligotrophic lake microbial mat | place... | reverse complement strand
GCAATACCCCGCAACCGACGGCGATACCCCCGCCGCCAATTGGAACTCCGATTTCAATCGTCCGTCCCGCAATCGAACGACAATATCGACCCCAGGATACGCACTCCGCGCCCGCAACGCTGAAACAGCCCCAAAGGTGCGATTTTCCGTCCCCAGGAAGTGCACCGGCGCCAGCGCTTCCCCTTCAGCCTCCCAATTCAGGCGCGCACCTGGAAAACGGATCGCCGCTCGCCGGCCATGCCGCAGCAGTTGGATGCCTGATGAGTCAAAAGCCGCGCGATAGGACGAGGCCATTGCCCAAAAATGGCCATCTGCTGATCCCGCTATGAAGCCAGTAGCAAGGCTGTCGACGATTGCTTCTTTCGAAGCAGCGGAAAGCATCTGGATTAGCAAATAGGCAAGGAGGAAAATACTGCGCATCGAAGTACAACGTCTCTCCCTTACTCTTTCGGCCGATATCCGCCAAAATATGAAGCAGGGATTTCCTGATGGCTACATCAGATTCGACCGGTGCTATATTTCGACTACGTTCTATGCGTCAGCTCTCATCCTGCCTGTTCGCCGTCGCGTGCGCCTTCGCCGCCGATCCGCCGCCGCTGGAACCTCAGGTAACCGGCCTATTTCCTCGAGGCCTCTCCCGCGGCGCCGAGACGGTCATGAACATTCGCGGGCGCAATCTCCAAAACCTCCGCGCTGCCACGGTGTCCGGACAGGGCGTCATCGCCGAAATCGTCGAATCCTCCGCATACCGGGCCAAGCTGAAAGTGCGTGCCGGCGCCTCTGCCGAACCCGGCCGCCACGACTTGCGTCTATTCGCGCCCCACGGCTCGACACTCCTTTGGCTCGACATTTCCACTCGCTCCGAAACCGCCGAAAAGGAGCCCAACAGCGATTTCGCTCAAGCCGCCCCGCTCCCGTTTCCAGCCCTCGTCAACGGCATCATCACTGCCGGCGACTACGATTACCACCGCTTCTCCGCCTCAGCCGGTCAGACCTTAACCTTCGACCTCCTCGCCACGCGCAACGGCTCCCCCCTCGACGGCGTACTCGAAATTCTGGCCTCACGCGGCGTCTCCATTGATTTCAACGACGACTACTACGCTTTCAAAGATCCCCACATCGTTCATCGATTCAAAGAATCGGGCGACTACTGCCTGCGCGTTTGCGGATCTGGCGAGAGTGGATCGGAAAGCGCCGATTACCGGCTTATAGGGGGAGCTATGCCGCATGCCGATCTGGCTCTGCCCGCCGGTGGACGCCGCGGAACCGCCGTGGAATTCGATCTCCAAGGCGTGAATCTCGAAAACGTTAAGGAAGTTACTTTGGGCGCGGGATTGGCGAAAGGCAAGGTCGTCAACACTGACTTCGGCCGCGCGCGCGTATCGCTCGTCATCCCTCCGGACGCGCCGCTAGGGGCGTCGTCACTGCACTTCAACGGCGCCGCACTACCCGTTCCCTTCGTGATCTCCGCGAGCACGGAACTAACGGTCGCGCCAGGCGCCGCGCGTAATCGCCGCGACCCCATGCCAGCGGAGCTAGGCACCGTCGTCAACGGCGTGCTCGACGTCGCCAGAGCCGCCGATCATTTCACCTTCCGTGTCGATGGCCCGGAAGAGATCGTCCTCTCCGTCGAGTCTATGAACCTCGGCTTCTTGCTTGACCCTCTGATCACCGTTTACGACGAATCCGGCAAGCGCATCGCCTGGCAGGATGAACCCACCACCAACACCGGCAAGGAGCCGGCCAATCTCGATCCCCATCTGACGCTAAAAGTGCCCGCGGCCGGCCGCTACACGGTCGCGATCCGCGACTCACAGTTCCGGGGTGATTCAACATTCTTATACCGCCTGACGCTTAAAAAAGCCGAGCCCGATTTCACCGTCCGTATCGTCGGCGCGCACGCCACCCTATATCGCGGCCAGCCGAATATCGTCAATGTTCGGGTGCGTCGTTTGGAGGGTTGGAATACACCCGTCGAAGTTTGGGCGGAGGACCTGCCGGCCGGAGTCACTTCCCCCCGCATGATCGCCGAGCCGAAGAACACCTCGTACACAGGAACATGCGGCGAAATCCATTATCTCGATGGCGCCAACGTCGCCGTTCCGTTCAAAGTCGCCACGGACGCCCCGCTCGATCTCACCAAAATTGTTTTCAAAGCACGGGGTGTAATGAACGGCAAAACCATTGAGCGCCAGGCCCGGACACGCTATTGGAAGTCGCGAATTAAAGTGGCCGGTGATGCCGCAGAGGCCTCGCTGTTCGCCACCGTTGCCGACCTTCCCGGAGTCGTCTTTCAAACGCCGGAGCGCGCCGGTCTCGGAAAATCGACGGTCATTCTCACCCGGCTCGACGATGCCGCTGAGGCGCTCACAATCTCCGCCGAAGGCGTCGAACCCGTCATCGTCCCAGCCGGCGTAACCCGCGCCGAACTCAACTTCACAAAGCCTGGTGAAATCGTGTTGAATGGTAGTGTCGGAACGCGGGTGCTGGGCCGATCGCAGCCCATCCGCGTGGAGAGCCGGAAATGAAACTTGCCGTGGCTTTGTTCGGAGTCGGTCTGCTCGGCGCGCCCGCTGTCTATCCGCCCGAGATCCAGTTATTCGGCGCAGGCGCGGCGCAGACAGTCATCGCTGACGGCGTGAACTGTTCCCTGCGGCTATCGGACGGCGCCATCGCCGAACTCGCGGATGGACGGGTCGTCGCCAAGTCCAAAGGCGCAACGTGGCTGACGGCGAAATGCGATTCCGGGCTCACCACGGTCCCGGTAGTGGTACGCGCGGCCGGAGCGCTGCTTAAGAAGAGTTTCGTCAACGATGTCGCGCCAATCTTTACGATGGGCGGCTGTTCCGGAGCCAACTGCCACGGCTCAATTCGCGGCCAGCGCGGGTTCAAACTCTCGCTCTTCGGCTACGAGCCCTCTCTTGATTACGAAGCAATCGGTGCGCGGATCGACAAGGCCTCGCCGGAAAAGAGCCTCATCCTTACCAAGGCCACCGCGCGAACCCCTCATGGCGGCGGATTTCGCTTCGCCGCCGATTCCATGGAGTACCGCACCATTCTCGAATGGGTGCGCCAGGGCGCCCCCTATGACTCTAAAGACACTCCCCGCCTCACCAGCCTGCGCGTTTTTCCGCAGGAGCGAATTCTAGTGGGCAAGGCCGCGGCCCAGCAGTTGGTGGCCGTTGCCTATTATTCGGATGGTTCCGTACGGGATGCGACCCGTTTGGTGCAATACAGTTCGAACAATCCGGACGTGGTGCAGGTGAACGCGAAGGGCGAAGCGAAGGCGTTGCAAACCGGCGAGACGGCCGTGATGGTCCGCACCATGGGCCATGCGGTGGCCGCGCGAATTCTGGTCGCGGACTCAGCGTCCGATCCCGCGTATGTCCGTGTCCCACGCCACAACTTCATAGATGAGCACGTCTTCGCCAAGCTCCAGAAGCTGAACATCCGTCCGTCCGGCCTATCCGACGACGGCGAGTTTCTCCGGCGCGTCTACCTGGACGTAATCGGTAAACTTCCTACCGAGGAAGAATCTCGCGGATTCCTCGCTTCAAAAGCGGCGGATAAGCGCGTGAAGATCATCGACTGGCTGCTGGAACAGCCCGAATACGCCGATGTCTGGGCGCTGAGGTTCGCCGAACTGACACGCGCCGGAACGCGGGAAGCCGGAGCAAAAGGCGGGCGAATCGTCTATGAGTGGTTCCGCCGCTCGTTCGCGGAAAACAGACCCTACGACAAACTGGTGACCGGGTTGCTCTTGAGCCAGGGCGCCCATCTGTTCGGCAAGGGACCGTCGTCGTTCTACAACATTTCGTTCGATTCCAACGCGGCCGATCACGCGACCAACATCAGCCAGATATTCCTCGGCGTGCGCATTGAATGCGCCAAGTGCCACAACCATCCTTCGGAGAAATGGACGCAGGACGATTTTTACGGCCTCGCGGCATTCTTCGCGCGCGTCGGCATTAAGGAGGTTTACGAAAACGATCAAAACGCCACCGTCAATAACGAAGAAGGCGTCGTAACGCATCCAAAAACGAAAAAAACCGTAACCCCGAAGTATCTCGACGGCGCGCTGGAAGCCGATGAACCGGATAAGGACATTCGCGACTCCCTGGCTCGATGGATGACCCGGCCGGACAATCCTTTCTTCGCCCGCGCTTTCGTGAATCGTGTGTGGAAGCACTATCTGGGCCGCGGACTGGTGGAGGAGGTGGACGACTTCCGCGTCACGAATCCGCCCACGAACCCGGCGCTGCTGGACGCCCTGGCCGCTGATTTCATCCGGAATAAATTCGACATTCGCCGTTTGATCCGCACTATTCTCCTCTCGCGAACGTATCAACTCAGCGCCCAGCCCAACAACACCAATCGCGGCGACGCCATCAACTACTCCCGCTTCGGCATGCGGCGCTTGATGGCGGAAACATTGACCGACGCCATCGCGCAAGTCACCGCCGTTCCGGATAAATTTCCCGGTTATCCGCAGGGAACGCGCGCCATGCAGGTCTACGCCGGCGCGAACTACATGCGCTCCACGTTCGGCCGCCTGAATCGTGACATTATTTGCGAGCGCGACACCCAACCTGACATTGCCCAAACCATGCATCTCATCAGCGGCGACACCATCCAGAAGAAGCTGAGCGCTGAGGGCAATATCATCTCGCGTTGGATGTCCGGCGATGTGGTCGATTCCCTCTTCCTGCGAACGTTGACGCGGTTTCCCACCGCGCCGGAGAAGGCGGCGTTGGACACGGCCCTGGCGGGCGGAGACCGCAAGGCCGTGTTGCAGGACGCGCTTTGGGCCATCTTGAACTCGAAGGAATTTCTCTACAATCACTAACATGCTGGACCGTCGATCATTTTTGCGGATAGGCTCCATCGCGGCGTTTGGAACGCTGAGTTGGAGCGACGTGTTAAGGCTGCGCGCCGCGGCTCCGAAGCGCGATCTGTCCATCTCCGTGAGCATACTCGGGTAATTTCTCGCGAGTGCCGAAGCTCAGCACCACGGACGGTTCGGAGTCTCCTTCCTTTAGAACGCGACCCTGCACGGCTCCCGCCCCTAATTCGTCGAAGAAGTTCGCCGCAACTAATGCCGCCGGGACCTGTTCCGCAAGATCGTCACCCCAGCTTGTCCGCGCATACTGGACCACCATGACCGCCGAAAGTACGTCGTTGTGCTCGCGGATGAACTGCGTCACGGGATAGGACACCCCGCTGGAAGCACTACTTCGGCCCATCTGGCGCAGCTTGATCAAGGTTTCCGTCTCCCTGAGGCCGGCGGCCCGGAGCAGTGCCGCCTCCAGAATCTGGAAGAGTGCAAGCTTCAGTCCCAGGCCAAGCGTTAACACCGCAATCGCTGTCAGCGCAAAGCTCGGCGTACGCCGGAAGACACGCCGTCCGTGCCGAAGATCCTGGAAAATCTGGTCCAGCCAGCGCCAGCCCCACACGTTGCCGAAGGACGCCGGCTCGCCCATCATCTCGCGATGCGCCGCCATCTCCTCCGCCAACTCGCGTTCAATCCGCCGCCGCTGTACCAGCTAGATCAACCGCCGCCAAATCATGACGCCCCCTTCAATACCGCCCGGACGGCGGCCGACATGCGCTCATATTCCTTCACTTCCGTATCGAGCTGCTTCCGTCCCGCGGCCGACAAACGGTATTCCCGAACCCTTCGGCCGCTCTCCGATACCGTCCAGTTCGCCTTCACCCAGCCGTGCAAGAGCAGCTTCTGCAGTGCCGGATAAAGCGAGCCCTCTTCCACCCGCAATTCGTCCTTCGACAAGGTGTGGATACGCTGCGCCACCGCGTAGCCGTGAAGCGGTCCGTGGCGCAGCACCTGCAGCACCATCATGATGAGTGTCCCTGTTGGAACCCCAGTTTCCCTAGGCATAGATTCTCTAGGCCTAAATTCCTATAGCAAAGGCGTGCTTGTCAAGCGGACTCTACGCAGGCGCCGCGTTCTCTTCCTGCCCCAACCCGAACTCACTGCGCAGCCATGCGCGGGCGAACATCCATTCCCGTTTGACGGTCCGCGGCGAAATCCCCAGGACCTCCGCGCACTCCTCCACCGAGAGACCGCCAAAAAAACGCAGCTCGATCACCTTGCTCGCCCGGTCGTCCGTCTCCGCCAGCCGCGTCAAGGCCTCGTCCAGCCGGACAATCTGACTGCTGCGGCCCGGAGTAAAGACGATGGCTTCGTTCAACGGCAGAACCTCGATGCCGCCCCCCCGTTTGCCGGCAATGTGCTTTCGCGCATGGTCCACCAGAATTCGCCGCATGACGCGTGAGGCCACGGCATAGAAATGCGCCCTGTCCTGCCAGTTGGCTGTCTTCAAGTTGACCAGCTTCAGATAAGCCTCATTTACCAGCGCCGTTGTCTGCAGCGTATGGTCCCCCTTTTCGCGGCGCATGTAGCGCGCCGCAATCACTCGCAGCTCGCCGTGCACGGCGTCAATTAGTTGGGACCGGGCATCCTCGTCCCCGGCCTGGAACCGGTGCAACAGCTCGGTAATGTCTTCGGGCTCGTCCATTTTGCTGAGTAATATTCACTCTACACTGGGAGGTACATGCGGTCCATTCTTTTCCCCTTGCTCCTCTCGCTGGCGCTGGGCGCTGGCGTTCCGACTATCGATGAACTCCTTCAGTACAAGACGGCACGCGGCGCCGTGATCTCGCCGGATGGCAAGTTTGTCGCGTATATCGTCACGGAAACTGATTGGGAGCAGGACGCCTTTGTGTCCCACCTCTGGCTGGCGGACGCGGCGGGAGGCCGCACCTGGCAGTTGACCCGGGGAAAGAAGTCCGCTGGATCCCCTGCGTGGTCGCCGGACTCCCAGTGGCTGGCCTTCACCAGCGATCGAGAGGGCGCCAAAAACCAGATCTTCGCGCTACGGCCGAATGGCGGCGAGGCAGTCCAGTTGACGAAGTCCGAAACGGGCGTGCAAGGGTTTGATTGGTCCCCCGATGGCGCTCAAATCGCCTACACCGCGGCCGACAAGCGCGCCGAAGACCGGAAGAAGCACCTCGGCGATTTTGAAGTCGTTCGTCGCGACTACGACCATTCGCATTTGTGGACCCTCGACATCGCGGCGGCGATGTCCGCACCGGTCACCGGGACGCAACGCACCAAGGGGATGGACTATTCCTTAGGCGGGTTCGCATGGGCGCCCGGCGCGAAGCGGATCGCCTTCAGCGCGACGCGGAATCCCGATCTGGTGCAGGGTGGAACCTCCGATCTGTACGTGCTCACGCTCGAGGGCAACGCGGTTAAAAAGATAGTCGACCAACCCGGACCGGATCGCGGCGCGGTCTGGTCGCCGGACGGCAAATCGATCGCCTTCTCTTCGGCCATGGGCAACCCCAAGTTCTTCCACGCAAATTCGAAGATCGCTATCGTGAGCGCGGACGGCGGCCCCGTCCGCTCGATCAGCGACGCCTTCGATGAGCAGCCCTCCATCGTGGATTGGCGCCCCGAGGGCATTTACTTCACCGGGCTGATGAAGACACGGGTACAAGTGACGCGCGTCGATGCGGCCACCGGCCGCCTGACGCTGATCTCAACGGGCCCGGCCGGAGGCGATTTCTCGCTGACCAAGGATGGCCGGACCGCCGCGGTTACCATCGCCTCCGCCGATCACCTGGGCGAAGTGCACGTCACCGATGTCGCTAAATGGGCGCCGCGCAAGCTCACCAACATGTCCGCCCAAGTGAAGGACTGGACGCTCCCCGTTAGTGAAGTGATCTCCTGGACCAGCAACGACGGGGCCGTCATCGAAGGCGTGCTGACGCGTCCCGCCAACTTTGACCCGGCTAAGAAGCACCCGCTGCTCTGTGTGATCCACGGGGGGCCGACCGGCATCGACATGCCGCAGAAGGTGAGTGGCGCCCGCTACTACCCAACCGACATCTGGGCCGCGCGCGGGGCGCTAAGCCTGCGCGTCAACTATCGCGGCAGCGCCGGCTATGGCGAGAAGTTCCGGCAGTTGAACGTGCGGAACTTGGGCGTCGGCGATGCCTGGGACGTCGAAAGTGGCGTCGACCATCTGATCGCGAAGGGCTGGGTGGACGAAAAGAAGGTGGGCGTGATGGGGTGGAGTCAAGGCGGCTACATCTCGGCGTTCCTCACGGCGAGTTCCTCGAAGTTCGCGGCCGTATCGGTCGGCGCCGGCATCTCCAACTGGGCCACTTACTACTACAACACCGACATCACCCCGTTCACGATACAGTATCTGGGAGGCGACCCGGCCGGCGATCCGGCCGTATATCAGAAGACATCCCCGATGACTTACATCCAGAAGGCCCGGACGCCTACGTTGATACAGCATGGCGAGTTCGACAAGCGGGTGCCGATCGCCAACGGCTATGAACTGCGGCAGGGTTTGGAGGACCGTGGCATTCCCGTGGAGATGATCGTCTACAAAGGCTACGGGCATGGAATTACGAAGCCGAAGTCGATGCGGGCGGTGATGCAGCACAACCTGGCCTGGTTCAATCACTACATTTGGGGCGACGCGGCGCCGGACTTTGTGAAGCCCGTTCTGCCGAAGGAGTAAACTGAAGGTCCCTGAATGAGCTGGTATTACGCAGTGAACGGGCAGCAGGCGGGGCCGGTTGAGGATGCCGAGCTGCAACAGTTGGCGGTGGCGGGCGCGGTGACGGCGTCGACGCTCGTCTGGCGTGCTGGTATGGAAGCCTGGGCGGCCTTCGGCACGTTGGTGGCTCCCGCTCTGGTCGCGACGAATCCCTGTGTGCAATGCAAGCGGCTCTATGCGGCGGAGTTTGTGATTCCGATGGCCGGCGGTTTGGTCTGCGCGGGCTGTAAGCCGGTGCTGCTTCAGCGTGTGCGGGAAGGGCTGGCGCCGCTGGCCGCTGCCAAGCCATTCGCGGGGTTCTGGATCCGTGTCGTGGCGCGGATGATCGACAATACCATTACGTCCGTGGCGAGCTACATCTTCCAAATACCGCTCATTATCGTGCTGGCCCGGATGGGGAAAACGAACTCGGCGGACCTGCCGATGGTGATCGCCACCGGGGCGCTCGCGGTTGTACTGAGCCTCGCGGCAGCCGCCTATTACGAAGCCTGGTTTCTCGTGCACAAGGGGGCGACTCCCGGCAAGATGATCCTGGGGCTAAAAGTGATCAAGGCGCGCGGCGGGGCGTTCACGTGGGGGCTTGGAATCGGCCGGTATTTCGCCTACACATTGAGCGGAATGCTCCTGTATTTCGGCTATTTCATGGCCGGTTGGGACGAGGAAAAACGAGCGCTGCACGACCGGATCTGCGATACGCGCGTGGTGTCCGGGAGCTGATGCATGGGCTACGTGGTGTGTGGCGGCTGCTCGATGCGAATTGCTCCGTCGAACTGGAATCAGGAGTTCCCTGTGCCGTGTCCGGTGTGCCGGCGGGGGATTGAAGTCACGGTGTTCCCGGTGGCGCTGCGGCCGCCCCAGCCGCTGCTGCCGGAGCACGTAGTGACCGGGCAGGAAGCCAGTTGCTATAACCATACCGCCAATCGCGCCGTGGCCGCCTGCGATGCCTGCGGCCGATTTTTGTGTGCGGTTTGCGACATCGAGAAAGCCGGCGGCCACGTCTGCCCGGCGTGCTTTGAGCGGCAGGAGGCCCCGGCGTTGCACGAGCGCGTCAACTACGACTCGATTGCCCTGGCGTTGGTTACGCTGCCCATGCTGCTGTGCTGGCTTCCGGTCGTCACAACGCCCGTGGCCCTGTTTTTCGCCTTTAAACATTGGAGTGCGCCATCACCGGTGTTCCCGCGGAGCCGATGGCGGCTCTGGCTGACCGTCATCATCGCCGTAGCGCAGCTAGGGCTGGTTGGGTGGGCCGTGTATGTCGTGTCGTTGGGCCGTGGAGGGCTGCCATCGGAATGAGACGCCTTCTGTTACCGCGCGAATGGGGGCCGCTGCGCTACTCGGAGTTGTGGCACGAGGAGGACGCGCTGCTCTATGTCCATTCCTCCCGGTTCTCCGACCGCTATGCGCACTATCGCTGGCGGGACATACAGGCTCTCGTGCTCACGGAATACCCATTATGGAGCGGCGGACGGGCGGCGTGGCTCGGCATATCGTTCTTCTTCACGCTGGTGCTGTTACTGGCTCCTCCAGGCGCTTGGAAGTTGTGGGCCGTTCTGCCGGGAATATTTCTGGTGTGGGCCATCGCCTATCTGCTCCGAGGCCCGCGCTGCCGGCTCGTTCTGCACAGTGCGGTAAGTACGGTCACATTGGAAGCGGTCCGGACGATGGCGCAAGCGCGGCAAGTACTGCCGGAGTTGCGCCGGTTGACCGAAGCGGTGCAAGGCCGATTGGCCGCGGACGGGCTAACCGTCATGGCGATGCCGGAAGGCGCGGAGCCAGTCGCGCCCACGGCCCACTCGCCGCTGCTGCTGCATGTGTTTTTCGGGATGCTCGTCCTCCATGCGCTGGTGCTGGCCGGTTTCTACTTCGGGGCCAGGATGGATGACGGGCTGGCGCTCTCGGCATCCATGCTGGTCGCGGAGATTCTGCTCGGTGTGCTGGCGACGCTCCGCTGGCGGACGTCCGGTCCGGTGTTGACGGTGGTCGGCGCACTGGTGGTGCTGTTGGCGGTTGTCGATGGCGGAGTGCTGGTCTATTCAGCGGGGAAATCGCTGGGAGGATTCTTCGAAATCCTTAACCGGGGCGGGGTGAAGCCGGAAAAGGTGGAGTGGCTTTGGTTGAAGGAGCAGACCGTCGGACGAGCGGCGTGGCACGCCGTGACCGGGGTATTGGGATGGGCGCTGTTGTTTGCGTCTTCCAGGGGTAAGGCATGAGCCAGACACTGGCGCGCCAGCGCTGCTGGACGCATGCGCAGCGGGAGGCGGTCAGCCGGTGCCCGTCGTGCAAACGGTTCTATTGCCGCGAGTGTGTCACGGAGCATGACGGGCGGCTCCTGTGTGTCCAATGCCTGGCGGCGGGCACCGCCGTGGCCGCGCGGCGGCTGGGTACGCGCTGGGTCTTGTGGGCGGCGGCGGCGGTGCTGGGCTTGCTGGCGTCGTTCGCCGTCTTCTACGCGACTGGGTATGTGTTGCAGCAGTTGCCCCCTGCCTGGTCCAGCGGAGCGGACGCCGAATGAAACCGGGCGGCGTGTGGATTCTGGAGGAGGCGACCGGACTGCTGCGCGCCTTGCCGGCCCGGAGTTGGATCCTCTGGCTGGCCGGGACACTGCCGTTCACCTGGGTCCTGATCGACTTCCTGATGCAGATGGGCCGCAGCGCCTTCGGGGCGGAGCAGATCGTCGGGAAGAGCTTGCTGCTGGCGGCGCTCTATGTTTGGAAGCACGTGGCGCAAGGGCTGTTCAGCCATGACTGCCTGCAGGTGCTTCGCGGCGACCGCGTCGCGCTGCCATCGGCGGCCGCCATCGTCCGGCTGGCGCTGGTGCAGTCGGCCTGGCAGCCGTTGCGGATGCCGGGTCTAACGGTCGCGAGCATCGCCGTGGTTCCCTATCCGTGGGTGGCGGCGTTCCTGCGAAACGTGGGGTTGGCGGCGGTGGAACGGGAGCGCGGGTTTGTCGGCGAAGCCTGGCGGTTGGGGCGGGCGGACACGCGCGCGCACTCGGTGGCGCTCTTGATCCTCTCCCTCACTTGGCTGCTGCTGTTCGTAAACCTGCTGGTGCTTTGGATCGTAGTGCCATTGCTCCTGAAGTCGTTTTTTGGCGTGGAGACGGAGTTCACTCGCCTGGCGTCGAGGCTGATGAACGCGACGACATTCGGGGTGACGGCGGTGGTGACGTTCGCGGCATTGGAGCCTGTATCGGGAGCATTGGCGGCGGTACGGGCGTTTTACGCTAAGGCATTGCGGGGCGGAGAGGACTTGCGAAGCGCCTTGCGGCGGATCGCGGCCGGAGTAATGGTAGCCCTGCTGCTTCTGGGCTCCGCCGCTCCGCTGCCCGCGCAGGAACAGGTGATCGACAAGGTGGCGCTCGACCGGCAGATCGACGACGTTCTGCGGGATCCGGAGTTCGCCTGGAAGATGCCGAAAGCGCCCGGAGAAAAGGCCGATACCTCCTGGCTGCGGGACATGTTCACGGCGATCGGGCGATGGGCGCAATGGTTCTACGACTTCTACAAACGACTGTTTCCGGATGCGCCTCCGGGTGGCGATCCGGGGGCGCTGAAATGGAGCGTGGACGCGCGGCTGCTGCAGTGGGCGATGATCGGTGCGGCGGTGCTGGCGACGGGCTGCGTGGTGATGATCCTGCTATCGCGGCGCAAGGAGAAGGGCAAGAAGACGGCGCCAGTGGCAGTGGCGGTTTCGAACGTCAATCTGGAAGACGAGAACGTCTCGGCGGAGCAACTGGTGGAGGATGAGTGGCTGCGAATGGCCGACAAGTGCGCCGCGGATGGGGACTTTCGGCTGGCGATGCGGGCCCTGCATCTGGCGGGGATGCGGTACTTAGGGGAGAAGGGTTTTGTGACGCTGCAACCGGCCAAGACGGGCATGGAGTATGGGCGCGAACTGGCGCGACGGCTGCGGGATACGCCGGTGGCGATTGAAGGTTATGGCAGCGGCCTGCGGCAGTATGAAGGCGTCTGGTACGGCTTCGGCACAGCGGGGCCGGACACCTATCAGGAGCTGCGCGGGACGTGGGAGGCGATGCGGCGCTATGCGTAAAGCGGCTCCATTTCTGATGATCGCCGCGTTCATTGCGCTGCTGATTCCGCGGATGCTCCAGTCGATCGCGCAGGGCGATGTGTACCCGGAGTGGTCGACGATGCGATCGGATCCTATGGGAACAAAGGTGCTGTTCCTGGCGTTGCAGCGGACGGGCGGAGTGGCCGTCTCACGCAACTACGAGCCCTGGCAGGAGAGCGGGCCCAAGCGGGTCCAATACGTTCTGATGGGCGCCTCACCGCTGATTTTGCAGAGTGCTGAAGCGCTGGAAAAGCTGCTCTCGGCGGGCGGGATGCTGTTGTTGGCGTTGCGCCCCTCGGATGTGAAGTCGGCGGTTCGGACGGAGAAGCTGGGGTTCGTGCAGGCGACGCGGACGGAAGTCGCGCTGAAGTCCGATGACTGGCAGTGTCTGATAGGGACGAGAGAGCGCTGCAAGCTGGCCGGCAAGGGCCGGATATGGCTGCTCGCGGATGCTTCGCCGCTGCGGAACGGGCAATTGCAGGATGCGCGGCAAACGGACCTGCTGGCGAGGCTGTTCGCGAACGGTCTGCCGGTGGTGTTCGACGAGTCGCATTTGGGCGTGGTTGAGACGGGCGGTGTTGGCCTGCTGCTGCAGCGCTACCGGCTGTTCCCGGCGATCGCTGCTGCTGGGGGCGTTGCTTTTTGTGTGGCGGAACTCCGTGTCGATGCTGCCGGAGCGGGAGCCGGTAGCGCCGTCGATGGCGCCGCAGCCGGCGGCTTCGCTGCGCACGCTGCTGGCGCAGCGGGTCCCGCGGGCGAAGCTTCTAGGCACGCTGGTTGACGAATGGAAACGGGCGCTGCCGTTGCTGCCGTCGTGGCACAAGGGGCGGGCGGCGGAGATGGACGCGGCACTGGAAAGAGCGCGCGAAATGAAGGACGTCCGGCTGGGATACGCGGAGTTGCAGGCGGCGGTACGGATGCGAAAGGGATCGGCATGACATTGGAACAGATGCAGCAGGCGCTGGCGGTGGTCCGCGCGGAGATACACCAGGTGGTGATTGGCCAGGAACTGGCGGTGGAGCATGCGCTCATTGCCATACTGTGCGGGCAGCACGCGTTGTTGGAGGGCGTGCCGGGTGTCGCGAAAACGCTGCTGGCGCGGACGTTGGCGGTAGTGATGGGCGGGAGCTTTCAGCGCATCCAGTTCACGCCGGACCTGATGCCGGCCGATATTACCGGGACGAGCATCTTCAACATGCAGAAAAACGAGTTCTCGTTCGCGCCGGGGCCTATTTTCGCGGACTACGTACTGGCTGACGAGATCAACCGGGCGCCGGCGAAGGTGCAGTCGGCGTTGCTGGAAGCGATGCAGGAGCGGCAGGTGACCATGGACCGTGAGACCTATAAGCTGCCGGTTGGCTTTACGGTATTCGCCACGCAGAACCCGATTGAATTTGAGGGCACTTATCCGCTGGCCGAGGCGCAGAAGGACCGGTTTATGCTGAAGATCCGCATGCCGTTGCCGGGGCGGGACGCGGAGTTGGAACTGGCGCACCGGATGCTGGTTGGCGACGCACCGGAGAAGCGGCTGGTGAGCGGATCGGTGCGGGCGTTGCTGTCGGGCGAATGGCTGGGCGCGCTGCGAGCGGCGTTGGATCAGGTGAAGATGCGGGAGGAACTGGTGGGGTATGTGCTGGATCTGGTACGGCGGACCCGGCAGGAGGAGAGCGTGCTGGTGGGCGCGGGGCCGCGGGCGACGCAAGCGCTGCTGGCCGCGGCCAGGGCCAATGCGGCGTTGGCGCTGCGCGACTATGTGACGCCCGACGATGTGAAGGCTCTCGCCCCGGCGGTACTGGAGCACCGGCTGATCTTGCGGCCGGAGTTTGAGGTGGAGGGATTGACGGTTGAGGAAGCGGTGAAGAAGATTCTGGCGAGTGTGCCTGTACCGGCATGATACGGCCGGCGCCAGCGCTGGTTTGGCTCGTGGGGCTTGTTTGGGCGCCATTGGGGATTGCCGTGGCGGTGTGGCCGGCGGCGCATCCGTTGCTTTGGCTTTCGTTGGTGTTGTTGGCGGTGGTGTGCTTCGTGGACGTTTGGTACGGCCGGTCGCGAATGGACGGGATGGCGGCCTATTCCGAAGACGACGGGCAGATGGCGCAGGCAAGGGAATCGGGGCTGACGGTGCGGCTGCAAAAACCGGCGGCGTTGGCGGGGAAGGGAATGGCCGGGTTGGCATTGCCGGCATCGTTCGTTTGCGGGGCGGAGGAGGTGGCTTTGGCGTTGGCGGCGGGGCACACGGAGTACGAACTGCAGTGGCGGATGACGCCGCAGGAACGGGGACGGTATCCGCTGGCGCAGTTGCACGTCTCCTTG
>ENA-ORBV01010338-ORBV01010338.1-microbial-mat-metagenome-genome-assembly--contig:-NODE-10338-length-14981-cov-9.175456_pt1 | contig 14981 bp, 13 predicted proteins | sample MGYA00237777_ERZ505514 | MGnify/ENA primary metagenome ERZ505514 (study PRJEB26160, sample SAMN06269048) | microbial mat metagenome | isolation source: Oligotrophic lake microbial mat | place... | reverse complement strand
CCAAAAGACCTTGATTTCGGCCGGTTTTACGCAGCGCGGCCCGTCTGCGCTTCCACTAAACGTGCCGGAGAGCCGGAAAGTTCACCACCGTCACAAGTTAGGGTGCTGGGTCCCGCTGGCCGGTCGAACCCGGTGCCCAGGTACGTAGCCAGCGCCTCACACGACCTGACTCGAGATCTGCGTGCGTGCATTCCCACTCGCCCGCTTGATCGCGCCGCACGAAGCCGACTTGCGCGCGACCGAACGGCGCACCGAGTCCGCCGACGTTGAGGCACAGACAGCGCTCGATCTGCTCGGCACCACTCGCCTCGTGGATGTGACCGCACACGAGCACACCATCGTGACGCGCTGCGATCGCGCGAATCGATTCGCTGCCGACGTGGCGTGATTTGTCCTCCAACAGATCTAGAGTCGTCCGCGCGGGCGGCGCATGCGAGAGGATCAAGTCGCACTCCGGCACGACGCGCGCCGCAATCTGCTCCTCCTCCCACTCGTACGCGAAGCCGAAGCGCCCCGGTCCGGCGCCGCCGATACCGTGAACGCGTAACCCGGCGATCGTCTCGACGCGACCGTCGACGTTGCCTTCGAACGACAAGGTCGGCAGATCGTGATTGCCGGGCACGTACAGCACGGGCGCTCCGAGCGCGCGCGTTCGGCGCAGGACTTCTTCGACCGAAGCGAGGTAGCGCGCATCCTTTTCGGGCGTGCGCTTCCTGACGAACGAAAGATCGTGACTGCCGATGTCGCCGACGAGCAGCACCAGATCGACGCGCGCTTCAGCGACGCGCGTGAGCACGAAATCCAGGTGTTTCCAGTGCGCGTGCACGTCGCCGATAACCGCGATCGTCGTGGCTTCGTTCGACATGATGCACGCACGCTAGCAATTCCAGGTAGGCTCAGTCCGCAATGACCGGCTACTCGGAAACTCCCCTCGCGGAAAAACTCGGCCTCGTCGCGAACGTGCGTTTGCTCGTCGTGAACGAACCGCCCGAATTCCAAGCGGCGCTCGGCCCCTTGCCCGCAGGTGTCGCTCGCACCTCGTCGTTCGGCGGCACGACCCAGTTCGACGTTGCGGTGCTGTTCGTTCGAACGAACCGCAGTTTGGAGCGCGGTTTCGCGCGCGTTGCGGCGCGCATGACACCGGCCGGCGGATTGTGGATCGCGTGGCCCAAGCACACCTCGGGCATCGAAACCGACGTCACCGAAAACACGTTGCGCAAGGTCGTCCTCCCCACCGGTTTCGTCGACAACAAGGTCTGCGCGATCGACGAGCGCTGGTCGGGTCTGCGCTTTGTTTTACGCAAGGATCTGCGCCCCGGAGCCACCGTGAAAAAACCGAGCGGAACCGCAAGAGCACAGGCGGGTTCGAAGACGCGTACACCCAAGCCACCACGGAGAAAACTCTGATGTTCACGCAGAAAACGACCCTGTTCGGCCTCGCAGCCTTGCTCGCCCTCGGCACATTCGCAACCGCCCAAGGCACCGGCCGCGGCCAGAAGTTCGACGAGAGTCGCGGTCGCTTCGAACGCCGCGCCGGATTCGAGAAGAGAGCCAAGCTCAAGAAATTCGTTCGCGAACTCGAGATCACCGACGCGCAGCGCGCACAGGCTCTCGCTGCCGCGCAGACCATCGCACCGATCGCGCAATCGGCTCGCGCGGAAGCGCGCACGATCCTCGAGAACGCGCGTAAGGCGAATCCGACCGGCGATCGTCAAGCGATCCGCGAGTCCGTACGAGCCGCCATGCAGTCGGTGAAGGAGCGCGCCCAGGGTCAAGTGCTGCCGATCGCGCGCAACGTGTTCGACACGCTGACGCCGGAACAGAAGGACAAGCTGCGCGCCGCCGCTGAACGCCACGGTCGCACCTTCGATTCCGAGCGCGCCGCGCAACGTATGGGACGCATGCTCGCCAGCCCGCGCGCAGTCGAGTTCCTCGAAGCTCGCACCGGGCGCTGAACGCAGACAGCGCTGAACGAAGGAGGCCGTGAACGAGGACGGCGCCGATCGAGCGCGCCCGACATCTGCGGTAGACTTGGCCGCCCCGCACTCCAATTCGGAGAGCGGGGCGGTCGTCATTTCGGGGCCATTTTTGCGCATGATTTCATTCTTCGCCTGCTGCGCTCTCGCTGCCTCTGGTCGCGACATCGACCCGCGGGAAGCGTACGACGTCGAGACGTACCGCCTCGATCTGGGCGTCGATCCGGCGACGAGGACGTTGTCGGGTACCGTCGCCGTCGACGTCCTCGTGACGGCCGAGAGCACGAGCGCGATCGTGCTCGATCTCGCTGCGCTTTTCGAAGTGAAGCAAGTGCTGAAACTCGCTCGCGCGGTGACGGCCGAGGGCGACCTCGAAGGCGACGCGCTCGAATTTTCGCGAGAGGGCACGCTCCTCTACTGCCGGCTCGCGAGCGCCGCCAAACGCGGCGATCACGTGCGTGTGGCCGTCGAGTACACGGGTTCGCCACGCTCGCGCGATTCGTTCACAGGCTTCCACTGGAAGACGACGAGCGACGGCAAACCGTGGATCACGACTTCGTGCCAAGACTTGGGTTCGTCTTCCTGGTGGCCTTCGAAGGATTCGTACTTCCATCCCGAGGACAAACCTGCACGCGTGTTCGAGAACTTCACGGTGCCGCTCGGACTCTACGCGGTCGGCAACGGGCGTCTCACGTCGCGCAAGAAACATGCGCACGAGCTCGAGACGTTCCATTGGGTTCACGAGTACCCACTCGAAACGTACGCCGTGTCGCTCAACGTCGCGCCTTACGTGTCCGTCGAGGCGAAGCTCGCGATCGAAGGTCAGAAAGACCCGCTCGATTTCATCTACTACGTGCTGCCCGAGAACGCGGAGAAAGCCGCACTGCAATTCAAGGACGTCCCGCCGATGATCGAGGCCTTCACGCAGGCCTTCGGTGCATTCCCCTTTCCGAAGTCGAAGTTCGCGCTCGTCGAAACGAGTTTCTGGGGCATGGAGCACTCGACCGCGATCGCGTACGGATCGAGCTATCCGACGTGGATCGCGGCTCACGGCGGCAAGGATCCGTACGCCGCGCGCAACAAGTACTTCGACTACATCCTCGTGCACGAATCGGCGCACGAATGGTGGGGCAATGCGGTCAGCGCGAAAACGTGGGGCGACTTCTGGATCCACGAAGGCTTCGCCACTTTCGCCGAAGCCGTGTACTTGGAGCACGTTCGGGGCCGCGAGATCGCCGAGAAGCACATGCAGGATTGGAAGGCGTCGGTCGGACGGCACGCGAGCGTGTACCGCGGCGACGACGTCGATTCGGGCAAGGCGTACGACATCAACGTCTACTCGAAGGGCGCCTGGGTGCTCGCGACCTTGCGCACGTTCATCGCCGACGACGCACAGTTCTTCGCGATCCTGCGCGCCTTCAACTTGGAGTTCCGCTACCGCAACGCGTCGACACACGACTTCCGCGCGATCGTCGAGCGCGAAACGAAGGCCGATTGGAAGCGCTTTTTCGACGAATGGGTGTTCGGCAAGGGTTACCCGAAGCTCACGGGTTCCGTGCGCATCGTCGGCGACGAAATCGAGGTCGAGGTATCCGTGACGGCGACGAGCGAGACGGCCTTCCATCTCCCCCTCGACCTCGAGTGGCGCGTGCGTGAAGAGACGGTGAAGCAGCGCGTCGAGCTGCAGCCGGGTCTGAATTCCGTGCGCATTCCGGCGACTGGCGCATCCGACCTGCGCGCCACGAGCCTGAATCGAATCCTGTGCGACTCGAAGGTGCACGTGGAATGAATTTCCACTCGGGGGGTACGTCTCGCGCAGCGAAAACCCCGTAGACTCTTCTGAATGAGGAGGATCGGAAGTACGGCTCGCGCAGCCCTGACGGCGCTCTGCGCGCTCGCATCGACGAGCGTCGCCTTCGCGCAAGCCTCGACGCACGCACTGCGTTTCTCGGGCACGGGCGCGAATCAACTGGATCGCCTGCGCTTCCGCATCGACGACGACCAACCCGGCCCGGACGCAAGCGCACCGTGCGACTTGGGCTCGTTCGAGTTCTCCTTCGAATTCTGGATCAAGGGCAACCTCGCCGACAATCCGACGACCACCGGCGCCGGCGATCAATCGCGCTCCGACCGCAGCTGGCGCGAAGGCAACATCGTGATCGACCGCGGGATCTTTGCGGGCAGTGAGCGCGAATTCGGCGTCTCGATCGCCGGCGGTCACGTGCGCTTCGGCACGGGTCGCGGAGACGGTGCGAATCAGGATCCGACGCCGAACACACTCGAAGGCAGCACCAACGTGCTCGACGGCGCGTGGCACCACGTCGTCGTCTCGCGCGCGCTCCCGAACGGCTTCAAGATCATCGTCGTCGACGGCGTGCTCGACATCGCGTCGCCGCCGAACGTTTCGAACGCCGATCTGTCGTATCCGAACGACGGGCTCGCGCTTCAAGCTCACCCATACGACTCTTGGCTCGTCATCGGCGCCGACAAGTTCGACACGGTGCCGGGGCAGCGCGCATTCAAAGGTGTGATCGACGAATTGCGCGCGTGGCGTTTTCGGCGCACGCCGGCGGCGATCAACGCTGATTTCATGCGTGTGATTCCGCCCGATACTCCCGGGTTGGTCGCCAGTTGGCGTTTCGAGGAAGGGACCGGGACGATCGTCCACGACCTCTCCGCCGTCGTGTCGCCGAATGGTGAGCTCGTCGCCGGCTTGCTCGGCAACGGTGAGTGGACTTCGTATGCGATCGATCCCGCGAGCTGCGCGCCGATCGTGTCGACGTCTCTGCCTCAAGGGTTCGAACGTCAGCTCATCGCAGGTGGATTCGTCGAGCCCACGACGCTCGTGCTGCTGCCCGACGGGAGGATTTTCGTGGGCGAGCGCACCGGCGCGATCCGCGTCGTGCAGAACGGCAACTTGCTCGGCACTCCGCTCGTGCAATTGCCGACGAACGTCAACCTCGCCGAACGTGGATTGCTCGGCCTCGTGCTCGACCCGCGCTTCGCAGAAAACGGCTGGATCTACGCGTTCTACACCACGCAAGCCGCTCGCGATCGCGTGTCGCGCTTCACGCTCGAGGGCGATTCGCTGAAGGTCGCCAGCGAATTCGTCGTGTGGGAGCACACGGCTGTTTCGAGCGCCATCCACCACGGCGGAGCGCTCGTCTTCGACGCGGAGGGATACCTGTACATCTCCGTCGGCGATCAAGGCGACAGCACGACGTCGCAACCGCTCACGAACTACGGCGGCAAAATTCTGCGTCTCAACCCCGATGGATCCGTGCCGTCGGACAATCCGTTCGTGCAAGTGCCCGGCGCACTGCCGGAGATCTACGCGAGCGGTTTCCGCAATCCGTTCCGCATGCACTGGGACGCCGATCGCAAGCTGATGTGGGTTGGAAACGTCGGCGGCAATCAGCCCAACTCGTGGGAGGAACTCGACGTGCTCGAGTCCGGCGCGAACTACGGCTGGCCCGACGAAGAAGGACCGAACTGTTGGACGGGACAGTGCGCCAACTTCACGCCCGCTCGTCATCGCTGGCGACACGACGATCCGGCGTACGCTCCGACGCAACCAGGCTCGGCGATCGTCGCGGGCCCGGTGTGCACGAGCAGCGTTTTTCCGCCTGAATACCGCGGCAACGTGTTCGTCGCCGACTACGCGAACGCGTGGATCCGGCGCCTCGTCCTGGACGGATCGGGTCAGGTCGTCGCCGATCCGATGTTCGTTCCTGCACCCGACGCGGGCCCCGTCGTCGACATGAAGTTCGGTGCGGACGGCGCGCTCTACTACGTTTCGTGGGGGCTGCCGTGGTTGCCGCCCGTCGAAGGCAGTCGCTTGTGGAAGATCGTGTACACGAACTCCACGAATGTCGCGCCGATCGCCGTGAGCAAGATGACTCAGCGCGGAGCCAGCGTTCCGCTGCACGTCTTCTTCGACGGGAGTGCCTCCAGCGATCCGGACGGCGGACCAGGCGCTTTGACTCACCACTGGGATTTCGGTGACGGCGCCACTGCGACGCAGCCGCGCCTGCGTCACATCTTCGCCAATCGCGGCGCGTACGACGTCGTCTTGACCGTGAGCGACGGGGCGAGTTCGCGTTCGGCAGCACCTCTGCGCGTCGTCGTCGGAAACGCGCCCGTGGTCACGATCGCGAGTCCGGCGCCGAACTCGCGCTACCTCGCGGGACAGACCATCACGTTCAGTGGAACGGCGAACGACGTCGAGGACGGCCCGCTGCTGGCGAGCGCGCTCTCGTGGCAAGTGCTGCTCGTGCACGGACTGCACGAACACCCCTTCCTCGGGCCGATCAACGGCGTCGCGGGCGCTTCGTTCGTCGTGCCGACGACGGGCCACGAACCGGCCGACACACACTATTCGATCGTGCTCACCGCGCGCGATTCGGACGGCATCGAGAGTACGCGCACCGTGGCGATCTTCCCCGTCGTGACGAACGTCTCGTTCCACACGCTGCCCGAAGGCATTCCGCTCTCGATCGACGCCGAGTCGCGTGGAACTCCTTTCCTGACGCCGAGCTTGGCTGGTTTCCAGCACCACTTGGTCGCGCCTCTCATCGCGACCATAGCTGGACAACCTTACGTGTTCGTGCAGTGGTCGAACGGTGCGACGAGCCCCACGATCGACTGGCCGGCGCCCGCACAAGGCGGGATGTTGCGCGCGTTCTACCGCTTGCCGCCGCCCTGATTCCGGGAACGGCCAGGAGGAAAGATTCAACCTGCGTGGGAACGCGGTCGATCATCCCCTGCACAGCGCGCGGCTTGCCCGCCGGCGCCCCCCTCAGCATGTGGAAGATCCTCTCCCAATTTTTCGCGGCATTGACCGGTGGTGGTCGAGCGCCTGGAGGATCGACGCCGACCGTCATCCGCTCGAACCCTGATTCGTCGAACGCGAACGCGTCCAACCTCGCGCGGCCCGCGCCCAGCGAACCCGTGACGGTGCAGCCTTCGATCTCGCCGAGCGCGAAGCCGTCTCTGAATGCAGGGCAGGCGACGAGCACGACGACGGGCACTCCCGCGGCAGCTCTCCCCGCGAAGCCGCGCGTCAACGAACATCATCCGCGCGCCGACAGCTATCTCGAAGAACGCGAAAAGGAGCTGCTCGCGCGCATCTCCGACCGCATCGCCAAGGGCGATTTGGAATTGCCGCAGTTGCCGTCGACCTCGATGGCCGTCATCGACATGACGTCGAAGGCGACCGCGGACATCAGCGACATCGTCAAAGCGATCGAATCCGATCCGGTGTTGTCGAGTGAGATCATCAAGACCTCGAATTCGGCGTTGTATTCGGGCGCCGAACCGGTCGAAACGATCGCCGCCGCCGTCGTACGCATCGGTTTGCGCAACCTGCGCACGCTGATGTTCTCGCTCTCGATGCGCAGCACCGTTCTGCGCGACAAGCGCTTGTCCTCGTACGCTGAAGAAGTTTGGCGTCACGCGTTCTCGACGGCGACCATCGCTCGCGCCATCGCGAAGCCCGTAGGCGTCGAACCCGATCGCGCGTTCTTGCTCGGGCTGCTTGCGGACATCGGCAAGGTTTCGCTGCTCGCGATGTTGCGCAAGGAAGTGCCGAAGGGCGCCGACGTCAGCCCTGCGCTCGTCGGTCGCGTCTTCTACCTCTACCACGAGATCGCCGGCGGACGCTTGGCCGAAGCGTGGCACATGCCGCAGGACATCGTCGCGGTCGCGGGGTGCCACCATCGCTTCCAAGAGAATCAGCACAATCAAAAGGATGCGGCGCTCGTGAGTCTGGCGTTGCGCCTCGACATGGTTCTGGGCCGAGACGACTGCGATGCGGGCGACATGCTGCTGCTCCCCGAGATGGAGTTCTTGGCGCTCCCGACGTCGACGCGTCAACTCGTCGTAGAAGCCGCGCAGGAAGCGCGCGAGTCGGCGCTCAAGACGGCCGCTGCGTGAGAGCGAAGTCCCACGCCGGCTGATCCGGCGTCGGCGCGCTGAATTTCAGGCGCTCTTTCAGCGTCGGGTGCTCGAACTCGAGCGCGACTGCGTGCAGAGCGATGCTCTTGTCGGGGAGCGGTGCAGACGCGCCGTATTTCAGATCGCCGAGCAGCGGCGTGCCGAGCGACGCGGCCGCGACGCGCAGTTGATGCGGCCGGCCGGTCTCGGGAGTCAGTTCGTAAAGCGTGCGACCGGCTCTACACTCGAGCACGCGCCAGCGCGTGATCGCTTGCTTGGCGATCGCGCTCGGTCGCTCGACGACTCGCACACGGTTCGTGGATTCGTCTTTCACGAGCCACTGCGACAGCGCGCCCGACCGAGCGCGCGGTTCGCCTTCGCCGACGCCCCAGTACGTCTTGTGAGCCATGCGCGTGCGGAATTGTTCAGAGAGTCGCGAGGCAGACTTCGACGTGCGCGCGAACACCATCACGCCTGAAACGGGACGATCGAGGCGGTGCACGATGCCGAGGAACACGTCGCCCTCCTTCGCGAATTCGCGACGCACCCACTCCTTCGCGATGTCGAACAAGCTCTCGTCACCGGTCTCGTCGGGCACCGCCGGAACGCCAGCCGGTTTCGCGACGACGAGCAAGTGGTTGTCGGAGAAGAGCACCTCGAGGTCGTGGCGCACGCTCAAATTCCCCGCGAAAAACGCGCGCAGAAGCCGCACGGCAGCAAGCGCTGGCCGTCTTCTTCGGGCAGGGCGAGTTCGCCGGCGTCGACGGAGCCGGCGCCGAGTTCGCCAAGCAGGTTCTCGAACGTGAGCGGTGAACAACCGATCGCGTACGTCGAGAGAATGACGAGCGCGCGCTCGCCGATCACGTCTTTCACTGCGTGAATCAACGGCGCGATGTCGTCCTCGAACTGCCACGTCTCGCCTTTCGGCCCACGTCCGTGGTGCGGCGGATCGAGCAACACGACGTGGTAACTCGTCTTACGCCGTGCTTCACGGCGTGTGAATGCGAGTGCATCGTCGACGACCACTCGCAATGCATCGGCGGCCAGTCCCGAAGCTGTCGCATTTTCGCGCGTCCATGTCACCGACGTCTTCGAAGCGTCGACGTGCGTGACCTCGTATCCGGCTTGCGCGGCCAAGACGCTCGCGGCCCCTGTATATCCGAACAGGTTCAAGAGTCGCGGTCGCTCGACGTCGAAGCGTTGGCGCACGCTCGCGACGTGCTCCCAATTCGCGGCTTGCTCGGGAAAGAGGCCGACGTGCTTGAACGGCGTCGGTCGCACGAGAAACGTCGCACCGTCGAAGCGCACCGACCATTCCGGCGGGACTCGCGCTCCGCCGCGTGCTTGCCAGCGACCTCCGCGGTCGGATTCGCGCACGAACACGAGATCCGCCGCGTCCCACTTTTTCGCGTCGAGCCGCTTCGACCACATCGCCTGCGGATCCGGTCGACGCAGCGTGGTGCGCCCTAAGCGCTCCAATTTTTCCGCACCGCCCGAATCAACGAGCGCGTAGTCCGCGAACTTCGGGAACGCGAAAACGCTGGGACGGAGACCGCTCATGGAGTTCGCAGGATAGCTCGGTGGGTGCCGCGACTACTCGCGCCCGTCGAGCAAATTGCCCAGGCCACCGAGAACGGAGCCTTCCTCCTTGCGCGATCGACTGGCCGACGTGATGCGGTCGGCAAGACGCGAAAGAGGCAGCGATTGCAGCCAAACTCGGCCCGGTCCACGCAGCGTCGCGAAGAACAAACCCTCGCCGCCGAACAGCGCCGTCTTGATGCCGCCGACGAATTGAATGTCGAAGTCGATCGTCGGTTGATACGCGACGACGCAGCCAGTGTCGATGCGCAACGTCTCGCCTCCTGCAAGATCCATCGAGTGCACGCATCCGCCGGCGTGCACGAACGTCAGTCCGTCGCCGGTCAAGCGCTGCATGATGAAGCCTTCGCCGCCGAAGAGGCCGACGCCGATGCGCTTCTGGAACGCGATGCTCATCTCGACGCCGCGTGCGGCGCACAAGAACGAATCCTTCTGACAGATGAGTTCGCCGCCGAGTTGCGCGAGATCCATCGGCAGGATCTTGCCCGGATAGGGCGCTGCGAACGCGACGCGCTGCTTGCCTTGCCCTTTGTTCTCGTACACGGTCATGAACAAGCTCTCGCCCGTCACGATGCGCTTGCCGGCGCCGACGAGCTTGCCGAGGAACCCCTGGCTCTGCGCGTTGCCGTCGCCGAACACCGTCTGCATCGCGATGCCGTTCGTCATGTACATCATCGAACCGGCTTCGGCGATCGCGCATTCTCCCGGGTCGAGCTCGACCTCTACGAACTGCATGTCGTCACCGCGGATGATGAAGTCGATATCGTGTGCACGGCGGCCGGGCATCGACGGCGCGTGCGGCGGCGGAACCTTGGAACCACTGATTTCTGCGGCAAAACGCGGCACTTTGGCGAGCGGTGTCCACTCTTTCAGCTCGGGCCCCCAGACGAGCGACGTGCCGTCGATCGTCTTCGAGCGGATGCTCGCGATCACTTCGTTTTCGGAGACGGGGCCGACTTGGTGGCCGCCGATCGACATGTACCAATTGTTCGTGTTGCTCATGGAATCGTCGTGATCGAGTGCGTTCGTGGGGATGTGAGCGAAAGGTCGGCGCGTGCGCGGCGCGTGTGCTCTTGGGTCAGGTGGCGCGAGCGATGCTCTGCGCAGCGGCCTTCTCGAGTCGTTCGACAGAGTTGCGATCGAGCCTCAAGAGTGTGCTCAATCGATCCAACCACGCGCGCTCGGCCGGGTTCACGCTGGAGTCGGCGCGCACGACGGCGAACGCGAGCGTGTACAGATCGCTCGCCAGTTTCGGATCGTTCACGCCCGCGACGATCGCTTCGAGCGGACGCGGATTCGAAAGCTCTTGCAGCACGCCTTTGTCGGCGCCGGCTGCGCGCGCTTCGGAGAGAATGCGCGCGTATTCGGCCTCGCCCAGTTCTCCGTCGGAGCGCGCGGCGCTCACGAGCAATGCGGCGATACGCGGCAATCCGTCGCTCGTGTTCGCGACCACTTCGACGCTGGAGCGCGAGCCCGGCAAAGGCGGCGGCAGCGACGGACGAGTCGGCATCACGTTCGCAGGCAGACTGTCCGGCGACAGAGGTCCGCTACCGCCGATCGTCGCGTTCGCGGTCGATCCGCCGCCGCGCGTGCGCCAGATTTCGTACGCGCCGAATCCCAGAGCCGCCGCAGTCAAAATCGTGCCCGTGTTGAGGAACGACTTGTTGCCGCCGCCCAGAAAACGCGCGACTTGGTTGTGCGGTTTGGCGCGCGCACCGAGTGCTCCGCGAACGAGTGAACCGAGAATGCCGTCGAGTTGGATCATGGGAGGATTGGGCGAGCCCTATGCACGAATGCGGGCGGACATTCGACACGATCCCTGGAAACTTCGCCAACAGCGAGTCGACGCGCGAGCGAAAGCATCGCGCCGGGAAGCAACCACGACGACGCCGGAGGTTGGCGCATGGTTCGTGCGGCGTCGCGAAGTACCATCGTCGGAATGCCCGTCGCCGACCACACTGCGCTGCGACGATTGCGCGTCGGCAGCGTCCCCTACCTCGTCGGGCGACCGCTCGATCTGGGGCTCGAGCACGAACCTGCAATCGAGTTTTCGAAGCACGTCCCTGCGGAACTCGTCGTGCGCTTGCGTAGCGGTGAGCTCGACGTCGCGCTCGTCAGTTCGATCGAGTTGTTCCGTGCGCCGGGGTATCGCTACATCGACGGAATCGCCGTCGCAGGCGCGAGCGAAGTCGCCAGCGTGCAGCTGTTCTTGCGCCGACCGATTCGGGACGTGCGCTCGATCGCGCTCGATCCGGCCAGTCGCGCGGCGGCGACGCTCGTGCGCATTCTGTGCGGTCGCGATCTCGACGCGCCGGGCAACGGCAAACCGCAAACAGCGCCTGAATTCGTCGAGGTCGCGCCCGGCCGCGATCCACGCGAAGCTGCAACCGAAGCTTGGCTGCGCATCGGCGACGCGGCCTTGCGCGAGCACTGGACCGAGCCCGAACTGCCGGTCTTCAATCCCTCACGCGAGTGGGCTCTGCGAACCGCGCTGCCTTTCGTGTTCGCGTGTTGGATCGTGCGGGCCGATGCTGCGCTCGAAGAACCGCACGTCGAGGCGTTTCGACGCGCACGCACTCGCGGTCGTGCGGCGCGCGAGAAGCTCGCCGACGAAGCAGCCGCGACCTGGAATCTTCCGCCCGAGAAATGTCGCCGCTACCTCGTCGAAGAATGTCTGTACGAGCCCGGCGCGGCCATGCAGCGCGCGTTGACTCGTTTTCGCGACGAAGCGGCGGCGCTCGGATTGTGCGACGGTACGCTCTCGCCCTCACCCATCGAAGGCGCCTGATGTCCCCTCGCATTCTCAATACGAAAACGTGCCCGCACTGCGGCAGCGCGCTCACGAAACCGACGCCGCGCGTGTGTCCGCATTGCGCCGGTTCGCTGCAGAAACGCTTCCTCTCGATCGGCTGTCTGTCGTCCGCTCCGCCCGTGTTGCTCTTCGCGTGGGGAGTGTGGCGTCTCCTCGGTTGAGCGTCGCGCGGCGGACTGATAGATAGGCGGGCATGGACGACACCACGGACCAAACACCGACGCTCTTCGACGAGATCGAGAACGAGGAGGAGCGCGTGAGCTCCAAGAAACCGGCGGGCGCGAAGAAGGCGAGCGCTAAAAAGGGCTCGGAAACAGCCGAATCAGCCCCTTCCAAGCCTGCGAAGAACGCGACTGTCGAGACTCCCGTCGAGAGCGAGCCCGCGGCGTCCACGAAGGTCGAGGCGAAGGCTAAGGCCGAAAAGTCGAGCGACTCGGGCGAGCGCACTGGCACGCGCAAGTCGGCCGCCGAAATGGCGACGAAGCAACGCGACATTTCGGTCGCAGAGTTCTTCACGAAGAACCGGCACTTGCTCGGATTCGATTCGCCGCTGAAAGCGCTGCTCACCGCGGTGAAAGAAGCGGTCGACAACTCGCTCGACGCGTGCGAGGAAGCCGGCATCCTGCCCGAAATCTCGGTCGAGATCACGCCGACGGGCGAAGACCGCTTCCGCATGATCGTGGAGGACAACGGTCCGGGCATCGTCGCCGAGCAGATCGGCAAAGTGTTCGGGAAGCTTCTGTACGGATCGAAGTTCCACAAGCTCAGCCAATCGCGCGGTCAACAAGGCATCGGCATCAGCGCGGCCGTCATGTACGGCCAACTCACGACCGGCAAACCGGCGCGCATTTTGTCGCGCACGAGCAAACGCGCCGAAGCGCACGAGTTCCTGTTGTCCGTCGACACCGCGCAGAACAAGCCCGACATCCACGACAAGAAGACGAGCGCGTGGGAGAAGGATCACGGCACGCGCGTCGAGATCGAGATGGAAGCGCGCTACCAGAAAGGTTTGCGCTCGGTCGACATGTACTTGAAGCAGACGGCGATCGCGAATCCGCACGTCACGATCCACTACACCGATCCGGGTGCCGAGAAGGTCACGTACGAACGTTCGACGAAGGAACTGCCCGCTGCCGTCGAAGAGATCAAACCGCATCCGCACGGGGTCGAACTCGGTCGCTTGATCGGGATGTTGAAGGAAACGGAGTCGCGCACGCTGACCGGTTTCATGCAGGAAGAGTTCTCGCGCGTCGGGCCAAAGGTCGCGCTCGACATCTGCAAGCTCGCGAAAGTCTCGGAGAAAGCGCATCCGGCGCGCATCGCGCGCGAGGAAGCGAGTGCGCTGCACGTCGCGATCCAGAAGTCGAAGATCATGGCGCCGAGCACGAACTGCATCTCGCCGATCGGCGAAGAGCTGGTGCTGTCAGGCTTGAAGAAAGAGCTCGAGGCCGATTTCTATTTCGCCAATTCACGCACGCCGGCGGTGTACCGCGGCAATCCGTTCGTGATCGAAGTCGGTATCGCGTACGGCAAGCCGGGCGGTGTCGGGCTCGATGTGACGACGGAAGGTCGCATCGTGAAGAAGGACAAGGCCGTCGTCGCGACCGAAGAACTCGTCGGCAACGCGGACGAACCGATCCGCGTGCTGCGCTTCGCCAACCGTGTGCCCCTCCTGCATCAACAAGCTGCGTGCGCGGTCACAAAGGCCGTCATCCAAACGAATTGGCGCGCGTACGGTTTGCAGCATCCGAAGGGCGCGCTGCCGTTGGGCGCGATGGCGGTGATGGTGCACATCGCAAGCGTGTGGGTCCCCTTCACATCCGAGTCGAAGGAAGCGATCGCCTCCTACGAAGAGATCATGAAGGAGATCAAGCTCGGCCTGCAGGAATGCGGTCGACGCTTGGGCACGTACATCCGCAAGGGCAAGCGTTTGCAGTCGGAATTCGACAAGCGCAACTATATCGAGACGTACATTCCGCACATCGGGATCGCGCTGCAGGAGATCCTCGATCTGGATGATGCGGCGCGGGACGAGACGGTGAAGACGCTCGACGACGTGTTGCAGAAGAGTCGCAAGTTCTGACGGGAGTTGTGGACAACGAGCAGGACGCCCAACCGGAAGAGGTTTCGTGTGCAGCGCCCACGCTCAAGTGCACCATGGCTGTGTGGTTGAGCTTCTTGACCTCCCACAGATCCGTCGCGTTGTTCGGCCCGAAGAACTGGTGCGCGGCGCCTTCGAGCCAACCGTAGAACGCGAGTTCGAACGCGCCCATCATGTCCTTGCGCGTGAGGACTGGATGACACTTGTCCCACACGATGGCCTGCGAGAAGTTAGAGGCCGTTCTCTTTCAACGCGCTCGGGTAGTTGGCGAGGTTCGCGTAGCCGCCTCAGATGTAGAACCCACGCCCCGGCTCGAGCGCGTAGGCGAAGTTGCCGAACCACGCGCGCAGCATGGCGTCGAACGCCTCGTCGGTGACGAAGTCGTTTGCGAGCGGACGGTCCTTCGGCCGCATCTTCTCGGTCGTCTTCTTGCTGTTCTGATTGTAAGCGTCTGCCGGTCCCTCAGCTTTTGGCCTGGACACCCCCCGGTGTCAGGATAGTTGTCGGCTCCCGAGCGAGGGGTCCTATCGCGTCGCGTAGCGGCGTGATGGGCTCGCCG
>ENA-ORBV01010337-ORBV01010337.1-microbial-mat-metagenome-genome-assembly--contig:-NODE-10337-length-14981-cov-13.782072_pt1 | contig 14981 bp, 15 predicted proteins | sample MGYA00237777_ERZ505514 | MGnify/ENA primary metagenome ERZ505514 (study PRJEB26160, sample SAMN06269048) | microbial mat metagenome | isolation source: Oligotrophic lake microbial mat | place... | reverse complement strand
ATTTTAGAATAATTAATTGATTTTCAATGTTTTGCGAACTGCCAACTGCTTACTGTAAACTGCCTACTTACTTATTTAAAAATAACTATATGAAAATTTTAAAAATAGTTTCTTTAATAGCAACGGGCATGCTGCTATTCTCATGCGAGAAAAACGTGTTGGATAAAAATCCTTTGGGCGAAATAGACGAAGGGCTGGTATGGACTGATGTTAACCTGGCTACTCTTTATGTGAATAATATTTATGCAGCAATACCCGGAGGTATTCAACGCAACATGGATTGCGCCACCAATTTAGGCGACCAGGGGCATAACTGGATGTCTACCCAAACTTGGAATATTGGTGATATAACTCCGGCTTCCGCACCTTTTCAGGATGAATGGTACATATGCTATACGCAAATCAGGGCTGCAAACAATGTTTTGGTCAATGCAGGTACTCTTCAAGGTAGTCCTGCTGCTATTGACCAACTGAAAGGACAGGCTTATTTTCTAAGGGCTTATTACTATACCGAACTCGTTAACCTGTTTGGAGGCGTTCCGTTAATTGACAAGCCCCAGGCGCTGACCGATGATTTAATGGTGGCACGCAATTCGTATGACGAGTGTGTAGGTTTCATTTCTTCTGATCTCGACCAGGCAGCAACTTTATTGCCCGAACAATGGGATGGTGCGGATTTAGGTAGAGCAAGTAAAGGAGCAGCATTGGCCTTAAAGTCGAGAATATTATTAAGCGCTGCCAGTCCTTTGCATAACCAAAGTAACTCCAGTGCAAAATGGCAGGCTGCCTCAGACGCTGCCAAAGCAGTGATAGACCTGGGTGTTTATTCTTTATACCCCGATTACTACAGATTGTTTCACGTTGACAATAACTCCGAAGTAATATTCGATCTGCAATATGCATTTCCTATTCGTACCCAGGGAGCCGAATACTGGCTAAATCCACAGGGTTTTCAGGGAGCATTTGGTGCCCTAAGACCCAGTCAGCAACTGGTTGATATGTATGAAATGAGCAATGGTAAAGCCATCAATGAAGCTGGTTCCGGTTACGATCCTAATAATCCTTATGTTAACCGTGATCCAAGGTTCTACAAATCTATTTTATACAATGGTGCCCCATGGCGTGGTCGAATTGTGGAAACATTTACAGATGGCGCAAGCGGCCCCGGTCAATTTGACCAATATGCTACAGGTGGCCAAATGACGGGTTACTACGGCCGTAAGTTTATAAGCGAGGCAAACCCAATTGGTGGTGCCGACAAAGCCAACGAAAATTGGATTTTAATTCGGTATGTGGAAATATTGCTGGACTATGCAGAGGCGCAAATAGCCCTTGGTAATAATGATGAGGGCCGCAAATACATCAACATGGTTCGCACTCGTGCCGGCTTGCCCGATCTTAATACTTCATTGGCTGGAACCGCATTAAGGGATAAGTTACGAAGCGAAAGAACAGTTGAATTGCCGTTTGAAGAAGTATATTTCTTTGATGTTCGCCGATGGAAAGTTGCCGAGGTTTTAGTGGGCGAACCCATAAAGAAAATGGAAATTACCGCAACAGGCCCCAATCAATATACCTACGAGGTAAAAGATATGGAGACCCGTGAGTGGAGGCCTGCTTTCTATTATTTGCCCATTCCCCAGGATGAAATAAATAAAAATCCCAAATTGCAACAGAACCCCGGTTATTGATTAAACGATGATGCCGGTTAGTTTCGGTGCCCATAAGAATTAAACTTAAGGTATCAATTACCCAAAACCTCCCGATTGTATGAAATATGTAACGTGCAGTTTATTGGTCTTAGCAGGATTTATGTTTATTGATTGCGGTGTTTCAGCGCAGGTAAACATAAGGGCTGTACCCAATGACCAAAATCCCAAAGTCATTTATGTCACCAACGACAGCCTTTCGTTAACCATACAGTTAAACGACCGGTTAGAGGTTTCTTCGTTGCTCTACAAACCGTCCAATACGGAGATGCTGCAGGCGGACAAACCTATGCCGCTCGTAAGCATCGACAATAACTGGACTCTTAACAATGTGGGGTTTGGACTGCGTGAGGTAACCATCAAACGGTCGGGAACTACGGCCAGTGTGCAGATACACGCTTATTCCAATTATCCCGAAAACCCGTTTCATCTGTTGATTAACCTGGGTTTCGACAACAGTCCTTCCATTGCAGCAGACATTAAAATTACCAACCAATTCATAGACGGTGTTAGCGACTTGTACCGCAGCGAAAGCAGTACTTCCCTAGTACCAAGGCTTCCATGGCTTTCATTGCTTCAACCCGATCCCGGTGGCGAAAGACGGCTGCTGTATAAAAAGGGATACAACTATGTGTTGGAAAAATATTCCGAAAGTGTAATGGCTGACTACCATGCGGTGGATAACTGGGAGCGTCAGCCAAAGGCACCAACCGTAGACATGCAATATTACGAGGACCCCGCTTTTCCTACAGTGCTTGAGTTTCCCGGTAAACAAATAAGTGTAATGGTTGACCGTGCCCAAACGGAGGTTAATTGGAGTGCAGCCACTATTAAAGAAGCTTTATGGCCCAGCAGCACCATCGATATTAAAAAACAGGATACCGTACAGGTGTTTAAAGGGACGATAAAATTCTTTACCGGCGACTGGCACCAGGCCTTTAACTGGTATCGCAATAAAGTGAGAAATGCATTTGATTTCTCGTTTTATAAGCGACCGGGTCTTGCAAAGTACAAGAAGGATTTTCTTGCTTATCATTCATTTATTTTCAACCATCGGTTGTACGATCCGATCACCAATACTTACCTGGTCGAAAACTTTCTCAACAATGCCAAAAAGGAATACGGCGGCTTCGACCAGTTTTACTTTTGGCATGCCTACCCCAGGGTGGGGGTGGATAGCCGTGACCAGTTTGCGCTATACGAAGACCTGCCCGGTGGTTTGGCCGGGGTAAAAGATTTTGTAGACAGGGCACACAAACTAAACAGCCACGTGTACCTCGCCTACAATCCATGGGATGTAATTGGCAAACGAACCGATATGTACCAGACGCAGGCCGTGGTATTGGGAAAAGTAAACGCCGATGGCTTATTGCTTGACACGGAAAGAAAATCGAATAATAAATTCAGGAAGGCGGTAGATGTATACAATCCTGATGCCTTGTTTGTAACCGAAGGCAGGCCAGACCTAGATGGTTTGGAAGTAACCACTACCAGTTGGGATCATCCCCGAACCAGCCTGCCCATGCCACGCATAGACCTGCTTCGTTTTATTATTCCCGAACACAGGGCCTTTCAAATACAGCGCTGGGACCGTGACAGAATACCACTCATAAAAAAAGCGTTTTTCAATGCCACCGGCTTGGTGGTATGGGACGATGTATTTGGCGAAATCAACCTGCAGTCAGCCGACGAAAAAATATTGATACATCGGTACAACACCATCATGCACGATTTTTCAGATGCAATCAATTCAGCCGACGTAGTACCGCTGATTCCTACTTTCAAAGACGAATTGTTTGTAAATGGATTTTTAGGGAGCGATGTAAAAGTATTTACCCTGTACCAGGCCAACCATGCAGGCGTATCGCATTTTTTCGACAACCGGATTATTGGCAAATTATTCAACATCAACCTGCCCGACAACTGGCATATAACGGATGTGTGGAATAAACGGCAGGTTGACATACAGGAAGTGCAGGGAATAAAATCAATTTTTCTTCCCCGGGAAATGCCCGAAGACCTTGGTTGTTTGGTGGCAACACCCCGGTTACTGAAAGTTGATAAAACGAATGAAGGTTGGAATGTTACTACCCCGGGATTAACTAAGGGAACGATCGAATTAATAGGGTTTGATGCAGGTATGCGAAACGAAATTACAAAAAGCACTGAGGCTGCAGCAGGCTTAACGTTTAGCAAGCCTGAATGCCGACAGAGTGCCGATGGTTATGTAATGGTTCAATACCGCAACCAGGAAAATGAAGTAAAGGATGTGTACCTTATTAAGTTAGGTTATTAAAAACCTTAAAATATTAATATAGTTATGAGACAAATCTCTTTTAAATTTTTTAAAACCATGTTAACGATGGCAGGTATGTGCGTTGCTTGCTATGCGTCCGCACAGCAGGCAACCAGCGGTATAGTTTTGGTAAAAGGTACAAAATTTCACTACCTGCAGCAAAACCGCTGGCGTGAAGGGCTTGAATTGAACAACTATAAAGAAGGACCTTTGGGCGACACTTATGTAGAGGAATACGATGTGGACTTGAAAGATTTTTACATGGACAAAACCGAAGTGACCAATAAACAATACAAGGCCTTTTTGGATGCTACCGGTTATAAACCAAAGTTTGATCAGAACTTTTTGAAGCATTGGAAAAACGGAACGTATCCCAAAGGGCAGGACAATTATCCGGTGGTATATATTGATTTGGATGATGCCAAAGCTTATGCGGCATGGGCGGAAAAAGAATTGCCTACGGAAGCCGAATGGCAATATGCAGCGCAAGGCAACGATGGAAGATTATTTCCATGGGGCGACCAATGGGACAGTACACTTGCTAATGTGGGAAGCAGCGGTGCAAGGGCCGTTGGCTCGTACCCTGGCGGTGCCAGCCCCTTTGGTGTATTGGATATGACGGGCAATGTGGCCGAAATGACCGATAGCTTTCACGACGATGGAATGCACTGGTTTTCATACCTGCGTGGTGGCAGTTGGTTCCAGTCGTATTACAGTCTATGGTATACCGAAAATGGATTGCTAACCAATAACCAGCGGCTAAAATTCTGGTGGCTCAATCCCGGGTATAACAGGTCCGAAGCTGTTGGTTTCAGGTGCGTAAAACGATAAACTGATGAACACACAATCACTACTTTAAAAACTTCTTACAATGAAACATATGAAAGAAGGAAAAAATGACTTGGCAGCTCTATTAAAACTCACCAAAGTAGTAAGGCATTCGCAATAATTAAATGGAGCCATAAACAAAAAATCAAGTGATTATGAAAATAAAAACAATTGGATTGATAAGCATGGTGGCCTGATGTATATCATCCAAGCACAACGGGCCACGCCTCCAACTGTAGACATGACAAAGGGTTGGAAAATATTTTTGGGCGACAATCCGGCCTTTGCACAGCCGACATTCGCCGCTGGAAAACTGCACCCGATGTATTGGGTCTTCCTGTTCATAAAATGGAAATTACAAAAATTGCTGTCAAGCAGTTTACTTATAAAGTAAAAGAAATGGAAACACGTTCCTGGAGAGAGGCTTTGTATTATCTGCCGATACCACAGAATAAAATCAATAAAAACCCAAACCTTGTTCAAAACACGGGTTACTGATTAAAAAAATAAACACTATTTAAAAATGTTTCAATGAAAAATAATAGTATTACATTTGGCTTGCTTTTGATGAGTCTTTTATTTAGTTGTTATAGTAAACAAAAAAGCTTAAAAACTGGTATAACCACAAATTATTATATCAACTCAAACACAGGGGATGATAATAATAAAGGCATCTCAGAAAATTCACCATGGAAAAGTTTAAAGAATTTAAGTAACCAAAAGTTTTTACCAGGGGATAGTATATTGTTTGCAAAAGGCTCGGCTTTTCAGGGAGGTTTTATTGTAAGCAGCTCCGGCAAGCCCGGAAAAGAAATTGTTTTCTCCACATACGGTAAAGGCAACAGTCCGGCTTTTACAAACTCGGATTATAGTTTTTTGAATGGTAGTGTTATCCGGTTGCAAGGAAGCTATATAACCATTGATGGCTTACATTTTATGAATTGCGCAAATGCCGCAACAAAAGTTGACAAAGAAATACTTCTAATGGGTGCTGTGTATGGCGTAACGGGATCAGATCATTTAAACATTAAAAACAATGAATTTGAGGATTGCCCAATTGGTATTTACATCAATGGTCAACACTGCGTAGTTGCAAACAATAACCTCCACGATTGCAACCGTTTTCTTTCTGAGCCCGACTGGGGTCCCATTGGTATTGTAATAGGCAATGCATACAATGACGTAAGTTATAATCAATGCACGAACTATGTAAAAGTTGGCGGAAACTATGGCGCTGACGGGGGCTTCATAGAATTCGAAGATCGATATTTCGGCAACAAAGTTCATCATGTTAATGTCCATCACAACACATCAATAGCCAATCAGGGTTTTCTTGAAATAGAATCTAAAGTAACCGGCGACAGCCTCAATGTTTACTACAATTTTAGTGACGATTACCAGCAATTTATTTTCTATTGGGGAGGTAATCGTTCAAGGGTAGACAACAATACCGTTATAAGAACAAGACCTTCCAATCATGGCTCAGTTAACACGGTGTTTACGATGACGAACCCTGATTTCTCTTTAAAGAACAATATTTTTCTTGTGGCAAATGGAATACAAGTTTGGATAACAGCTCCTTATAATGTTGGCAATTACGCAAAGGTTATTCATGAAAACAATATTTATTATTGCTTAGATGCAAGTACAGCAGACCCCTGCGGAAAACCACTTGGTGAAAGTGAGAAGATTATTGATCCGCAATTCCTGAGTATAACTAATTCAGATTATCGCATAAATGCAAACAGTCCTGCAATCAAGGCCGGGCAATGGCTTGGTTACAGCACTGATTTGGAAAATAAAATGTTGCCGAAAAATAGTGCGCCGGATATTGGCGCTTATCAATTTAAATAATTTAAAAGAAGTTGATTATTTGAAAAGAAAATAACACAACTTATTCAAAACAAACGCTGTGAAACGTTATAAATAACTATTAACGACTAACTAATATTTAAAATTATGAAAAAATTATTTGTAACATTAGCTACGATGATCTGCTTGGGATCATGTTCTAAAGAGGTTAATCCGAATGTAAATCCGGTTAACCCGAATGCAAATCCGGTTAACCCGAATGCAAATCAGGCTACCAAAAAAGTGTATGATTATTTGTGGGACTTAAGCTATGGAACTACCCCAGGTGTAATTGTGGGGCAAAATGCAGGACATGGAGCCGACTATTTCTTCAATCCAGATAATCCAGATTTTATAGGTGCATATAAATATAATATAGATTCGCTAGTTATGAAGAGCGGTAAATATCCCGGAATGTTAGGCGTTGATTATGAATATACCTTGACAAACAGCCTTGAAACCTTAAAAAGAGTAAACACTTCACTGGCGGCATACTGGAACGCGGGTGGTCTTATTACCATAAATTATACACCACGTAATATTTTGACAGATGATATTTTGTATGAAAATGATCATCCTCAGGACAGTCGATCGGACTCTCGCACTGCCGGACAAATGAACAAAATTTTACCCGGTGGAAGTTTAAGAAGTGCTTGGCTTGCTCGGTTGGATGTAATTACTGCTGCTCTTCAGGATTTACAAACTAAGGGCGTTACAGTTCTTTGGCGTCCTATGCAGGAATTTAATGGCTGGTGGTTTTGGTATGGATTAAATACTCCTGGCAGACCTGCCGGGCAGTCTAATGCCGACTATATTGCAGTTTGGAAGGATATGTATAACTATTTTACCAATACAAAAAAGCTAAACAATTTGTTGTGGGTATATGCCCCAGTTGGCGACCCTTTTGGCTCCCCTTATCCAGGGAGTGCTTTTGTAGATATTGTTGCCCCTACATCTTATCAAGATTTTCCCATTCAGGCATATGAGGAGGATGCAGCTTACTATGAAGTAGCTTTTGGAGGCAAAAAAATACTAGCAATGTCTGAATTTGGTCCCAGTGATACAATCCGAATTGATAATAGGCAGTATCTTACAACTATGAGCAAAAACCCTAAGTTTGCTTATTTTGTTGCCTGGCATGATGAATGGAGTATTCAAGATAATAATAATGCTTCTGAAATGATGAACGATTCACGGTCAATTACCCGTGATAAAATACCTAACCTAAAATAGATAACATTTAAAATTATGAAAAATCTATTTGTAACATTTCTATTTGTAACATTGGCCATGATGAGCTGCGAATACAGTGACGCAAAAGCTCAATAGAATTATTATAGAACAAAAGTGACGCAACAAAAGCATTATAGTAGCAATACAGTTTGATTCATAATTATATTTAAAAAACATAAATCTTGATATGAAAAAATTAATCACAATTGGTCTTTTATTTTTTGTGCTCAATGCGCTGCATGCACAAAAAACAATTACTATTTCAAAAGATGTTTTGAAAGATAAAATTAAAGGCGGCTGGGCCGGGCAAACGATCGGTGTTACGTTTGGTGGCCCTTATGAATTCCGGTTCCAGGGTACGTTTATCGGCGACTATCAGCCCCTTGTATGGAACGATAGTTTAGTAAAGCATAATATGATTGATAACGCAGGCCTGTATGATGACCTTTATATGGACCTCACATTTGTTGATGTGTTTGAGAAGTATGGTTTGGATGCGCCTGTTGATTCTTTTGCGAATGCGTTTGCACATGCCGGTTATATGCTTTGGCATGCCAACCAAGCAGGGCGTTACAATATTTTAAATGGTATTAAAGCGCCACAAAGCGGGGCATGGCAAAACAATCCGCATGCCGACTGTATTGACTACCAGATTGAAAGTGATTTTTCCGGATTGATGAGCCCGGCTATGCCTAATGCCGCTTCAAAAATAAGTGACAAAATTGGGCACATCATGAACTATGGAGATGGATGGTATGGTGGAGTTTATGTGGGTGCTATGTATGCACTGGCATTTACTTCAAGTGATATAAATTTTATTGTAAATGAAGGCTTAAAAACAATACCTGTACAAAGTGAATTTTATAAATGCATTCACGATGTGATTGATTGGCATAAAAAATATCCGGACGACTGGAAACAAACCTGGCTTAATGTGCAACGCAAATGGGCAAATGATATTGGTTGCCCTGATGGCGTTTTCCATCCCTTTAATATTGATGCAACCGTAAATGCCGCCTACGTGGTAATGGGCTTGTTGTATGGCGGTGGAGATTTTACAAAATCAATGGAAATAGCCACACGCTGCGGGCAGGATGCAGATTGCAACCCTTCAACGGTTGGTGGTATTTTGGGTACGGTCTTAGGTTATGATAAAATTCCTGCTTACTGGAAAAGAAGTTTGAAGGAGGCTGAGGACATTGATTTCAAATACACGACTATGAGCCTGAATGACGTGTATGAAATAGGCTACAAACATGCATTGCAAAATATTGAAAAAAATGGAGGGAAGGTAAATGCATTGAATGTGACAATACCTGCCCAACAACCTGTTGTCGTCCGGTTTGAAAAAAGTTTTGATGGCCATTATCCGGTAGCCAAAATACCTGTTACCTGGAACAGTACTCAAGATGAATTGAGTTTTGATTTTGATGGAATTGGTTTTGTATTAATGGGCGATGCATCGGAATGGGACAGTAAATCGACTTATGTTTTTAACACGGAGCTTTACCTTGATGGCAAACTAATTGAAAGCCGGAATCTACCTGTAAACTATACTACCCGCAGCAATGAACTTGCTTGGAAATACCAATTGCCAAAAGGTAAACATGCTGTAAGAATGAAAATATTAAATCCATCAACTGAATTTTCAGTAAAGTCATCGCAGGCTATTATTTATTCAGATAAACCTGTTGATGGAATTCAGGTAAATATGAATGCCGCAAAAAAATAATTTCAATACTTATAAAACCAACCCACATGTTCATCATAGAAAATTATTCAACCGCCATTCTGTTCTGCATCATCACTATGTTATGTTGGGGTTCATGGGCAAACACTCAAAAACTTGCAGCACGCAGTTGGCGGTTTGAATTATTTTACTGGGATTATGTATTCGGTATTTTATTGCTTTCGCTTGTTTTTGCGTTTACACTGGGTAGCACTGGAATCGGCGGAAGAAGTTTTACGGAAGACATTACACAGGCAGATAACGACAGTATTTTTTCCGCGGTTATTGGTGGCGTTATTTTTAATGCTGCCAATATTTTACTGGTGGCTGCCATTGCTATTGCAGGTATGGCTGTTGCGTTTCCGGTAGGTATTGGTTTGGCATTGGTGATTGGTGTAGTGGTAAATTATATTGCAAATCCGGTAGGAAATCAGTTGTTGTTATTTAGCGGTGTTGCATTGATTGTAATAGCTATTTTACTCAATGCAAATGCTTATAGAAAAATGCAGGCGGGTAATAAAAATACTTCTTCAAAAGGTTTGTTGCTTTCGATTATTGCAGGTGTGCTGATGGGCTTTTTTTATAAGTATGTTGCCGCCGCCATATTCCTCGATTTTAATGTTCCCGAAGCAGGTAAGTTGAGCCCTTATACGGCCGTTGTGTTTTTTTCTCTGGGCATTTTACTCAGCAATTTTTTGTTCAACACGCTGCTCATGCGCAAGCCATTTGTAGGCGCTCCGGTTAGCTATTCCGATTATTTTAAAGGGAGTCTAAAGAACCACATTACGGGTATTTTGGGCGGTATTATCTGGTGTGTGGGTATGTCGTTCAGCATCATTGCATCGGGTAAGGCAGGTCCCGCCATTTCTTATGGATTGGGACAGGGAGCAACTGTTGTCGCCGCTGTTTGGGGCATCTTGATTTGGAAAGAATTTCGCAATGCACCTAAAGGAACATCCGCTGTGTTAAACCTCATGCTGCTGTTATATTTAGCTGGATTAAGTTTGATTATCGCTGCGCGTTAGAAGGAAAGATTATACGACCCCTGGTTTGGGTTTTCCTAGCCTGCGTAATTGTTTCGATTGTATTTGTTATCTCAGAGGCAAGCAAGTGATTAAAAATCAATTATGCGGTATTGATTCTGCGTCCCCTTCTTTTAAATATTTTTTTGAAAACCAAATATTGGTAATAACGCAATTGGATAAAATAGGCATGTTATGAATAAATTAAAAGAATATGTAGGCTCATACGGATGATTTTATCCTAACTACAGGTTTCCGTTCATTATGTTGGGCCCGGCTGGCGCTTACACAAAAATAGTGAGCCGTTTTGTTGGGTCTAAGAGTATGTTTAAATTTCCATTTACTAAATTCGATTAATAATGATTTGACAATTTGCTAACAATATCATGGTTTGAGCACTTTTAGCGGTCTTTTCCACCTCTTTGCTTAATCGGCAAAAATAGTTGAACCAGCCAAAAGTACGCTCTACCACCCAGCGCCATTTGATAGGCACAAAGCCCTTTTGGCTTTCGGGTCGAGCGCCAATTTCCACTGCAATTCCTAATTCCTGGGTGGCATAGTCAAAAAAAGTACCGTTATAACTACCATCTACCAAGTAGGAGACACCGACCGCTTTTGTCGTTGCCGTTCCCATTCATTTAAGCCCGCGTTGAGTCTATCCCGTACCCCTTCCTGCTCCCAATGCCAGTAATAGTAATACACAATTTGCCAATACGGAAACCGACTTTCCAAGTTACGCCATTGAGCACCCGTGCGCAAAATCCAGAAAATTGCATTTACAATGATCCGTAAACAATATTTACGTTTTCGTTGCACCGGAAGAAATTCTTTAATAACTTTCCATTGAGAATCAGTGAGCTCATTATACTGAGTGACCATATAATTTTTGATTGGTGGTTCAAACACAAGTTTATGAACTGATTCTCATTTTTTTATACCCCTAGCTGAAATTTAAACATACTCTGAGAGAGCTATCCAAAATTAGAGTGGACTGCGACGGGATATTACTGAAAAATGCAGCGTGTTTTTCAGTCGGCTAATACTATTCTGTCTTCCGCTGTTGTCCGCCCTGAAGGCGGGCTCGCCAAAGTAATATTGATGTTACAACAATGAAATTAGATCCCATATCCAAGTGGGATGAGGTCTAATTGTTGTTTTAATCTTTTTTCAATTGATTCAAAATATAGTCGGCTGCTCTTTGTGCGGCTGCCGCGGCTTTGAAGATAAACAACTTGTCTTTTTTCAAGATTTTTAGCCAGCTTGCAGGTAAGCTGCGGAGTTTTCCATAATATCATCATAATCAATGCCTACGTATGCGCAAAGGAAAGAGGCGGTGATTTCGGCAGTCAGTTCTTCTTCGCTATATGCTTTGCTTTTGAACTCATTTGGATGGGTAAAGGCGGGGCGAGCCAAACGACTTTCGTGTCCGGTGGAATGGGCTAATTCATGGAAAAACGTGGCATAAAAATGATCTGCGCTTTCAAATTGTTCAATGGCGGGTAGATTGATAAAATCATGTAAGGGATTATAATAAGCCCGGTTGGCATCTTCTTCGATAATGTCTGGTCGGTTGGGCATTTGTTGGATGATATTTTCACACTTTTCTATCTTTTCGTTGGGTCTCAAGTTTACCTCTGGAAAGTCAAATTCAATACCTTCGATGTTGCCCACATTGAACACATTAAAGTATTTCAAATATCGTTGCACCTTTACTTCCTTGCCTTGTTTTTCCAATTTTTCAGCTTCTTCCCTTTCAATGGTTTGGTTTTGGTCATTTTTGAATACAACATTGAAGTACACCACAAACTCCGCTTTTGCACCTTTCTTTATTTTACCGTTTCTCACTTTTACTTGGTTGAATGTCATAAAGTAGGGAATTGAATGTTCCGTGTTATTCATTAAAATCATATTGATTCCAGTATAAACGTGTCCAGTAGCATAATTTTTAGCAAGTCCATAGGTGTTCCATGTTTTACGCCAGGGAATTACGCCTTTTTCAAGTAAAGAAATGATTCTTTCTGTTACTTTCGCGTAAACATCTTGCGTAGTTAGATTTTGAGTAGTGGTTGTCATGGTTTTTGATTTGAATGGTTTATAAAATGATTTATTTAGTTGTTATATCATGTTTTCATCGGCAAAGGAGAAATAGCCGTCTTCGGGTGTAATGATTAGGTGGTCAAGGATTTGAATATCCAGTAGTTCGCCGCACTGTTTTAGCTTTTTAGTCAGTTCTATATCTTGCTGGCTTGGCTGCAAGTTGCCAGAAGGATGGTTGTGCGCGAGGATAATACCAGAGGCATTTGCTTTGAGGGCAGCGACAAAGACGATTTTAGCATCTACGATGGTGCCGTTCGTACTACCTTTGGAGACATTGAAAATGCCAAACACTCGGTTTGCCCGATTCAAGAAAAGCAGGTTAAATTCTTCCTGAAATTCCACCAAATCACTCCAATTGGCACTCAAGACCTTGTAGGCATCTTGCGAACTTTTAATCTGTGGGCGTTCACTTGCTTTGATTTTGGTGCGATATACCAATGTCACTTCTGCCACTTGTAAAACTTTGTCTTTTTTCATAACTGCTTGGTTTTGTGATTCATAATAAGGAAACTCCCTTCATTCGGGCGTGCAAGGCGGGAAAGACTGGCAAGCCGTTTTAGGCTTTTTTGATGCCAGATTCTTAATTGAGGTATCCTCCCTTTTTGCGGAAACTGTCACAAGGCGACACAAGCAGGCAAGGGCAAGGGATGGGAAGTATTTTTTTGATGTAGGCAATAAAAATGCGCAACCGGAGCGAAGCTGAACCCTTGAGCTTGGCTGCCCCGTAGGGTGTCGCTTATCTTTGTGGACAGTGAAAAAGGGAGGATTCAGATTAAAGAAGATAGCAAATCAGCAGCAAAACGGACGAGGCAGGCTGTTTTCCACCAGCCTTGAAGCGCCCACATTCATTTGCCGATTGCCCCTCGGTACCTGAACTGGCAGCGCGTTTTTCGCCTCAAAAACCGTGACAGTTTAGGGGGTGCATGAGGTAAATGGAAAAAAGCGGGTTGGATAGTAGGAGATGTAAGTAAAAGAAGTCAAGTTTATATGAAAGATTACCATATTAGATATCATAATAAGCCGAAATCATTCCGAAAAAATTGTAATTACAGAGAGTCAAGCACCATAGAGAAAGGATGTGAAATGGACAATTTTGATAAAATTCCTGCATTAGATATTAGTGATTATTTGGAAAAATTTTGTACGTGCGCGATTTTGAAAAATAGGCTGTCCCAATAAACTTTGAAAATTAACGGCGGATGATACGGAATTTATTTGCATAATCACTATTATAGGAGAGGAAATCTTTTCAGTCACTGTAGCTACAATAATCTTGTCATAAATAACATCATCCAAAATGAGGTTGTAAAATTCAAAGAGTTCTTTTTTACAATTCTTGAGTCTGTATGCTTCATACTTGGTTCTTATCTTCAGGAAAATACTTACAAAAATAAACTCTTACAATGTTACTACGCAAAAAATGTAGGGCTGAATACAGCAAGCTATTATTTAACAAATTATTTGGATGACAAAATAGTTGAAAATATAATTGTTAAATCTATCGCTGATGTTCATCCTTTTGAATATGAAAACTACAGATACGCTATGCAATATAAATTTCTTTCAAATGCAAAACTGCACTCAAAAGCAATCTGTTTTTATCAAGATTACATTTCCAAAAGTTTTGAGATTAGGTCATTCCTCCTTGATAAAGAATTTTATAGCATGGCAACTTTTACACAAAATAACCCTCATTCTAAAATAGACGGACGAAATGATCCCTTGAATACAAATAAAAAAACGCCATATGTATTACCAGTTGATATCAAGGACAAACTTTTGGACTTTGCCGATAAAATGGGTATAAATACCGGATCTTTTGATCTATTGTTCAATGAAGAAAAGGGCTATCTCTTTCTTGAGGTCAATCCATCAGGTCAATTTGAATGGCTATCAAAAAATTGTAATTATTATTTAGAAGAAAAAATAGCATTGTATTTATATGAAAAAACATCACAATATTAAAAATCTGAAAAATGTGCCGCTTTTTTTTAGATATTTTTTCAAAGTTAAATTGGAGAAGAATTTGGAGGGAATTCCAAATGCCAATAATGCGATTAACAATAAGCTAGATGATTATAGTAAGCATATCTCAACTATATGTAAGAAATTAATTTCATGACAAATAAAAATTACATTTCCTTCTACAAATCTTGTTTATTTGTTAGCTGTCTCTTATACACATCTGACGCTGCCGACGAATAGAGAGGTGTAGA
>ENA-ORBV01010336-ORBV01010336.1-microbial-mat-metagenome-genome-assembly--contig:-NODE-10336-length-14982-cov-5.049782_pt1 | contig 14982 bp, 5 predicted proteins | sample MGYA00237777_ERZ505514 | MGnify/ENA primary metagenome ERZ505514 (study PRJEB26160, sample SAMN06269048) | microbial mat metagenome | isolation source: Oligotrophic lake microbial mat | place... | reverse complement strand
TCATGAATGTCACAAATTTTGGATGGAGTTGAGCAATTGGTTGAAATGTTTCTTAGACTTTGCCCAACTGATTGTGTTTGTTTGTTTTCTTTTGCATTGGCAATGTTGTTTGTGCACCATGCAGCTTTTGATGATCACCATGGACAAAGCATTGAAATTTTTTCTTCAAGTTGAGAAACAATTTTCTGCTTGAAGCAAGTTGGAACATTTGTGCTCATTTGCCAACACATGTGAAATTGAACATTCAGTCAGCGCACCAAAGGGCACATAGAATTGATGAAATCAAATGACATGACAATGGTGGAGAACTCATGAGCTTGCAATGCGCACACAATTTTTTGAAACAGGTGGATTTGCAATGCTCAGGTTTTTGTTTTGTTGACTTGCAGCTTGCTTTTGATGGTCTCAAATGACAACAATGGCATGCAAATGTGGAGAAGTGGAACATTTGCTCTCGCTCTCATTTTCTCTTTTTGAAACGATTAAAAATGTTGCTGTCCATGCCCAATGATTGAAAGTCATTGCACATGACAATGAGCAAAATGAATGTCATTGAACTCAACACAATGTGACATTGACATCATTTCCTAACTTTGAAACAATTGACATAAAAAATTAATGAAGAATTGACTGCTTTGGTTGTAAATCCACAAAGACAGTTAACTTTTCAGCTGTTGCTACTGCACTTGCCAGCCTAGCTAGTTGCACAGAGAGCAGGGTTGCACCTATGTAAAACTGCACCCTGCCAGGGAGTGGCAACATCACCTCTACTGGTAGCTAGCTAGCTAGCTAGCTACTACTAGCTAACAACTTGGTATGGTGCGTAGGGGACAAAAGGAGGGCTACTACATGTACAGATCCTTCGCAGCCGAAAAACGGCAGCACTGTGGCTATCAAGGTCCCGCGAACCTGTGGCATTAGAAGGCGTCTTGAACTCTTGATGTCATTGTCCCAGTGTGTACTTAATAGGCTATGTAATGCGTCGATGTCTGAATCGGATCAACCTCAATGGCCTCTTCAAACAACTCTTTCCGTAATGTACCGTCCAAGAAGTTGCAAATTTTCAGCGCTTTTAATGTGAACTACAGATAACTACAGAGAAAATGGATAAGATTGTCGGTTGCTTGCTTCGATTCTCTACACCGTTATTTTGACGAGCAGTTCTTGCCAGTTCGATCACAGAAATGGTACGTCATTCACAGTTTACCATCGAGTTCACGCAGTCAATTTTTTTTTGTAAAAGCTTTAATCCTGCCCACGCAGTTTTCTCATTTCTCATTTTAGACATGGTTGAGGTTTCAACCTGCGGCAACCTTGGCATGCGTCCTCAGAGTACTACATAGTAGTCAGTCGACCTTTGGGTTCGAATAGTCTTCCATTGAGCTGCAGTCTAAAATGGAGAAGCAGTAGAACACAGTGTAATTCTTCAACGGTACATAATAATCTTTTTCGACAGTAGCCAGTAGCCACCACTCCAGCTTCTTTATCCTGCACAGAGCTTCAAGAGGTTGTTATTGCACTTTCGTCTACAGAGAACATGTTTTCCCATCGAACTTTTTAGTCAAGCTTTTTCTTTTTACGAAGAGAAGTTTGGAGGCCTCGTACTACTGACTATTCCTGTAGAAAAGACATTCATCAGCTCCCTTTACATTAATTCGTGCAAAAGCACGAATTGAAGTGAAATGGACAAACAGCGTTATTTTGTTTAGCGCCCAATGCCCCTGTGCAGCGGGCAATAGGCCATTCATTGACACATTCGCCCCAAAACTGCATACAGTTTTCTTAGGCTTCGTTTGCGAGAAATGGGTTTTAGAGCACGCTTAGAACATACGCCTAATTGTTGATTGAATTAACAAGTTACTCAGAGTATACGAGAATTCTTGCCCGATAGTACCATTTCTACGCTCTTCCCAGAGCCACACTATGAACAAGAACGACATGCACTTACCGAACAAAATTTGACATTTACATAGGTTATCAATTATATCACTCGCTTTGGGAGAACCTAATGTATAAAGGGGACTACTTGTTCAATGTAACTTCTTTCCAGCTCTTGAGTACATGTACACGTAGAAGTTAAATAAAACAATTTAGAATGTTTACGGTATGGTCTACTAATACCGACACACACATGAGAGAACCTCAACGACTTTGTTGAAACCCATATCTTCGGATAGTACATACAGTAGCACTTGAGAAGCCCCTAGCTAGTGGTAAAGCGATTATTATGGGAACTCGAAGTCAAACTTTTATGTCCCTCGCCCCCCATGTCACTGGTACTAAACCATCTCCAGTTCGGGTCGTAACTATTATTTCGCTCCACTCAAACAAGCAACTGTTACTTGCACAACATCCCCATTGCCCTTCCACAGCTACGACTCCGGAGAACTGATAAAAAATAAACGAAACTGTTGGAAGTCAAAGCTTCATTTCATAGTTCATATGTTGATCTCATCTCTATATTCTCATACACTTCCCGTCTCCAAACTAGGAGTTACCATGAACAATGCATTCTCTGCAGCAGCATCAGGCAAAGCAAATTCCTCTGATCAGCAGAAGAGCAGTAGAAGTATGAGTGATGATAGAAGGCTCGCCAATCATCATGCCTCTTCTCCCACCAACAATGCCGACAAGCGCCCCTATGCAGACGTAGGCGCCTATACAGCTGGAGAACGCCCCAACAAGAGGCAGCAGTTCATGAGCGGACAAGCAGCAGCATTGGCACATGAAGAGGCCAAGTTGGCTTTATCTCCTCCCGAGGCCCGGCAATTGGCCTTGAGAAGCAATCTATGGGGGAACAGCAGCAGCAGCGGCTCTTTGAATATCTCTTCCCCTCTACTAAGCAACCATATGGCTGCAGCAGGCGTTCCTCAACCAACCAGTCAGCACCTGCACCCAAGAAACAGTGCCAGCGGCAGCATGGTCGACTTTCGAGGCAACCTGCTGTCCATTCCCAACTTGGCGAATCGTCATGCCGAGCTCTCACAACGACAGCTCTTGGCGAGATACTTTCCATCAGCATCCTCTCAACAGCTGAGACTCAGCTCTCTGTCAAATTCTTTGTCGCCCCATTCTTCCCTTGGGTTTGGAAGTTTGGCAGCGGCCCCGGGAGGACGCCTGGGCCATCCGGGACCACATTCGTCGGCATCTCTGGCGGCGTCGGCTGCCGCAGCAGCTGGAGGTGCTGGGGGAGGAATGTCTCAATCGTCCTTGGCAGCCTTGCTGACGTTGCAACAGCAGCAACAGCATCATCAATTCCAACATCATCAACACCAACATTCGGATGCTCTCAGTGCCATGGCATCACGGCTGCAGCTTCATCATCAACTTCAGCAGCAGCAACAGCAGCATCATCATGCCAATAATCCTACGCTAGCTGCTGCGACGGCAGCTTCCTTGTCTCCCACTCGAAGGGCGTACTCGGCATCCTCCTTGGCGGCGGCGGCAGCGGCTGGAGTTGGGTCTTCCAACTCGAATGCTTCGCATGAAGGTTTGCAACAACTGCAGCAACAGTTGGACACGGCTTCGTCAGCCATGGTTGGTTCTGCTGCCAGTGCAGGAGGAGGATTGTTTCCCCAAGTATCCTCCTTGCTTCCTTCAGCTACCATGACGACGGGTGCTGCTGCTGCTGCTGCTAGCAACAGGTCTGTGGCCTCGGCTGCCACTTCCAACAGTCAAGCTCCGGCTACGGCTGGAAACCTGACATCGACCAGTCTCGCCACGGGTACCACTACTGCCACGACGACGGTCAGTGATGAAACCTCTTCCTCGCATTCGGGTATTGCTACGATGGGTGCTCCCATTCCCTTGGGTATTGACGAAGATTGTTGTTGGCTCAGTGACTTTCATGTCTTTGTCCGCAAGAATTTGGTTGAACTCTGCTGGGCGAGTAGTGAAGATGTGGCCTTGCGCAATACGTCCAACCGCGTGTCGAGTCAACAAGTGGGCATTCGTTGTCGATGTTGTGCTCATTTGAATCCTTCGGCGCGCGCCCAACGATCGTCGGCCTTTCCTTCGAGCATTGCCCAGATCTATCAAAGCTTTACCATGATGCTACGGGCGCATTTCTCGTCGTGTACCGAAGTTCCCGAACCCGTCAAGCAACGCTTTTTGGCGCTCAAGTCCAAGACGACCCAAGGTGCGACCGATTCCAAGCAGTATTGGATATATTCGGCTCGCAAATTGGGCATGGTCGATACCGAAGATGGCATAATCATGACCAAGGCCACTACGGCCACGGCACGATCGATTCCACCCTTTGGTACTGAAGATGCACCACAAGACGAATCGTCGGACGAGTCGTCCTTGGCCCATCAACCGATGGTCCTGCCCAATGATCGTTCGATTGCGTCGGATTTTTTGTATACCCTGTTGTTACAAGCCCGACGCGTTCGTTTGCAAGCCAATGAACAACGAGGAAATAAAAAGAGTTTGCAATTGGGATTGCCAGGCTTTGCTTGTCGTCATTGTTGTGCTTTGGGACGCATGGGACAATGTCGCATCTTTCCGGCTCGACGTCGAACCCTGCCCACCAAGATTTATGATTTGTACGAACACTTGTTGAGGTGTTCGGCCTGTCCTCCCGAAACTGTCGAGTTGTTGCAGGTACTACACGATCGTGAAAATTATCAACCGAAAATGCCGGGTCGCAAAGAATTTTTGGATCTGATTTGGTCACGATTGGTGGAATTGCAGCCACAGCCGCAGCAGGGAGAACTGGAAGGAGCAGCAGCCTCCTTGAAAGGAAGATCATAACTCCTGAAAAAAAAGTACAAACATCACAGCACACATTCCATCACACCACCTCATATCACATCACCACCACAGTTTTAATTACCCATAGTCTGATAATCACACCGTAACATAAGTAACGATATGCATGTTGAACATCTCAATATCTTGTTTGACCGTCTCTTTATCGTTGCTTTGTAGTCTTGTTCACAAGAGCGCGGAGTGTAACTTGCAAACCAGATCGAGATGTGTCATTGTAGGACGTTTCCTGCATGACAGCGTGCACTGTCGGTGCCATCCTGCATGAACACTGACACGCCATGTAGGAAATGGAACTCGGATGGCCGGCAGGAACTGGTATATGAAAATTGACGATGCTTCCGGCTGCTGCTAGCTGGTAGGGTAGAAGCGATCGAGGGCCATTGCCATTTGATATTTTTGTTACCTGTATACTTCCGAGAGTTGTATTGTGTTGGCTGTGATGTATTGTGTTGGCTGTGATGTGTTGTGTAATTACAACGATGATGTACAGTACTACTAGCTACTAGCTAGCTAGTAACTTCTAGCAAGAAAAAAAGAACGTCAAGCGTTCATGCAGTTTCTCGTGAACGTTGCGTCATACAGTATGGATACAGTAATAAAGAGCCTAACCCGGCCATTTCGAAATATCAATCGTTAAACAGAACAGCACACGGTACTCGTACATAGCAGTACCAGTACTTTACTGCGCAGATAGATGGTTGTGCTGGAAAGTGCACCGTCTTTCTGAGAACAGTCATGCGAACCAAGGTCCTGACGCTTAATTCAATTGGCACATTGTGCTATTGCAGTTCGGTGCTGTGTAATGTAACCGTGTGAGCAGGAAGCCCTGGATCCCAAATGAACAAAAAACTAAACGCAGCATGCAAGATCAAGGCACCAAAAATTAACGGAAACTTGGATGTGCTTCAAAAGCCCTTTTCCAGAGGGGTTGGAATCAGGATAGGTTAGCCCCGGCTGTTTGAACAATCCTGTCCCAAGCAAAGCTGTTCAGAGAACTTTGTTTGACAAGCTTTGCTCATTCCAAGCAAATCATTGAAGCTGACTTCATGATCTGGGCTGTCAATCTGTCAGAATCAGCAGACACAAAACACACACTTGTCACAAAATTCTCATGGCTAGGTCTGCCAACAAAATGGCATCCAGACATTCAAAATGAAAAAAAAGAGTGAGTCTTCAGACAATGGTGTCTTGCAAATGAGACAATCAGATGCTTGCAAAATGTCCATTCAATTCAATTGACTGCCCAGAGGCAATGGATGCAGTGCCCGATAATCAACATGATGCACCGATGCCAACTAGAGACACTTGCACTCAAACAACAATCAATTTCTTGCATTCATTGCTGTTCTTGACAACCTCCACATCACAATTCAAAAATGCTGATTTGAGGCATTTGTCAGCAGCTGAAAATCATTGAGCAACATTTTTTTGTGATGGATGACATTGATGTTGACCGGCAACATTAGCTGCAAATCAAAATCTTTTCTGATGATGCAATGCCCAGGACCAAGGTCTTTGGTTTGTCTGTGCTTTGACAAAAATCATCATCTGCAACTCCGTGCCCAACTGGGGAAACAATGAGCTCTGGTGAATTGCAGAATGCAAAATGGAAGCACAAGTGATGACATGCATGTCCAATGCATCATTGACATTGGCATGCCAATTTTCTCTGTGATAATCTACATCCCTGTCTCTGCCAGTTACAGAAATTGCACCAACCCCCTGTTCCAAAGGTTTGTGGTGCTGACTCACCTGCAGCACTGGTCTCTACCATGTGGATCAGCTGTGCTGCCCTTCCTTTGATCGTTGCAGACATGCAGACAGACCGTGTCCACGATTCGACACGGGACCCACCAATATCCATACTTTTTCACTCCGCTGGATCATCATTTGCATTGGGAGCTTGCACACAGTCATGCAGTGTCCTTGCGGGTACAGTAAGAGCAATTCTGTACCTGACCACATTTATTTGTATTTGTGCAGTATTGCAGGCCTTCCATCCTGCCTTCCTAGCTACCAGTAGCTATAGCCAAAGACAGCTACATAACCGGGCATTGTTACTATTTCGTGCGCATCCATAGATGGAATGGATGGATTCCACAGTCGCAAGGCACGGATTTATATTTAATTTTTGGTAATTTATTGGACCATAGCCATGAGTGACGAGGAGAAGACCGACGACGACGACCACCAAGCTAATGGAGAGGAGTCCCATCCTAACCAGAGTGACGAGATCCATTCGCAAGGGCATTCTGCCCAAGAGGAAGAGCAAGAAGAACAAGAAGAAATCTACGATTCCTCTACTAACGACGACGACACCAACAATAACAACATGGCTCACCAAGCAATTGTTTGTGGAGAGTCCAATCATAGTAATAACGAGATAGATTCTCAAGATCATGCTGCCAAAGAAGAAGAAAACACAGAAAATGACGAAGAAGTCATTCCCGATGAGGGTGACAACAGCAATTTACAGCTGCAGGAAGAAGTAGAAAAAGCCAAGACTGAAATAAACACCTACAATCATTGTGCTGTGAATACCTCTGCCACTGCTACCTACGACAACCTTGGACAACCCGTTTCAGCTGCTGCTGCTGCTGCTGCAACAGCGACCACGGAAAATTGCCAGCCGACAACAAACACCAATAGCAGTGACAAAAACTCCACAACTGTTACGACCAAATCTTCCGCGCTTCGTTTTTCTCACGCGACTCGACGAACCATGGAGGAATTGGAAGCAGAGAAGAAATACAAGGCACTATCATCGCCTGATAGAAATTCCAACAATGCTGGTACTGTCACAGAAGAGAGTCAACCGGGTGCTTTTGCTGTTGGACGTGCGTCTGCTCATCACACTACCAGCAATACCAGTGCTGTTGTTGGGAATGATGGAATGGAGGAGGCAGCAGAAACATCCTTTCCAGAAGATTCTGTTCAGCAGGAAGGAGAACGATCGGAAGAAGAAATCGGAGCGCCACCTTCTGCTGCTTCGTCCCATGCAACGGCAGATGACGAGAGTTCTGGCCAGCAGCAGCATCATGGTGGGAATGATAATGATAATGCTCCTCAGGAAGAAGAAGAATCAGCACCTATGGTTGTTGCCGAATTGGTCGATCCGCCTCTACACGCCATGCAAGTTATTTTTGATGAACAAGATCCCGAAATGGCACAACACTCAACCCCCAACCAAAGTGATCACAACCAGCAACGACAGGAACCCACTTCCTCCTTCTCTCGGGACCTGTTTTTATGCAAGCAGATCTCTCATACCCACAAAGCGATGATACTCTTGGTCAGTGTTTGTATTCTTCTGATTGTGATTTTGGCCATCTTCATTCCATTACTGTCGGGTAAAAAGAGTACGGAGGTCCCACCATCAGTAGCAACGTCTACCGCAACAATGTACCCCTACGACTGTTTCAACAGTACAAGAGCCATGATTCATGAACAAATGAAAACCCCAGACAAATTACTCTACATCATGTGCCCGAATACGACCATTCAGTTAGGTGTCTTGGCCAATGCTCTGGTCAATGATACCCGTTTTGTCCAAGGAGATACGCCTCTGGTGGTCTTACAACCCAATGTGGAAGTCCGTTGCGGATTGGATGGATCGGTGTTCAATCAGTGCGTTCTGGAGGGAGGTTTTGTTCAAGTCTTGTTGCAGCCGATTGTTCCCAGTGAACAAGAGCATGGCGAAGTATACACCTCGGGAAGAACCGACAATGTCACGATTCGTGGTTTGACCTTTACCGGTCAACTGTTCCAAGATATTGTTTTCGGAGGAGCTTCCATTGTCATTAGCAATCCGGGTCACAATGTTAGACTCCTGGATTGTCGTTTTGAGAATATGACGGCTCCGGGTGGATTGATTTATGTCGGAACCAATCCCTATCAAATCATGTCGTCGGGAAGCGGTGGCAGTGGAGGAGGAGGAGGTATGCTCGAGCCACGAGCCGCTTCTGTGGAAATTTGGAATACTACCTTTCGAAATATTATTTACGACAAGCCATTGGCCGAAGCCCACTACCAGTCGTTATCATTGATGGGTTGCCAATTCGCCAATATTCGACTCTCGTCCTTTGTCGCTCCCTGCAAAAATGACCAAGGTCCTCCGATTTGGTGCCAGAATCTACTTTATTGCATGGGCGACAGCATTTGTCAAATGCAGGATGTTTGTCTTCAAGATTTTGAGTTTGCCGGCAATGCATCTCTGTTGGGAGCCAGTCCTTCTGCGCAAATTTCCTTGTCGGGGTCCTACTTTATGGAAGGAGTCCACCCTCGATCGCCATCCAATCATCCTCCATATACCTGTGTGTCGGGCGTTTCACGAATCGTCGAGACAACGCATACCGTAGTGTGCATGGATGAAGAAGTGGTTGGTCGGAATTGGACCGCAGCTACCACGTGTCCACTGGCTTGATTGATGTCCATGGCAATGAATCGAAGGAATAAATGATTTTTTTTGGTTCGATTGCGGTCACACGCTAAAGTCACTACCAACACCCTAGAAAGCTTGGTCCATCCAATAAGTGGACTAAGAAAATTATACCCACCGCCTGATGGACGTTGTGAGTCACATCCTATTCGAGCTGTCGAAGCAAGAGGGACTCTAAAGTAGGCTGTTCCGCAGCCAGAAATGAAGTCAAAAGGTGTAGTTCCACAAGCTAACAAGACCAACTTATAAGCTGCAGCTACCTGAGGTGTGATTCCTTGTACCCGTCGTGTTGTGCATTTACTTCCAACCCATCACCATCTTGTTCGTAGCTATTGATGGATTGATGAACGGATCTATGGGTTATGCTGGTGCTGCCAAAGCAAAATGAACCCCCCGAACCTTCGACCCCCTCTGGCGACTAACAAGTTTGCAAATTGGAGCGGCGATCTTGGTGGGCGTCTTCCCCTCGCTACAGCACGAATAGAATTAATTCTCTGCTACTCGTAGGATGAGATTTTGAAAGTGAAATTGACTTCTGGTTGCTTTCTGTGATGTTAATCTTGGTCCGACGCTTTACTGCATAAAGCAGCGAAGGTGACACTGTACATGGCCATTTCTCCTCCACCCAGACCGAAGGTGGTGGTGGATCCCCCGCGAAACCCTTGAAAGAATCATAGCACACAAGTAGGCAACGGAGCAGGGGAGAGATAGACCTTGTGTCAAATTAAAAACACACAATGAGAGCATGCTACAGAAGAGCAAAATTTATGTAAAGAAACCTTTTCCATATTACAGTTCCTTGTTCGCCTTCTTACTTTTTTGGCTTCGCCTTGGATTTGGCAGCAAAAAAGCCATTCTTCTTTTGCGACGTTTTTTGCTCCGCCTGGACGGCTTTTAAAATCTTTTTGACACCCGATGTAACGCCCGCTTGGTCCATGTCCGACTCTCTCATCCATCGTACGTCTTGTCCAGTGGATTGGGATGTCCATTCCATGGCATTGCCGTTGTTCCACATAAGGGTGGCATGTTCGATCCACATGGTATGCCGTATATGAGAAAAAATGTGTTCGATCGGAGCCGAAGAGGATCCTCCCTTGGTTGTAGTTTTGAGGTTGGCACGCTTGGTTTCTTTGAGTGTGTCATGGACGGGTGCATTGGGTGACAAGATTTCTTCTAGGAGGTAATCGGTCAATGCTTTTTGCCGTACCGCAGGCTTCACAAGTGGAACGTCAATGACAGATTTCTTTGTCTTGCTGTCGCTGTTGGATTTGTTATTGTCACTGTTCCAAACACAAACCGATGGAAATTCCCACTGCCCCGCGAGCAATCCCTTTTTGGGACGTTTGACCAATAGCCAATACGTTTCGTGATTGTAGTTGCCATTGGCACTTGTAGTTGTCGTGGTTGATAGCACCGCTACCGCCAATACTTCTTCCCGTTTGGTTTGCTTGGGAGGCGCCATGGGAAAGACGGAATGGCCGCATTTTCGAGCAATACCCAGCATGGCTGTAGCCTCGTGGTGATCCCCTTGTGCTTCGATAGCGTCTGCAAGTTGCTCCAAGACCGTTTGAACCCCTAGTTGGTCGCAGACGGCGCACGACGATGAGGATGATGATAGCTCTGCCTGATTCTTTATCGTCTTTTTCTTCTTTGCGGTAGCAGATTCCATTATTGTTGTTGTTGCTGTTGTTATTTGTGGTTTATCAACATCCATGAGCAGTTGTTGGATTTGTTCTTGTGTACCGCTATTCTTTGTTTCCGACAAAACAACGTGTTGATAATAGGCCGCGCCCAATTTCGTGGAGTAATAAAATTCTTGAAGAGGATCCTTAGGGTCAATCCCCGTCCCGGAAGGAGCACAATAGGTTGCTCCCAATTCCATCATGGCTTGATTGACATCGCCCGCATTACAGGCAGTGTCATCATCGGCAGCAGCACTGACAATTTGTTGTGCTATTTCCCAGGCATATTTATCCTTAAAGACGGGCGCTTTGATATGCTGGGCAATCCCCCGCAGCCGACTCAAAACACGACACACATTTCCGTCGACGACCGCCACTTGGACACCAAAGGCTATACTGGCAATGGCCGCGGCGGTATAGGGACCAATGCCAGGAATCTTTTGCAATTGGTCGGGTGTACCTGGCACTTCTCCATTGTGATGTTCCACAATGTATTTGGCACCCTCGTGCAACAATCGTGCTCTTCGATAAAATCCCAATCCGGCCCATTTGGAATTGACTTGTTCTTCTGTCGCATCCGCCAAAGCTTGGACGGAAGGAAAGGCTTGCATCCATGCCAACCAATAAGGAATGACGGCTTCGACGCGGGTTTGTTGCAACATGATTTCACTCACCCAAATACCGTAGGCTGTCTTGGGGGGTGTTGTGGAGCTGATGGAATTGTAGTCTTTTGGAGCTGCCTTTTTGCCAATTCTTGTTCCACCATTCGTTCCACTATTATTCGTATTGATTCCTGCCGTGGATCCTTCGTAAGGCGGTGGACCCCCTCTCCAAGGTAATTTTCGTCGATTTTCGTGATACCAATCGAGTAAGGCGCGCCGTATTTCGGCTGCTTCTTGTGGATCAAAATGATGAAACTCTGTAGACGAGTGGGAAATCCACTTCATCCACAAATTTTGATGTCGGTCTTGTTCTTGAGTATTGTTATTCGATGATGCTGATTGGGCAGGTGTTGGGGCGGCTGCAGTTTGTGCTGAATGGATACTATTTGTTGGGGCTGTTGCAGCTGACGATTTTGCAGTACTCGTGGTGCTCGAATGGCAGGAAGAGACCACCTGCATCACCAAAGGAGGAGAAGGAGGGCCAGTAACTGCCTTCGCTCTTTTCTTGCTGTTTGGAATGGTTTTTGTAGTAGTATTACTTGTGCTGCTCTCGGGTTGAAAAAAGTCAGTCATTGTCCTTTTTCGAGGACTGCTTCTTGGCCGTCGTTTCATGGCATTGTCATGGTCGTCATTTTGAGTCGCCATTCTGTAGAGCGTGGCTCTTCCGATGGTTACCCTTGAGGTGTAATAAGAAGAGGTGGCGAAAGACAAGGACCGCAAGAATAACGATCGCCTTGCGGTAGGTAGGATACCAAATGCCCTCGTCCTTGTGGCCGCCAAACTTGCAGCTAGGCTGAGTAGAAATGCAATTCTAATAATTTTGTCGGTAGTAATAGTAAAACTAGTTGTTTTTCTTGCAAGTAATCTGGGCATGCGTTGAATTGGTCAATTGAATTAAACCACTAGCGTAACTATAGAAGAGAGGCAATGAAATAGCACTTGTACAGTAGAGATAGAAGAGGAGGTGAATCCTTGCATGGTCCACCTACCTTTTTGGGGTGTCGTCGTCGCCATCTTGGTGCTGGTGTCATTGGCCTTTTCGAAGCAAGTGCGCGATTCATTCACCAGAACCGGGTGCCTTGGTACTGTACCTTAACGCGCGGTGGTTGCGGTAATCGGCGGGGATTCCGGTTATCGTTCGGTACGTGCTTTGTCAGTTGATGAGCTTTAATCTTTTTCAAAACAATGTGTCCCGTTTATGGAGCATGGGGGATTTCCCGTAGACGATGGATCCAACCGGTCCTACTAGCTAGCTAGTAAAAGACAAAGGATAGAACACGCATGGCAACTTTTCCAAGCAAAGAAACGAAATCCTTGCTCCTCTTTCTTGTCTTGTCAGAAAGTACCATTTCTCCAGGATTGTCCGCGCCGCTGTCCTCGGCAGAATGAATTGCAGTGCCGTCGTTCCTAGTAGCTATCTTGCCTAGAATGATGATATCCCGGTGGATATGGATTCACCACACTATGATACTTATATCTCAATCGAAAACGTGGCACTCGAATGACTACCGTACAGCAACTGCTTTAACATTCTGCGTTCGGATTCCAAAAGACTTTCTTCCTTCGCTATGCAAAGATGGCGGGTTAGAACATAATTATCGAGCATACGCTATACCGTTTGGTTTGTTCTACAGTATAGTTTCGCAGGTTGTGTGACAACCGCATCGTCACTATCTTTTTTTCAAAAAAGATGATTCTGTTCGCGGCCACGAGATTTTTGCGGGCGCCAAACTTTTTCTCGTCCCCCCAAAAAAGGAAACCTGATAACAGCATTCCATGAATGCGCTTGCACCGCCCGATGGAAACCCACTACGGTGACTGTTGTCTTCTTTTTTCTTCACGTTTCGTGAATTGTGGTTCGATGTGAATTATGGTTGTTGTTGGTGTTCTTGTGGTAGTGTGCTGTAAGATGAGCTTGCAATAACTTGGCATCATTGTCCAATCGTCGTTGACATTGTCGTTGCCAGATATACCAAGACGAATCGACAATTTTACGTGCGTTCTTCGAGGTAGCAGAAATCCCACATTTCATCCGTACTTCTTCGAGGGCCTCCCATTTGGCCGTCGCATTCAAATTGACGATCCGCTTGGATAAAAGTGCGGGAATGTAGATATCCACAATTTCATGATGCAAGACACAACACAATTTGTGATAGGCCTCTGGCGACAGTGGAGATGGATAGTAAGAGGAAGATCCATGGGCTTCGACACGCCCCGCTTTGCGAAAGATTCCCCTGCCCCCCAATGCCTGGTCGAGTGCCGTCATGTCCTCCCATTCCTGGGTGGTGCGAACGGCCAAGACGGGCGTATTTGGAAATGGTTGCAAGGTTTTGTGAAGATAATATTCGTAATTGAATACCATGTGCGGTGCTGGCATGGGATCTCCCTTGCCCATGACAATCTGTCGGGCCATCCAACGACATTTGGATTGGAAAGATTGGTCGTTGTCGTTGTTATCGTTGTTGTTGTTGGGATATGGACTCATAATGGCTTGGGCAAAGGCTTCCATGGCCGCCGAAGGAAAACATTGTTTGTACAACCACGCCTCGGTGCTGTTGGGCACATGCCATCGCTTTTGGACGTCGCATCCCCAGGGTCGTACCACCTTGTATTTGTAAACGTCCAAATTGCAATTTTGAGGATGACTGTATCGAAAGGTGGAAATTATGCGATCGACGGGATGACGTAGTGTCAGCACAAAATGAGTGGACTTTTGTAGATGGGTGACATTGATGTCGTGCATGTGATGATAATATTGGACCGCATGTGCCAAGACTCCGTCCGTCCGTGGTGGTAAATGATTGTGAATGCATTCCTCAATTTTTTCCGGCGTGTTGTACATTTGTGGTTTTAGGCGACACATGAGACTCGTGGCCGATCGTAACGTCATTCCACCCGCTTTGCCGACATGAATCAGACTCATGACTGGGGCAGTTGTGTTTGTCTTTCTGGGCCAATCGGAATCGTAGGGAATTCCACTACTATTTTCCAGTAACATCCACTTGTAGTTTTCCAAATCAATATTGGTGTTTTCAGGACTACTGTCTCCTGTTATGGTCGTCAAAGAATCCGACACAGCCAAGAACAATTCATCCAAGGCATACAAGTCCAGAGTAGTACGATTGGAGTGGGTTAACAGGGCGGTCACCAAAAAGACAATATTGGTCAAAATACATCCTCCAAGTTGATAGGGATGGCGATGACAGCATATTGAGGAACTTGGAGGTTTCTGCTTCGTGCCAAGCTGTTGCCGTCTTTGTTGGTGTTGATTTTGTCGTCCTCTGCTACTGGAAGTAGTCGGATGATTCACTGTTTTTCGTGGCATCGAGACGGTTCCAATATTTTTATATTATTGCCATGAACTGTACTGTAAGCCTCCTTTCTTCTTTCCTTCTTCTCATTGCTGGTTGTTTATGATTGTCTATAT
>ENA-ORBV01010335-ORBV01010335.1-microbial-mat-metagenome-genome-assembly--contig:-NODE-10335-length-14983-cov-4.980679_pt1 | contig 14983 bp, 5 predicted proteins | sample MGYA00237777_ERZ505514 | MGnify/ENA primary metagenome ERZ505514 (study PRJEB26160, sample SAMN06269048) | microbial mat metagenome | isolation source: Oligotrophic lake microbial mat | place... | reverse complement strand
TTTCAAGCAGAAGACGGCATACGAGATTCGCCTTAGTCTCGTGGGCTCGGAGATGTGTATAAGAGACAGGTACCAAGGTTGAGTGCCAGCGTGATCGCGCCCTGTGCCGTCGCCGAATAGCCGTCAACCGCGATCTGGTAGGTGGTTCCAGCGCTGGCGGTGAAAGCGACCCGGCTGGTGGCGCCGCTGCCGCTGTCGTCATCCGAGGTGACCATGCCGAGTCCGCCCAGCGTGGATCCGGTATAGACGGCAAGCACCGTGTCGAAGCCCGACCCGGACAGATCGATGGTGCACGAGCCACTGGTCGGCGCGGTCCACGTCCACCAGACGGAGTGGCCGCCAGGAACGCCGTCATGGGCGGGTTCTCCGGTCTCTTTGCTGGCGTACAGACTGGATCCGGTGGTGTTCACCGGGAATCCGTTCAGAGCGATGCGATTGGCGAAGGCGTCATTGGCCGGACCGGCGACCCCGGCGATGGTCGCGGTGGCGCTGGTCGGGGCGAGCAGTCCGTAGGCACTGCTGTCGCCCAGGGTGACGATGGCGGTCTCGGCGCCCTCGGTGATCGAATCGTTGATCGCGGTCAGCACCACGTCGACGGTGGCTTGGCCGGCGGGGAAGGTGACGGTGCCGTTGGTTCCTGAGACGGTGATCGAGCCGCCAGCGAGCGTGTAGTCGCTGCCAAGGATCGCCGAGCCGGAGAGCGCCACGGTGACCGGACGCGCGGCGCCGGTCGTCGTCCGGCTGAGCCGGAACGACGCCGCGTCGCTGCCGGTCTCGGCGGCGTTGGCGTCGAGCGCGGTGATGCTGATGTCGTCGAGGCGGGTGGCGGTGAAATCCCTGCCGGTCGCATCGGGCCCGACCGTGACTGGGTTGGCGAACGACGCGCTGAGGGTGTAGAGTGGCGAACTCGCCGACACCGTCACTGGTCCTGCATTGAGATTGCCCAGAATGTAGGTGCCATCGCTGTCGGTGACGGTGCCGCGGTAGGTGTTTCCGCTCTGGCCGTTGTGGATGCGTACACCCTGGACTCCGGCCGCTCCATCGAGCACCCGCCCGCGGATGGCGAAGACGGTGGGCGTTCCGACCGTCACCACGTGCGAAACGCTGGCGACTCCGCCCTTCATGTCGCTGACCGTGCAGCGCACGACGTAACTGCCCGCGGCGCCCCACGCCTTGCTGACGGTTGCGCTGTTGGTGGTACTGACGGTGCGGTCGCCAAAGTCCCATGCGTAGGCCAGCGAGTCGCCGGCGTCCGGATCGCTGGCGGATGCCACCAGGCTGATGGCGGTGTTGATCGGAGCCGTCGCCGGCCCACTGGTGGTGAGGCTGGGCGATTGATTGCCTGGGAAGGTGCCTTGGTTGACGACCACGTCGATCGACTGGGGAGTGGTTCCCCCCAGCCCGATCGGCGTGATGTGGATGCTCGCCGCGCGGTCGGTGAAGGTGCGGCCGATCACCACCGCCGCGTCGTTCTTGCCGTCGGGCGTCCCAGGCGTGGTATCGAGCAGCAGATCGCCGCCATCGCTGTTGCTCGGGCTGTTCCATTTCACGGTGACGCCGTTCATCTGCCACAGGCTCGATGCGAAGCGCTGGCGGAACTCGATGATGTAATGGCGGGCGGCATCCTTGACCACGCGCAGCGACTGCTTCTGGGTGCTGGGCAGGAGGGTGGCGTGGTCTTGCGGGAAAAGGCGGAAGACGCCGCTGCTGCTGGGCTGGTGGATATTGCTGGTGGGCAGCCAGCCGAGCAGCTGCTTCGACCCGGCATTGAAGTGATTGTTGTTGGCGGTGGCGGCGCCCATGGTGTCGAAACTGTTGCCGTATTCGCTGACCGTCCCCGGCCCGATTGGCGAACCGTTGCTGGTGGTCCAGAAATTGGCGTGCCACAGACCGAGATTGTGGCCGAACTCGTGCACGGCGACGCCGACGCTGTCGGTCTTCATCCACACGCCGCGCGCGCCGACGTAGGCCTGGCCCGAAAATCCACCTGGCCCACCCTGGTAGCGCACGGCATCGAAATCGAAGTCGTTCGGTTCGAAACCGGCGGCTCGCGCCGCGGCCAGGGCATCGGTACGAACCTTGCCATCGTTGGAGCCATAAGACGCGGCGGTGCCGGTCAGCACCACGACCGGCGTCACCGTGGCGGTGAACGAACTCAGTCGGCCGTAACTCATCTCATTGAAGAAGGCGCTCATGCCGGCGACGGTGTTCTGGCAGGTGCTGTCGCTGGGCAGATCGCTGTCGGCCTGGTCGGTGAAGCGGGCGCGGATGTAGAGCACGGTCTTGGCGCCCTCGGTGTAGGGTGAGCGGGCGGTGCGGCCGCCTCCCGCCTCGGCGCTGGCGAACTGCTCGTTGAGGGTGCGGATGTGCCCGCTCGAACACAGGTAAACCGGCTTGCCGCCGACATCGGCGACCACACCGCCATCCCGGCCGGATACCGGGCAGGCGAGATCGGGGTTGGAGGGGGTGGCAGCCGGGTCGACCGCCTCGCCCGGTTCGAGCGGACGCACGGCGTCCTCGTGCACGGCGGCCACGCCATCGAGGACGATGCCATGCACCGGCACGGGGTGCTTGCTCGAGATCCCCAGGCGCCGGCCATAGGTCGAACTCTCGAACTGCTGGTTACCGACGATCACCATCGGCACCACGCTGCGCTGGTCCCCATCCGGGCCGGCATCACCGCTCGGCAGCCGTGCCACCGAGGCGAAACGGCCTTCGCTCGCGAGTCGGCGCTCGAGCTGGGCGACGATGCCAGGCGGCATGGTCGCGCGCTCGCGCAGGGGCAGCTTCATGAGCAGCGCCTGGCGGGGGTCGGCGCGCACGAGGGTGGCGAGGGCGACGCGCCGTTCACGGGCGAGGGCGAGCCCTTCGGCTTCGAGCGCGGCGCGCCCGGTCGGATCGGCAGCGCGGTAGCGCTCGGCCCAGTCGAGAAAGCGTCGGCAAACGGCCAGCTCGCGCGCATGCGGGCCGACCGCGTCCGGGGCGGCGACGGCAGTCGACCGCGGGGTCACGCTGGGCTGTGCGCTGGGTGGGTGCGCAGTGGCACGTGGTGCAGGCGCCGTAGCCGCCGCGCCAATGGGCGATGGGCGGGCGACGGTGGCCACACCGGTCTCAGGCGGCATGGCGACCAGCGGCATGGCGCGCGACGAGGACGCCGCCTGCCGACCGCAGCCGGCCAGAAGCACCAAACCGATGAGGACTGCCACCCGCGTGCGGGTGAGGAAGTGGACGACGGCCATGGAGCCTCCGGGAGGGCTTGGCGCGATTCAATCCGCTCGGGAGCCCGGTGCGATAGGCATCCTGACCGAGTCGAGGTCCCGGTATGTCACGGCGCGCGCGGGGCCAGGTCTAGGCTCCAGCCGCCAGCGGCGACCTCGATCTGCGCTTTTCGGCCGCAGGCGAGGGTGAGCGGATCGGCATCGTGGCCGAAAGGCAGGCCGAAGATGGCCGGGACGCCGAGGCGTTTGGCCCAGCCAGCGCAGAGGTCAGGCATGCTCGGGCCGCCATAGTCCGGGGGTAGACTGGCCGGGAAGCGTCCGAAGACGAGACCCACGATCCCGGCGAGCGCCCCGGAGCGGTGCAATTGGTTGAGGTCACGGTCGACCTGATACGGCCGCTCATCGATGTCTTCCAGGGCCAGCAGGGCGCCGCCGAGGTCTGGCAGGGCCGGGGTGCCGACCAGCCCAGCCAGGACGCGCAAGCAGGCGGCGAAGCACCAGCCGCGCGCGGCGCCGGGCACCAGGGCGGCGACCGTGGGGTCGCTGGTCGGATCGCGGTGCAGTCCAGCGCCGCGAGCGAGGGCGATGGTGCTGGCGAGCGCCCGTTCGCCGAGATCGACCCCGGGCATGAACCCATAGAGCGTCTCGCCCCAGGCACGCCGGCGCCAGACGGCATGCAGCACGGTCAGATCGCTGTAGCCGATCAGCAGGCCGCCGCGCCCAGGCCAGGTCAGCACCTGATCGACCAGGTCCAGGCAGCCATACCCGCCGCGCGCGGCCACCAGGACCTGGTGGCCGAGGGCATCGGCCATCTCCTGCTGTCGCAGCGCGGCGGGCGCCCAGGCGCCCGCCGCGCCGCCGCTGGCCAGGGTCGGTGCTTCGCGCACGTCCCAGCCCAGCGCATCCGCCAGCGCCGCCGCGCTTTGCCGCGCCTTCGCCACTCCGGTTGCGCTGGTGAGCGGATAGGCCGGGCACCAGAGGTAGGCGGTGGGCATGGCGTGGTCGTCGTCGCGCGGCCAGCCGGCGCAAGCCGTGGGGGCCGCGATGCACCGTCCCGCCAACTCCGTCGGCTTGCGTTGACAGTCGTTCCGGCCGTCTTTACTGTCCCTAACTATGGGTTTTGCAGGGAACTTACAGACCCTCGCGTGGAGCGAGGTGGTGCAGACCCTGCATCGCATCAAAGCCGAAGGCGTGCTGCGCCTGGTGTCCCCCGTCGGCGGTCGCGACGTGGTCTTCGCGCAGGGCGCGATCATCGGCGTCGATAGTGGCCGCGGCAGCGAGCGGGTGGCGCTGCTGCGTCGGCTGCGCGCCCTCGGCAAGATCCCCGCCGACAGCGAGGTGTCGATCACCAAGCTGGTGGTCTCGGGCCAGCTCGAGCAGGCCGAGGTCGACGAGGTCGTCCACCGCCAGGCGCTCGAAGAGCTTTTCGATCTCGCCACCTGGGAGGTCGCCGATTTCGTCTTCCATGAGTCCGGCGAGAGCCAGGAATTCGCCGACCGGATCGCGCACCATCAGCGCGCACCGCTGGCGATGAAACTCGACAGCATCCTGCTCGAATCGGCGCGCCGGCTCGATGAGTGGGCGCTGCTCAAGATCGCCTTCACCGATGACGATCTGGTGCAGCCCGTCGCCGGAAGCGAGCCCGAGCTTGAGCGTTTCCGCACCGATGAGACCGGCTGCCTGGTGATCCCACGCCTGGTCGGCGTGCGCGCCGTCGAAGACCTCTTGGACGAGAGTTCGGTCACCCGCTTCGAACTCTATTCGCTGCTCGCCACCCTGCAGGACCGCGGCCTGGTCATGACCTGCGAACCGCAGGCCCTGGTCGACCATGCCGCCGCGCTGACCGCCCAGGGCGATCTCGCCGGCGCGGCCCAGGTCTATCGCCGGCTGCTGGCGCGCGACGCCCATGACGCCGATCTCGCCAGCCGCCTCGCGGCGTGCCTCGACCAACTTCCCGACGATGTCGAGACCGCGGGGTGCCGCGCCCAGCTCGCCCTGGCCCACCTCCAAGCCGGTCGTGGCGACGAGGCAGTGGATCAGGCCGAACGGGCGGTAGCCCTCGCCGAGCGCGATCCCGAGCTGCGCCTGGTGCAGGTGCGTTGCCTGATCGGGCTCGAACGCAGCGATGACGCCGCGGCGGCATTGCTCGACCTGGCCCGGCTGTACGTCGATCTCGGACGGCTGGCCGAGGCTCGCGACACCTGCCTGAAGGTGCTGCAACTGCGGCCCGAGGATGCCGAGGCCACGCGCGAATTGGTACGCATCCATGCCACCACCAGCGCGGCAGGTTCCGAGGACGTCGTGGTCTGCGCCCAGTGCAGCGCGGTGAACAAGCGCGAGGCATCCGCTTGCGCCACCTGCCACGCGCTGCTGCACCTCGCCTGTCTCGCCTGCGGCCGGGTGGTGTCGGTGTCTGACCGCATCTGCGTGTTCTGCGGTGTCGACCCGCACGCCAAGCCCAAGGGCGCCACCACCCGCTCGCGCGCGCTGGCCATCTCGGGTCCATCAACCGATCGCCTCGTCCTTGCGGTCAAGGGCCGCGAGGATCAAGGCGAGCGCGGAGCCACCTTCTGGCGCGGGGAGCTGCAGAAGCATCTCGCCACCGCGCGCGAACACGAAGCGGCGGGTCGCATCGAGGCGGCCCTGGCGGCATGGAAGGAGGTCGCGCGCCTGCAGAGCGACAATCCCGAGCTCAGCGCGCACATCCGCGAGTTGGAGAACCTCACGCACGACCGCTTCATCGAGCTGCAGATCGAGCGCGGCCACGATTTGCGCCGCAATCGGCACTACTGGCGGGCGATGCGCGCCTACCGCGCGGCCCAGCGCGGCCTGGGCGCCAATGACCAGCGCGGTGGACGTCTCGCCGAGATCATCGCCACCACCAACCGCAGCCATCGGCGCATCCTCGCCATCTATGCCGCGGCGTTCGCCATCATCCTCGCTGCGGCGGCGACGGTCGGCAAACCCTACCTGGATCTGCAGCGCATCTCCGGCCGTTGCCATCAGCTCACCGCTGGGCTCGCGGCGGCGGCGCCGGCCGATATCGCCAGCGTGCTGGTCGAGGCCGAGGGGCTGACCCAGCGCAGCGAGCGCCTGCCGTCTGGCCTGCGCGGGCGCGCCTCCTTCGCGATCGATCGCCTCAGCCAGGAGGCCAACGCCGCGCGCGACCGCGTCCGCGCCAACGCGGTGGTCGAGGCCGAGACGGCGCTGGGTCGCGGCGATCCCGCCGCCGCCCTGAGCGCTATGACCGCGGTCAGCGTCCCGCTCGGCGGCGACCCGCGCTTCGTTCGGCTTCAGGAGCAGGTCGAACGTCAGCAGCGCGAGCAGACCGACTTGGCGACCCGCCTCGCTCGGGGTCCCGAGTTGCTCGACGCGGCCGAGACGCACGAGCAGCACAACCGACTCGGCGCCGCCCTGCGCATCTTCCACGAGTTGGCGGCACTGCCCGCCAACGACACCAGCGCCTCCGCCAAGCAGGGCATCGAGCGCCTGTCGCCCCCGGCCGCCGCCTTCGACCGCGCCCTCGTCGAGGTCACCCGTCTGGCGGATGCGGATCTCGCCAAGGCGTCCGCCCGCCTCGATGCCCTGCGGGCGGACGCCGTCATCTGGGACAAGGGCGAGGAGATCGACCGCTTGCGCGCTGGGGTCGCCGCTCGCGCCGCGGCTGCCAGCGCCGCGTGGAAGGCGCTCGGTGATCGCAGCGATGACGCGGCCGTGCAGGCCTTCATCGCCGCCCATCCCGGCGCACCCGAGGGCGAACTCGCGCGTGCCCGTCTGGCGCAGGCGCGTACCGCCGCGCGCGCGCGCGAGGTGGCGCTGGCCAACTACCGCGCGCTGATGCAGGCCAAGGATTGGCAGGGGGCCCACGCCGCCGCCACCGCGCTCGCCCGCAACCATGCCGGCCAGCTCAAAGCGGGGGAAATCGCGCTTCCGCTGGTGATCGAATCGCAACCACCCGGGGCGGCGGTCAGCGCCGATGGCAAGGGGATCGGCACCACGCCCATGGTCTACGCCATCCCGATCGACGGCGCCGTCGACCAGCTCACGGTGACCCTCCCCGGTCACCTGACCGCCAGCGGTCGGCTCACGGATCTGCGCGCGACGTGGAACTGGCAGGTCGCCCTCGAGCGGCAGGCCGCCTGGTCGACCTCGTTGGGCAAGCCGGTCATCGGCCTGCTGCCGCTGGCGGATGGGGTGGTCGCCGTCGCCGGCGGCGCGCTGAGCCGACTCGGTGCCGGCGGGGCGGTCGCCTGGCGGCACGCGCTGGCGGGTGAGGACGGCGTCTCGGGCGCACCGGCCATGAGTCCGCTGCTGCTCGACGGCGACAAGCTGGCGGTGCCCAGCGGCGAGACCGGCGTCACCATCCTCGACGCGGACGGCAAGACGGTGCGCACCTATCCCACACGTGGCGCGGTGCGCGGTGTCGCCAGTCCCTACCGCAATGATCTGCTCGGCGGTCGCCCACGCTTGGCGGTCGTCGCCGATGTCCTCCACGCCGGCGATCTCGCGGCCGATCTGCCCGCCATCGCCCTGCCCGCTCCCGCGCTGTCCGGGCCGCTGGTCATCGCCATGGATGTCGACCGTCTCCTTGTGCTGGCCGATATCCGCGGCCGCTTGCTGGGAATCGAGGAATCGACCCAGCGCGTGGCGTGGACCGCGGATCTGCGCGCATCCGAAGTCGGTCACCTGGTGCCGGTGGCTGCGGGCCGGGTGACGATGGTGCTCGACGGCAGCCGCATGGTGTGCTGGCAGGTGGCCGCCGATGGGGCGAGAGAGGTCTGGTCGCGTCCCCTCGCCGCCGCCGCGATCGGCGCGCCCATGCTGGCACAGGGCGTCGTCCATCTCGCCGCTGGCAGCACGCTGGTGCGCCAGCAGGTGGATGGCTCATCCGCGCCCGACCTCGCGCTGCCCTCGCCTGCCACCGCCCAGGTCGCCGTTGGCGGCGGCATGGTGGTGGTGGGCTGCCGCCAGCATCTCGCGGTGTTCGTCGCCGGCCGCCTGCGCTGGACGACGCCACTGCCCACGGCAGCCGTGGCCGTGGCCATCACGGGCGGCCACATCCTCGCCGGTCTCGCCGACGGCACCGTATCGGCTTATCTACCCTGAATGAGGTCCCCATGCTGAATACCGCCCTCATCGCCGAATTCCGAACCGTGCAGGTCGGGCAACGCAGCGGCACCCTCGAAGTCGCCCTCGGAGAGCGTCGGGTCCGCTTCTGCTTTGAATCGGGCGACCTGGTCCTGCTCGATCTGGGCGAAGAGAAGGAACTGGCGATGGCGCGTAAGTTCCTCGACTACCACAAGATTGGACCCGAGATCCATCGCCACGCGCTGGCCACGGCGCGTGCCTCGGGTGCCTCGATCGTCGATTCGTTGCGCCGCCAGCAGCTGGTCTCCGAGGCCGAGGTCCAGGAAGTCGCCCGGGCCATGGTCGAGGACATGCTCAGCCTGTGCTTCGGTGTGGCCCACACCTCGGTGACCTACAAGCCGGACGAGGGCGCCGACACCTACGACCTCGATACCCGGGCGGTGCGGCTCAAGATCGACATCCCGACCCTGATCAGCGGCGTCGAGGCGCGGGTGAAGGAGGAGGAGGAGGACCTGCTGCGCCGCCTCGGCGGGTACGACAGCGTCTTCGTTCTCGACGAGGCGGCCAACCCCGAGCAGCTCGACGAGTTCGAGCGGCACCTGCTCAACTTCGTCGATGGCCGCAAGAGCGTGGATGCGATCGCAATCGCCTTCCGCGATAGCAGCGCGAACATGGCCAAGCACCTGGTCAAGCTGCTCGACCGCGGCTTCATCCGCCGCAGCGCGACCCTGCAGGAGCGGCGTGCGGCGGTCAGTGCGGCGACACCCTCGGGCGGCGTGCCGATGCCGTCGCCCACGCCCGAGGAGCCGGTACAGCCGTTCCAGGTCTACCGCGCCACCCCGCCAGCCGCGAACCACTTCGGCACCCGCGTGGTGCTGGGCACCCTGTTGGCCGTGATGCTGGTGGTCGGCATCGCCGTGGTCGCTTTCGGGCGTAATCAGGCCACCGTCTCGTCGCTGCTCGGCAGCATCGAGACCGACATCGCCAGCCGGCAATGGGCGGCGGCCTCTACGGCCATCGACGGCGCGCGCGTCGCCATGGGCAACGACCTCGCCACCAAGCGCCGGATCGACGAACTTCAGAAACGCCTGGCCGACGGGCTCGATGCCGAGGCCATGCGCATCGACCAGGCCATCTCCGACCAGGACTTCAGCGAAGCGCAGCAGCGTTTGACGCCGTTCCCCGTCGGGCATCCCCGCCTGGCCGAATTACAGGCTCGCTACGAACAGCAGTCCCAGCTGTTTGAGACGCGCAGCGTGGCCCTGGCCCGCGAAGTGGCGGGACGCGCCGAGAGCGGCGACCTCGCCGGTGCGCTCAAGCTGATCGACGGCGCCCGGCCCGCCGAAGCCAAGGCGGCCGAGCAGACGCTCGACCATTGGCGCAAGAACAGTCTCGAAACGGCGCAGCTCACCGGCAAAGGGATGGGCGAGCGTCAGGCGCTGCTCAATAAGGTTCGCAGCGCGCGCCCCACCGATTACCAAAAGCAGCAGCTGACCCGCCTGCAGGAGGACCTCTCGCGCGGCCAAAGCCGTCGACTCGAAGAGCTCAAGGCGATGCGCGCCCTGGTCGATCGCGGCGCCTATGCCCGCGCTAGCGACGAGATCGCCCGCCAACGCCTGCTCGACCAGGCGCCGGGCAGCCCGCTGATGACCGAGGCGCAGCAACTCGCGGCACGCACCACCGAGGTCAAGGCCGAGCTCGAGGGCTATGCCGCCGACCACGCCGCGGCGCTCGCCTCGGCCAGCGACGCCAGCGCGCTCACCGCGCTGCGCGAGCGTCTGGTCGTGGCACTCACCCGCTATCCGGATGCCAGCAATCGCCCGCACCTGGTCGCGCTCGGCCAATTGCTCGACCAGTTGCTGCCCCTGGTCGGCCACGGCAGCACCGCGGACGAGGCGCGGGCGCTGACCACGCTGCTCAAGGAACAGACGCCGGGCAGCGAGTTGGCGCGTGCGTTGGCCGCGCGCGTGGCCGCGCTCGACGGCGCTGGCACCGAGGCGCAGGCGGCGCTCGACGACGCGCGCCGCCTTGGTCGCGACGGCAAGTGGGACGAGGCCATCACCGGCATGGAACGCATCGCCAAGACCGCATCCTGGCGGCGCACGCCGGTCGGACAGGGCATCGCCCAGGATATCGATCAGGCGCGCATCGCGCGCACCCGTCAGGGCCAACTCATGGCGCGCTTCCGCGAAGCTCTCGGCCGTGGCGATGTCGCCAACGCCCATGAACTGGCGCGTGAACTGGGCCTGCGCTACCTGCCGCTGCTGGTCGAGAGTGTGCCGAGCGGCGCCGAGGTGCTGCGCGACGGCAAACCCGCCGGTTCTACCCCATTGATGATGGAGGTGAACGCGGGTGAGCGGGGCGACCTCACGCTGCAGGTGCGGGCCGCCGGTTTCGAGACCGCGAACCTCAAAGGTTCCGACGCCACCGGTGGCTGGCGTCTGAGCGCCTTCTTGGTGCGTACCCCGCGCCTCACCCTCGATCTCGCCCTCCCCCTCAGCACCGCGCCAGCCGCCATCGATGGCACCTTGTGGGTCGCCGGCAGCACGCATGCCGTGGCCATCACCAGCTCGGGAGGCGTCACCAAGCACCCGTTGAGCGAAGGCGGCCTGCGTGGCCTCGAACAGCCGGTGCGCGCTGCCGCCGTCCGCTTCGACGACGGAGTGTGGCTGGCGACTCGTGAAGGTTTCGCTGTGCGCATCGCCGGCGATCGCCGCGAGCGGCTGGCGCTGCCGGGCAACACCGACTTCCCGCCTTTGTCCTATCGCAGCCCGCTGGTGCTCGACCGCCGCTTCCTGGTAGTCGCCGGCATCGACGGAGCACTGCACGCCAGCGATCCTCGCGACCCCAATGGCGGGTGGCACGCCACCCGGGGGACGGCGTTCGTCGCCCCGCCGGTCCTGATCGGCGATCACATTTTGACGGCGCGGGGCGACGGCACGCTCGGCGCCGCGCTGGTCGATGGCGGCGCGACGGTGCGCACCGTCTCCTTGGGCGCGCCGTTGCTGTCCGCGTGGTCGACGGCGACCGGGTTGGCCGGTCTCACCCGCGAGACCGCGTGGACCTGGGATGGCGGCGATGAAGCCGTGCGGCGGGCGTTGCCGCGCGAAGCGGTGGTCGGCGGGGATGGTCTGATCGTCACCCGCGATCGGCAGGTGCTGGCGCTGCAAAGCGATGGGGAATGGACCGTGCTCGGCCTGGCCGCATCGACGGTTACCGCCAAGCCGTTGCGCTGGCGCGGTCGCGCCGTGCTCCCCTGCGGGCAGGTGGCGCAGGTGCTTGGCGACGTGTCCTTCCAGGTGCGCGCGCGTGGCACCTTCCTCGACCCGCTGCTGCTCGGCGACGAACTGGTCCTGGTCAGTAGTGCCGGGGAAGTGTTCGTCTACGCCCCCTGAGTCCGACCCTGGCGCTGGACGCCGTGATCCGGCGAGCTGATCGCCAGGCCGCGCCGACGTGATCCAGCCGATGGTGTCGGACGATTGCGGAGGCCGAACCCGGCCTAAGGTCGCGATGCATGGATGATGCAGCCCCGCCCGAGCCCCGCTCCACGCGCATGGCCGCCCTGGTCGCCTGGGGCATCATCGCCGCATGTGTATCCCTCGCGATGTGGTCGGCGCTCCAGCCGGCTCGCAACGCCCGTCTGCGCGCGGAGCCGCCGACCACGCAACGTGATCTCCAACTGCGCTACGCGGTCGGCATCTACGAACTCATGTCGACCGCCGGCTCTGGAGTGCTGGAGCAGGTCGACAGCGACCTGGCCTCCCCGGGGTCGCAGCTGCGCGTGGCTCCGGTCGCCGGACACCTCCTCGGCGGCGACGAGGCGGTGCGGCGGCTCGACGCATTGGCGGTCCATCCCGATCTGGGCGATGATCCGGTCCTGCTCAAACGCATCTATCGCGATGGTCCCGCCAGCCTGTCCAACGAGGAACGTACCGCCCTCGCGGACCGTCTCGGTTGGAGCGGCGAGCTGGCGCTGATCCACGGTGCGCCCAGCGATGATGCGCAGCGCGCCGTCGTCCTCGGCGCGGCCAAGCGCACGGCACTGACCCTGGTCGGCGCGATCGTCTTCGCGATCGCGCTGTTGGTGACGGGCATCATCGTGGCGATGGTTCTCATCGTGCGTTGGAACGACGGCCGTCTGCGCGGCGCCTATCCGACGCCGCAACTGGTGGCGACCCGTCACGGGTCGGCATGCATCGAAGGCTTCGCCGTCTACCTGGTCACCTTCATCGCCTCGGGCAAGCTCCTCGGCATGGTGCCCGGCGCTGGGCTGTCAGCGACCTGGCTCTACCTGCCCGTCGTGCCGCTGGTGCTGGTCGCCACCGTGCGCCGCGGCATGGCCTGGAGCGACCTGCGCCAGGCGATCGGCTGGCATCGCGGCCGGGGAATAGGGCGCGAAGTCGGCGCAGGATTGCTGGGTTGGCTCGCCGGCGTACCGCTGATCGCGCTATCACTGATGGCGACCATGGCGCTCTCACGCCACTACCCGGCCAGCCATCCCATCGAGCAGGTGCTGGTGGGCGCGGATGCGCTGACGCTGCTGGCGATGGGCGCCCTCGCGAGCATCTTCGCGCCGATCGTGGAGGAGACGATGTTCCGCGGCCTGCTCTTCCATCACCTGCGCACGCGCTGGGCCTGGCTGCCCGCCGCGCTGATCTCCTCGCTCATCTTCGCCATGCTGCATCCGCAGGGCATCGCCGCGCTGCCGGCGCTGACCTCGGTGGCGCTGGTGCTGGCGGCGATCCGCGCCTGGCGCGGGTCGCTGATCGCGCCGATCGCGGCGCATGCGCTGCATAACGGCCTCCTGCTTGTCGTGGTGGTGCTCTCATTGGGCTGAACGCCCGCCTTGCTGAATCACATTCTGCACAGTTTGCTCCCGCCATCTCCCTTCTCGGCCGGCGTGACCCGGCGTACGCTCGATCTACCCCAGCGCGGCACTTCCCCCGCGTCCCGAAAGCACTCCCATGATCAAGATCGCCATGATCGGCGCCGGCAGCGTGGTCTTCTCGCGCAACCTCACCGGTGACATCCTGCAGATCCCCGAGTTCAAAGACTGCACCATCACTTACATGGACGTCGACAAGGAGCGGCTTGAGGTCGCTGGTGCCCTGTGCCGCAAGGTGGCGACCGCGGTTGGTGCCAAGCCGACCATCGAGACCACGATGGATCGCCGAAAGGCGCTCAAGGGCGCCGACTTCGTCATCAACATGGTCCAGATCGGCGGCTTCAATTCGACGCTGGTCGACTTCGAGATTCCGCGCAAGTACGGCCTCAACTTCACCATCGCCGACACCACCGGCCCCGGCGGTCTGTTCCGCGCACTGCGTACCTTCCCCATGCTGTCGGGCATGGTGCAGGACATGATGGAGCTGTGCCCGCGCGCGTTCCTGCTCAATTACTCGAACCCGATGTCGATGAACATGCAGACCGTGTTCCGCACCAGCGACATTCGCGCGGTCGGTCTGTGCCACAGCGTGCAGGGCACCTTCGACCAGCTCATGCGCTACATCGGCGAGGACCCGACCAAGGTCACCTTCGAATGCGCCGGCATCAACCACATGGCGTTCTACACCCGCCTCGAGAAGGACGGCGTCGACCTCTACCCGCGCCTGTTCAAGGCGATGGAGGACCCCAAGATCTTTGGCGGCAATAAGGTCCGCTTCGAGCTGATGAAGCGCCTCGGTCACTTCATCACCGAGTCGTCCGAGCATAACGCCGAGTACAACGCCTTCTTCATTCCGCACGGCAAGGAGCAGATCGCCAAGTTCGGCATCCCGATCGACGAGTACCTGCGCCGCTGCGATGGCATCGTCGACGAGTTCGAGCGCTTGCGCGTGTTCGCGCGCTCGAAGGAACCGATGCCGACCGTGTGCCAGAGCCACGAGTACTGCTCAATTATCATGGCCTCGATCGTCACCGGGCGCCCGTCGGTGATCTACGGCAACCTGCCCAACGGCGGCACGATCAGCAACCTGCCGCGCACCGCGATCGTCGAGGCGCCGACCCTGGTCGACCGCACCGGCATGCATCACGCCCAGGTCGGCGAACTGCCGCCGCAGCTGATCGGCTACATGCAGCCGCACGTGACCCAGCACGAGCTATTCATCCGTGCCGCCACCGAGGGCCGCCGCGATCACGTCTACCAGGCATGCATGTTCGATCCGCTCACCGCCGCGACCCTGCCGATGGACAAGATCACCGAGATGTGCGACGAGATGATTGCCGCCTACGGTGACGAGTTGCCCAAGCTGGATGCCAAGAAGTCACTGGTGCCGACGTCGGGCAAGCGCTTCCCCAAGGTCGACAGCAGCACGCTGCGCGCGAGCTGGGAGCGGACCCAGGCCGAGTCCGAGAAGGCCTACATCCAGGAGTGGCACGTCCTCGGCGCCTTCCCCGGCAGCGAGGGCAAGGTCACGCTCGATCTCGCCACCCCGTTCGAGGCCGACATCGCCAAGGCCAAGGATGGCGCGATCGATCTGAAGAAGACCTACGCGATCAAACAGGCGGCGGCCCAGGGCGGCGGCAAGGCCAAGGCCAGCGACACCAAGATCGCGTGGCAGGCGGTCAAGGCGGGCAAGAGGGGTTATGTCAACTTCGACACCTGCATCGGTCGTCACGAGTGGGCGGTGGCCTACGCCTATACCGCTGTCTCTTATACCCATCTGACGCTGCCGACG
>ENA-ORBV01010334-ORBV01010334.1-microbial-mat-metagenome-genome-assembly--contig:-NODE-10334-length-14984-cov-15.278862_pt1 | contig 14984 bp, 12 predicted proteins | sample MGYA00237777_ERZ505514 | MGnify/ENA primary metagenome ERZ505514 (study PRJEB26160, sample SAMN06269048) | microbial mat metagenome | isolation source: Oligotrophic lake microbial mat | place... | reverse complement strand
CGACTTTCGGGAATTTTCGTTTGCCGGCCGCGCCAAGTCTTTCGTGCGAGCGCCTATCCAACGTCCAGCGCATCGGCCGGCTGCCGCTTGGGGCCCCAGTAAGCATGCTTTGCCGCCGCGTCAAAAGGGGGGTGTGCGCGTTTCCGGGACTCCGGCCAGGGTGCCGCGTCGCCGATGCTTCCCCTGTCTTAGGGAACCGATTTCCCTATGTAACTAACGGGTGACTGGATTAGACTCGTTTGCCACGAACCTTACGCGAGGCACTATATGTTGCAGAAACATGCGATTGCCGCTGTCATTGCAACGTGCCTTCTTGCGTTGCCGTGTTTCGCAAACGCGCAGTCATATTCCGCTCTTGATCTGGGCGACCTCGGCGAAGGGCAAAGCTACGCCTACGGCATCAATGCGTCGGGCCGGGTGGTGGGGATGTCTTACATCGCCGCAGGGACATACCACGCGTTCATCACCGGCGCCAATGGAATTGGAATGGCGGACCTCGGAACGTTGGGAGGTTCCACCAGTTGGGCTTTCGGCATAAACGACGCCGGACAGGTTGCGGGCTATTCCTATTCATCCGGGGGCACATTCCGTGCTTTCATTACCGGTGCCAACGGGGTTGGAATGACTGACATTGGTACGCTTACCGGCGACCCAAACAGTCAAGCACGCGGAATAAACGCCTCCGGCGAAGTGGTAGGCGCCAGCAACTCGAATGGTGTTAACCGGGCCTTCATAACTGGCGCGAACGGGGTTGGAATGAGAGACCTTGGCATGCTAAGTGGCGACACAAGCAGTGTCGCCGTAGGCATCAACAGTTCCGGTCAAGCTGTGGGCGTATCGTTCGACTCAGCCAATAACGGGCGTGCCTTCATTACGGGCGCCAACGGAACTGGGATAACGGATACCAGCTTGCTGAACGGAATTCCACTCTACGTGGCCACCGCAGTCAACGCTACAGGCCAGGTGGTGGGTGCCAGAAGGACGAGTGATAACAATCATGCTTTTATTACCGGCGCCAACGGTGTCGGCGTGACTACCCTCCAACCTTTAGGTGTCTCCTCAGTCGCCCTCGGTATCAACGCAGCGGGGCAAGTAGTAGGTTCGTTCCAGACTACCCTTGGAGCGAACCATGCCTTCGTCACCGGAGCCAATGGAGGCGGGATAACAGACCTCAATTCACTCTTAAGCTTGCCCAACGGGGTATATTTCAGCGTCGCGACAGCCATCAATGATTTTGGGCAGATCGCAGCCCACGGTTCTAACAATCGAACGTACCTCCTCACTCCCGTTCCCGAACCCGAAACCTACGTCATGCTGCTGGCCGGATTAGCATTGCTAGGGAGTGCAATTCGTCGGCGTAAGCAAGCGTAAGCAGTCATCGGCGCAAATAGCCCCGGCCTCGCGCTGGGGTTGTCGTTTCTGGGGTTGTCGCTCACGCATACCAGTTACAATCCAATCCCGCGCGCGCGCCTGCGTATGTGTAAAGGCGCGATACTTCCATCCGGAACACGCGCCTGTCCGATCCCCCTCGGCAACTAACGGCTCCCCAGGACGGTCGCGTGGCCTTCATGCCGTCGCACATGTTCCCGCACCGCGTCGAGTTCGGCCGGCACGTTGCCCGGTGCCATGCGCCGCCGTGCCTGCCGCATGTTCTCGCGCACGTCCGCCGGGAATCGGCACAGATCGCAAAGCCGTTCAATCAGCGCGTCAAATTCTGCCAGCGCAGCCAATAGCGGCAAATCCTGCGCAGGTTCGGCGTCATCGTTCGCCGCCAGATCGCCGGCCAGCAGCGCCATGAGTTCCGGCTTTGCCGCCCGCATGCGCGCCATGAGTTCCGGCGTGAGGATGCCGCGCGCAGCCTCAATCGCCAGCTTGTCGCCGTCCGCAGCCAGGATCACGCCATCGGCCCGCAATTCGGCAAGCAATGCGGCCGCGCTCATATGGCGATCCGTTCGCGGTCATTCGCCGGATAGACCATAGGCGGTTGCCCGCCGGCCGCTTCGCCGGGAAAGTAGATGGTTTTGTTCGCTGGGGCATTTGCTACGGCTACACTTGCTACACTTGCTACACATGGGGCGGAATCGGCGGCAACTGTAGCAACTGTAGCAACTGTAGCCGTAGCAAACCCCAGCAGCGCCGGATTTACAGCGATGAATTTCCGTTTGCCGTCCTGCCTGATTCGCACCCGGTCGAGTTCATTGAGGGTCGAGATTGCGGCATCAAGCGCGGTCTTGTCCCGCACCGGTCCGAATTGCTGTGCCTCGCGCTTTGGCACAAGGTGCGTGCTCTCGCGCCGGCAGTAAGCCAGCAGCCACGCATCAAGGCGCACGGCGTTCGCCAGTTCCAAAGGCAGGGCAAGTTCCCCGAAGAATCGCCGCGCTTCGTGCAGGTACCATCCCGCGATGCGCGCCGCCCGGGTGAAGGCGTCAAGGCTTACCGGCCCCCGGGCGTCGCCCTCGAACACATGGAACAGCGCCGCCATGCGTGCGGCATTGTCGGCGATCTTCGCGGCCACGTCTCTCACTTCGAACAGCTCGCTACCCGGTCGCAATTGCCTCTCTACGCGGTCATGGAAGGCACGCCAAGCCTTGTGCGCAGCAGGCGCGAGCGTGAGCAATACCGGCTTGATCGATCCGTCGTCGTCAATCGGCGCTTCCTGATTCAGGATTGCCGTGATGCGTCGATTGAAAGTCTCCAGACAGGCCCACGTCGGCGCATCACTGAACGGTCGATATCCCATAGTCGATTCAGGCCAGGCCACCAAGAATCGTGCGAGAAAGCCGGTCCCTCGGGCTAGGCCCTTCGATTGCTCGAAGAAGCTGCGCAGCGTCGGTTCCTGAATCGCAATCCCAATCGTCAGGCGCGCGCCCTTGACCGCAAACGATTCGGACGTTTTCCGATCAACCTTCATCGTGCGGCCGTCCCACAGTTTATTCAGCAGCGCCAGGTTGCGCATTATCGAATCCTTGCCCATGCCGTGCGCGCCAAGAACGGTTCCGCCTTCGTCGGACAGGATCGCGCCGGACGGCCATTGCTTCGCTAGATTGAAGCCCAGCTTTTCCGGTGTCGCGTCGTCGTAGAGCAGACGTGGCACGCGTGGTTCTTTCGGCCTATCGTCCTCAAGCTCGCGCAACAGGGTTTCATGTTTCTTGGTCGGTTTGTCCGATTTGCTGTCGCTCTTTATGCTGTCTTTCAGGCCGGCGTATTTCGAATTCCATATGGCGCTCGCAGACGTGTATTCCTTGATCGCCGGCTTCGCCGCTTCCGCTTGGTCTGTCTCGTAATTGTTGACGGCCTGCGTGAAATAACCGTCCACGGTCGATTTGCGTTCGCCGGATTCGGCGACCACTAGTACCCACAAGCTCGTAGGCCCGGACAAATTCGGCCCGCGCTCAACGTCGTAAAGCGCCTGCGCCGCCACGGAAACAGCCGACATTGCGCAGGAAGCCACCAGAGCGGCCGGCGCTTGCACGAAGGCCTGTACCTCTGCCACCGCTGCGCCGATGATGCCCGGCAAGGCATCGAGCGGATAGGGCAGCGGGTCAATCTTCGCGGTCAATGGCTGCGGCTCAGGCCATGCCGCATCGGTCGATGATCCCTGCGCGTGTGGCGAGCCCCCTATGGGTCTGCGCAGCTCCCTTGAACCATCGAGCAGCGCCCGCACATCCTGCCAAGTCTTGTCGGCGCAGGAATTGTGCTGGCACTTGAAGCCAAGCGCGCCGGTAGTACCACGAAAGATTGCGGATTCACCCTTGCCGTGGTCAGCGTTGAACGGGCAATAGGCGAGTTTGTAACGATCCCGGCCTTCGTGGGTGTCTGCCTCGTAATCGATCCCCAGGCGCCCCAGGAACGCACCAAGGTCGAACGTTGCAGGCGCAGGCGATGCTGCTTTCGGCGCTTCGGCCTGCGGCGCCAGCGCCCTCAACTGTTCCGGTGTCACCGTCACGCTGCGGTCAGCCTCTTTGCGAATCTGGGACAAGCGCCAGGGCATTGTCTCTGTGTGATCGCCCTTGTTTGCGACGGTGCCATGAAGCTTTACGATCCGGCCGGCGTTGAAAACTGCCTGATCCACCTTGATCGCGGCATCATCAAACTTCGCCGCCAGTCCTTGCAATGCGCCTTTGACAAGCGCGGTCGATTCGGCGTTGTTGGGCAGGTCGAGCGGGTAAAGCAGGTGATAACCGTTCCCGCTCAGTGCGGAGGCAGGTGCAGGCCAACTTGCGGCTTTGAGGAAGTCACGCAAGACACGCGCCTTCGCCGTGGCTGCCGCCACCTGCTCTTTGGTCGCGCTCGTGTCCTTCGGTCGTACCGGGTCAAGATCGATCAACAGCCAGCGTCGCCGGGTTACGTTGGCATCGGTTGTAGTGTCGGCGGCGTATTCCTTGATGCGATTTGCGCAGCGCCCTAGCAATTGCGGGTCTATGGCGTTCAGGGTGACATAGACAGCAGCGTTGGCAGCGCTCAGGCGCATAGCGGCGTCGGCTAGTTCCTTCCGATGTGCGCCATCAAAATAGCCGGCATCCGTGCGCTTCTTGCTGCCTTTATGGAACGCGCGCAGCTCAACTACTTGGTCAGCGTCGAACAGCAAGGCAAGTGCGTTGGTGATTTCGGCGCGCACGGGTTTTGGGGTATCATTCATCGGTCGCCCCTGTGCGATGCCCCTTGTCCTGCTCATTGCGCCCGATCACCTCGGGCGTTTTGCTGCCTGCCTCAATCGCGGCAACCGCTTCATCGCTCCATCGCGACCGCTTCGACTTGTCGGCAAAATCGATGATCTGCATATACGCCACTTTCCCGACCTTGAGGATCGCATGGCGATTGGCGTCGAGCATTGGTTTTGCTGGCGGCGAGCACCAGCGCCGGCCGTTTGCTTCGAGGAAGGGACATTCCCGAAGGATCATGCCGTTTGACATTTCCAGATCGGCGAATCCAAGCAGGGTTCCACGTACAAAAGGTTTGAATTTGATGAGTTTCATGCCGCCGCCCCTTATGCCGACGCAATCAGGGCGCGAATATCCTCAACCCGCCACGCAGTCACCCGCGCAGACAACTTCACCGGCTTCGGGAAGCGTCCGGATTTGACGCCATCCCACCAGCAGGTTTTTTTTACGGGAATAATCGGCGGAATCGGCGGTTCCGCATCGGGCTTGCCGATGATTTGCGACAGGCGCAGAAAGCCGGTTTCAGGAAGTTGATTCATTCGGGATGCTCCGTAAATGGCCGTTCTAGGCCGGTACGTGCATCCTCGTTTTTTCAGTCCCGAATATCGAAGAAACTCAGCAGATTTTCAAGGGTTGAGTTTTCCGCCGCTCTGGAAAAGTCGCCCGCTAATTTTCGCCCGAGTTTTCCAGACGATCTCGGCCTAGCCGGACAAGTGCTTTCCGCACGTCGTCATAGTTCACATCAACGTCAGGCAGATTGATAACCACGTTCGCCACGATTGCCATCGCTTGCATGATTGGCCTTTTCAGCTCGAAGTTATGAACGTCGATCAGGAGGTTCCCGAAGGCCCGCAGGTATTCCGTTTTCTGGCTTGTTTGTCGGGACTCAATCGCCGCACCAATCATCCCGGATTCGCTTGGCTTGAAAGTCCGCGCCGCATTCGCCACCGTGCCAAGCAATGCGGCTAAGTCGGGAGCGGTTCCCCATGCATAGCCCAACTTATTCCGCGCATCGTCCTTTGGGTCAACCTCTGAATTCTCTCCCATTGGCGCAAAGACAATTTCAATAGGTTCACTACTTTCCGCCGCCGGCGTCGTTTCTGGAATGTCCCGCCTAGGCAGGTCGCCTAGAACATGCCGGCGCATAGATCGCCACATATGCAGGTTATGCCCCTGCATTTCGTGATTGTCAGTTTGCCGTAGTAGCTCGGGAATCGAATAAAGCTCGCTTGGCCCATTTATGCCGGTTTCGAAAAACTGGCGTATCAGCTTTGCCAATATTTCCGCAGCGTCGGCTATCTTGCCTTTCAGCTCTGCCGCCCGCTTCAATCGGTCGCGGTACCTCGCAAAATCTGCCCGCGCCGCCCATGCGGCATAAATGAAGTTCCGCCATTGACTATCGTCGGAAAATTCGTGGGTCAGCAGCGCAAAAGCGTCGCGCATTCGATCATCGAGCGCTAGCCGCCGAAGGCAAGCCACATGGCCATCCCACCAATCCAGACGCTGTGCAGCTTTGGCCTTTTGCGTTCGCAAGCCATCCAAATAATCGACTTCGCCGCGCTGAGTTTTGGTTTCTATCGCGCTTTCGATTTCGGCTAGCTGGCGTTCGGCACTGGCTCGCGATTCTTGCCAACCCAACGGCTCCCTAGAATCGCCCTCCATCAGGTTTGTTATGTGCGCCCGAACTGCCGCCGGTACATATGCCGGAAAAATCATCGTCGCGCCCTTTCGCGCTGCCCTCGATCGGGTGCCACGCCAGCCGGGCAAGGGTGTCCCGGTTTTCGCCCCGTCGGGCTAGGCGCGGCAATCAGTCATGCCGCCATTCGATTGATAGGCGTCACCTTGCTTTCCGCCTTCGCCATTTCATCGGTTAGGTTGGCCCATTGCTGCATCATGGTTCGCCGCTCTTCCAGATATTCGGCCTGGTTGTAGCTGGCGCGAACCTTGTTGCGCTCGGCATGGGCAAGCTGGCGCTCGATCACTACGCCGCGATACCCAATTTCATTCAGGATCGTTGAAGCCGTCGCCCGGAAGCCGTGCGCCGAAAATCCGATGCTTCCCTTCCCGTTGAAGCCCATGCGCTCTAGCGCCCGATTCAGCGTCGTTGCGGTCATGCAGGTATTCGGATCGCGCAAATTCGGGAACAGCAATTTACGCCCGCCGGTGTACGTGTAAAGCTCGCGCAGCAGTTCGACGGCTTGAACGGACAGGGGAACAAGGTGCAACTCGCGCATCTTCATCCGTTCCGCAGGGATGCGCCAAATGGCCCGCTCAAGGTCGAATTCTTCCCACTTTGCCGCCCGCAATTCGACGGTGCGAACGAAGGTCAGCAGCATCAGGCGAAACGCAATAACCGTGTTCCGATACCCGCCATAGGAATCAAGCGCCTTCACGAAGTCGGCTATCTGGTCTTGAGATAGGGGCTTGTGATGATCGACAGGTGGGCGCTTGATTGCGCCTTTCAATACTGCTGCCGGATCGGCATCGGCCCGCAGCGTCGCCACGGCGTAGCGGAAGATTGCCGATACCCACTGGCGCACCAGCAATGCCACGGTTTCGGCCCCGCGCCCGTGAACCCGCATGATGATTTCCAGCACATGCGCAGCCGTCACCTCGCGAATCGGCATCTTCCCGATATACAGAAACACGTCCCTTTCAAGGAAGCTCTCTACCTGCCGCGAGTAGTAGGCAGTCCACCCGCGCTTCTCTTTGCCTCTTTCCTTCCGAATGGCCTTGCCTTGCGCAATCCACTCACGCGCCACGCCCTCAAACGTGTTTGTGTTTTCGGCATCGCGTCGCCGCTTCTCGGCTTGCTTGTGGTGGGCCGGGTGAATGCCTTCCCTGACAAACTTTCGCGCCTTGTCGCGCTCGGTTCGCGCATTCTGAAGGGACAGGTGCCCTTCGCGCTTATCGTTGAAATACTCGCCAGCGGCAAAGACATTTTCCTTGCCCGCGATCCGATACCGATAGCGCCACAACTTCGCGCCGGTCGGTCGGACTTCCAAATAAAGCCCGCCGCCATCGGTCAGTTTCACCGGCTTATCGCCGGGCTTGGTATTGCGGATTGTCGCGTCGATCAATGGCATTTTGAGGGTATCGCAGTCCTGATACCCGCAACGATACCCGCATTTCATCCGGATTTCAACGGATAACCGTCGAAGCCCGGTATTGTCCGACTTTGTCCGTTCTGCCTCTGAAATTCACCATTCAAGGCGACGCGAAGCGGACACTCCCGGCCCGCTTTGGCGATCTTCGGCACCTAATGCCGATTATCGATCATCAGGATCATGGCGCGCCCCTACTCGACGCTGGTATCGAGGCCACCGGACGCCACCTCGGCGGCGCGCAGCACCGCCTGCGCCTTGATGCGGGTTTCGTTCCACTCGGCTTCGGGCACCGAATCGGCGACGATGCCGGCTGCCGCCTGCACATGCAGGCGACCGTCCTTGATGATGCCGGTGCGGATGGTGATCGCCACATCCATGTCGCCATGAAAGCCGATGTAGCCGGCGGCGCCGCCATACAGGCCGCGCTTGACCGGCTCGATTTCCTCGATGATTTCCATCGCGCGGACCTTGGGCGCACCGGACAAAGTGCCGGCCGGGAACGATGCCTTGAACACATCGAGCGCGTCCAGCCCTGCGTTCAACCGGCCTTCGACCGAAGAGACGATGTGCATCACATGCGAGTAGCGCTCGATGACCATGGTCTCGGTGACCTTGACGCTGCCGATCGCGGCAATCCGCCCGATGTCGTTGCGCGCCAGGTCGATCAGCATCACATGCTCGGCGCGCTCCTTCGGATCGGCCAGCAACTCGTGGGCCAGTTGTTTGTCCTCCTCGGGCGTCTTGCCGCGGCGCCGGGTGCCGGCCAGCGGGCGGATGGTGACCCGCTTGCCGCCCGTGGGGGCAGCGTCGTCCGGCTCGACCCGCACCAGGATCTCGGGCGAGGCACTGACGATGTGCAGGTCGCGCAGGTTGAAGAAAAACATGTAGGGGGAAGGGTTCAAGGTGCGTAGCGCACGGTACAGGGCGATCGGCGGCGAGGTGAATTCGCGCGTCAGGCGCTGGCCGATCTGCACCTGCATGCAATCGCCATCGATGATGTACTGCTTGCACCTGGCCACGCCCGCCAGGAAGGTGGCTTCACCGATGTTCGAGCGCGCCTCGTCCGCCGCGGAGGGGCCGTGGTCAGGTACCTGCAAGGGCTGGCGCAGGCGTTCCAGCAGGGTCTTCAGGCGCTCGCGGCCGTAGTCGTAGCTTTGCGGGTTGCGCGGGTCGACATACACCACCAGGAACAGCTTGCCGGCCAGGTTGTCGACGATCGCCACTTCCTCGCTTTGCAGCAGCACGATGTCGGGTGCGCCGATGGTGTCGGGCTTTGCGCCATACTTGTTTTCGCGTTCGCGCACAAAGCGGTCGAGGCGCGCTTCGACATAGCGCACGCAGTCGTAGCCGAAGGCGCCCACCAGGCCGCCGGTGAAGCGCGGCAGGCCTTGCAGCGGCGCCACCTTGAAGCGCGTGAGGTAGGCACGCACGAAGTCAATCGGATTGGTGTCGGCATGCAGTTCGACCACCGCCTCGCCATTGATCACCGAAACCTCGCGGCCGTGCGCGACGATGCGCGTGCTGCACGGCAGGCCGATGAAGGAATAGCGGCCGAAGCGCTCGCCGCCAACCACCGATTCAAGCAGATAGGTGTAGGGCGCGTCGGCCAGCTTGAGATAGATCGACAGCGGCGTGTCGAGGTCGGCAAAGGTCTCCAGCACCAGCGGAATACGGTTGTAACCCTGCTGGCGCAGGGCGTTGAACTGGTCACGCGAGAGCACTGCCCGCGCGGAAGGGGCGTTTGACATGGGGCACCTGGGAACGACATCTGCAACAAGGGCCGCGGGCACAATTCGGCCTGCGGACGGGCGCGCTGCCGACGGCGGGCAGCGCATGGCATGGCGTCAGTTACGCCAGGGCCAGGCTCCCGGAGCGGCGCTCCGCACTTGGTGCAGGTTCAGGATTTTCAATCGGAAACTCGCGAGGAAACTTTGGGGATTTGCAGGTCACGCAAGCGTTGCGCGGCGACGTCCAAGCCGGAAACTATACCATCGCAATCGAGCGATTGCACCGGCCTGCCTTCGTTGTAGCCATACGGCACCAGCCATACCGGGCAGCCCGCGGCGCGCGCGGCGGCACTGTCGTTGCCCGAATCGCCGATCATCAGGATCTGCGAAACGCTTGTGCCCCAATGCTGCGCGGCATGTTCGATCATGTCGGGGTGGGGTTTCTTGCGCGCCAGCGTGTCGCCACTTACCACCACATCGAAATAGCCGCCGATGTTGCAGCGTTCCAACAACGATTCGGTGAAACGTGCGGCCTTGTTGGTGCACACGCCCAGCGAGAGTCCCATCGCGCGCATCGCCTCAAGCCCCGCCAGTACGCCCGGATACGGTGCGGCATGGGTGCCATTGACCGCTTCGTAGTGCCGCACATAGGCGGCGCGCAAGGTTTCGAAGGGCGCGCCTTCCTGCGCATGGCCAAGGTGCGCGAGGCAGCGCCTGACCAGGCCGTCGATGCCCGCGCCGATGAAGGTTTCAATCGTGGCCGCGTCGATGCCGCGCAGGCCGCATTCCGCCAATGCCATGCCGGCGGCAGCGGCCAAGTCGGGCGAGGTATGCAGCAGGGTGCCGTCGAGATCGAAGAGTACGGCGCGGATATCGGCAGGCATTGTCACTGCTGCGCTCACGACGACTCCGGCCTGCGGCGACCGGACACGCATCGATCGAAGGCCTGCAATCGGCTCAAAACCGGAACAGCGCCGTAAACATCAGCTTGGTGTCGCCGGTCCGGGTGCCGGGAAGGTTGCCTGAGCCCGCGACCCCGTTGAGCACATAGGCCAGGTCGGCCGACAGATCGACGCTGCGCTCGCGGCTCCAGCGCGCACCCACGCCGATGCTGGAGGCGGAGTCCTTGTTGACCGTTGTGCCGGCCACCGCAGTGTTACCCAACAGGCGTGCCTGGCCGTAATCGAAAAACAGCACCGGCCGCAGCGTGTCGACGAGCGCCGGCCCGGAAGCCTCGAACGTCACCGTGTGTCCGATATCGCCGGTGAACTCGCGTTCGCGCAAGCCGCGCACCGCCGTGACGCCGGCGATGCCGAACTGTTCGCCGGGGAGCAATCGGTTGTCACTGTACTGGCCGCGCAAACGCGTCGATAGCGACCAGGTGCCAAGCAAATAACTGACATCCACGCCGTAACGAAACGCTTTCCAGCTCTGTGCGGCGCCGTCCCGCACCAAGGCGTATTCGGGAATGGTATTACCGCTTCCGCCGGACAGGTTGGCGACCTGTTCCACATACGCGCCGATACCGCCCCACAATTGCTCATAGCGCCCGGTATAGCGCAGTGCCAGCGGACGAGTACGTGCCGGCGTCGGAGGCAATGCGATGCCCGCCAGACCGACGTTGCTTTCGAACAGCTTGTCATCCAGGGCGATAGATACGTTGTGCGCGATCTCGTTCCATTTGGGAAGCGAATGGGTCACGCGCACGCCGCGGAATTCGCCGCGACCGCTGACATTGAAAGTCGTTGCCGCCAGGCCGATGGCGCCGGTACTGACGTCCGAGCGGGTGTAGTAGAACTGCGCGCTGGTGGCGTAACCGTAAAACGGGATGGTGTAGAAGGCGCCGTACTGCTTGACCCGCTCGGGATGCTCGGGCGAGGTGGTGTAGGACAGCGTGACCGCATGGTCGCGATCGAACAGGTTGGCGTTCTGGTAGCCCAGGGTGAGCCGCGTATAGCCGGTGCCCTTGTTGATGGCGTCGTAACGGTCTTTGGTGTGGCCGGAGAAGAGCGCGAAAAACTGCGCCGGAGCAAAATCGCGCACGCGGATTTCCGCATCGAGCGCATCGGCCCGGCGGCTTTCCTTGAGGACGATACTGACGCGCTTGGCGGGGTGTTCGTTGGCCAGCCCCAGGTCACTCGATATTTTCCGCACGTCGGGCGTCTCGCCGGGCTTGAGCGACGGCAGGCTGCGCAGAATGTTGTCGCTCGAGAAATGCCGGTTGTCCTGCACTGTCACGGTCGCCAGCGGAAACTTGAGGATCTCCAGCCGCACCACGCCACCGGCCGGCTTCTGCGCCGGCACGATCACCCGATGGAACGAGTAGCCGGCTTCGCGCAGGCGCGCTTCCAGCGCGGCGGCGGCCGCCTCCAGGCCTTCGAGGCTGCTGTGCACGCGCACGTGAGGCGCCAGCAAGGATTCCGTTTCAGACGCGGAAAGAGGATTGTCGCCAACGACTTCGAAGCGCGTCACCGCAAGCTTGAGATCGCCCGCGGAGTTCTGGGCGGCCGCCGGAACGGCACCGAACACGACCGCCAGCATGACCGCCAGCAAGGCTGCGCGACCGAGGCGCGGCAGCGGCGCCGGGCGCAATGTGGCGCGCCGGGAGTTCATTGCAGGAGGCATTGGTCGCTGGCCGAAAGTCGCCCCGGCCCGACCAGCTCGATCAGGCGCAAGGGACGCAGATCGGCATTGTCGGGCAGCGGCAGAGGGTCGTTAAAAATGAAACCGGGCGGAACGATGCGCAGCGCTACGTTGCTGCCGTCCGGCAACACGGCGGCCTCGACTGCGCCCAAGTCGAGCGGCGTTGCATTGCCGGCCAGCGCACGCAGGCTCACATCGCCCTTGCGCACGCCGAGATACAAACCCGGAACAATCTCGTCGACGCGACGCAAGGCGAACAGGGCGTCGAAATCCACCTCGACCTGGTCGGGGCGCGGCGCACGCTCGTCGAGGAAGAATTGCGGCACAGTTGCAAGCAATTCAGGGCCGGAGCGCTGCGCTTCGAACGAGGCGGCACGCTCGCGGTCCACCACCACTTCCCGGCCCTCGCCTTCGAGCGACGCGGCGCCGTCCCAGGTGTAGAGATAGGAAATCGCCCCGTCGATGCGCAGATCAATGCCGGTGCCGCGGATGCCGACAGTGGCCGTCGGCGTGACGAACTGCACACGGCTGCGATCGCGCTTGGCGATCAGCCCGGTGAACGCGCGCAGGCCTCCGGTGACCAGACGGGCAACGAAGTTACCCTCGGCCGCTGCATTGCCGGTGCCAACCGAGCGCACGTTTTCAAGCCGGAATTCGGTCTTCTCGATCAGGGTCACCTTGGTCTGGTCGCGGAAGGCGAGCACGAGTTGCGATTGCTCGGCGGTGCGCACCGCCTCGCCGGCATAGACCGCCGAGCCCAGGCCGATCGGCCGATTGCCGCCGTCGCGCGCCACCGCCGCTGCGCTGCCGTTGAAAAACACCACGCGCGCCATCACCGGATCGGTGCCGGGCGGAACCGGGCGCGCGTAGGGCGCTTCGCGCGCGCAGTCCGCGCCACAGATGCGGGCGTCGAACTCGGTGCCGCGAATGCCCACAGTTGCCGTCGGCGTGGTCAGGTTGGTCGAGCGCGGGCGCGCCTTGCTGATCAAACCGGTGAACACGCGCAGGCCGCCGCGCAGCAGGTTGAGTGCAAGAGTTTCATTACCGGGTTGGTCATTGAGCGCAGCCACCGCAAAAGCCGTGTTCGAACGCACGGTGATCTTGCTGCCGTCCTTGAGCGCCAGAACCGCATAGCCGCGCTCGCTGGTGTTGATCACCTCGCCTTGCATGACGCTGTCGCCCTGGCCCAGAAAGCGCGCCTCGCCGCCCGGGCGCTGCGCGCTGGCGATGCCCTGCACGTAGGTGATCTGGCCGACTTCCTGCGCGATCGAATTCGACCCCGCCACCATCGCCAGCGCGGTCAACGCGCAGATCAGCCACCCCACGATGCCATTGCCTTTCATGAGAACCCCTAGCGGCACACCGGCATCAGACGCCCCAGGCGAAACTCCGGGTCGTCCTCGCCGTAGGGCAGATCGCGCAGGAAACCATAGCCGAGGGCGCTGGCGTCGAGCGGATTGACGAATCCGGCATCGGGCACCGACGATCCGGTGGCCGACGCCACAATCTGGCCCAGCGGCACGTTGATCGGATTGTAGTAGACCCCCGCGTCGGTGGTGGTGTTGAGGAACGGGTTGCTGGCACTCGAAATCGCGGGAAACACGCACGCGCCAGCGCCGCAAGAGATGAACGACTGCGCCAGCCCGCCGTTGGCGCCGAGAATCGCGTCGCTGTTGGTGCCGGACCCGCCGGTGAGCGCGATATCGCCGCTGGTTCCGATGCGCTGCAGACTGCCGGAGGTCGTGATCTGGCCAAAGGCGTTGGTGCCAGCGCCACCGGTCACCGCGATGTTACCCGCACCGCCTGCGGTCGACAGGATGATCTGGTCGCCGGTGCCGATGATGCCACCCACTGCATTGATGCCACCGCCGCCGCTAACCGCGATGCCGCCATTGACCAGTATGTTCTGGACGAGCGGATCGATCAGCGCCTTGGCATCGTTGCCCGCCCCCCCGGCGACGGTGAGGCTCGCATTGGGCGTGACTGCGGAGCTGACCAGGCTGATGTTCTGCGTCCCGCTAACATCGATCTTGGCCGTGGCGCCGACGCCGCTGCCGCCAAAAACGGCGATCGAACGGGCGAACAGGTCCTGGTCCACCGCGCGGATCAGTGAAGTGCCGCTGGCGCCGGCATTGCCCACGATGATGCGGCCATCACGGCCGGACTGCATGAGTTCGGGATAGTCGATCTGCAACAACTGGCTGGCGCCGCTCGAGAGCGTGGCGCTGCCGCCGCCAATGGCGGCCACGCGCAGGCTGCCGACGCCACCGCTGGCCGCGCCATTGGTGGTGCGAATCCACTGGTCGCCGGTTGCGGTGATGGCCGAGGTGCCGGTGGCCGAGGTGTTGATGTCGACGAACGAGGCGAGAATGGTCTGGCCACCGCCGCTATTGGCGATGCGCGCAGTGCCGCCGCTGCCGCCGGCAACCTGCACCCGCACGCCGCCGGCGGCACTGCCGGAATTCGCGGCCTGGCCGGCGTCGGCCGTGCTGGCATTGGTGCCGCGGATGGTTTGCGAGCCCGTCACCGCGTCGATCGAGGCTGTGCCGCTACCGCCGTTTATCTGGACCGTGACGACGCCGGAGGCACCGATGGTCTGGACGCCGCCGGCGCTGATGCGCGCACTGCCCGCCGCCGTCTGCACGGAAACCGCCCCGAACGACGTAATCGACTGGGTGCCGCTGGCCAGGATGCCTACCGGCGCGGCGGCATGCTGGTTGTTGATGTTGACGCCGCTCTGGCTGATGGTTTGCGCCCCGCTTGCGTTTTGCAGAATCTGTCTCTTATACACATCTCCGAGCCCACGAGACTAAGGCGAATCTCGTATGCCGTCTTCTGCTTGAAAA
>ENA-ORBV01010332-ORBV01010332.1-microbial-mat-metagenome-genome-assembly--contig:-NODE-10332-length-14984-cov-23.714765_pt1 | contig 14984 bp, 12 predicted proteins | sample MGYA00237777_ERZ505514 | MGnify/ENA primary metagenome ERZ505514 (study PRJEB26160, sample SAMN06269048) | microbial mat metagenome | isolation source: Oligotrophic lake microbial mat | place... | reverse complement strand
AGAAAACTGCATGATCTAGGCTTCCGACTCACCGGCATGCGGCGATGCCAGAGAGAATAACGGGCGCTGTAGTGTTAACAGTCCGTAGCGAAACCCATCCTGGCTGCGAACGAGCCTGAGCGGGCATCTGCTGCGTCGCCGCGACTTGCCGTATCTCGCGGATAGAGCTGCGTCGCGGCTCCCACGCTCAAGCTGGGCATCTGCCCACTCATGCTCGCTCTCGCCGACGGAGCGGTTACGCCACGGACTGCTAGCCCCGAAACGGTGGATTCGCGGCGTTCCCCCGCATCGTCTCACTTGCGACGGAAGGCGAGCAGTTCCCTGCCGTCGGCGCCAAAGAGGAAGAGTGTGCCGGCGGTGACGTCGTACGTTCGTGCATTGGTGATCGCCCTCATGAAGGCGCTCTCCAACTTCATGGTGTCGGGGTCGCCCGCCATCATCGTGCTGAACGGCATCGACGCCTCAAACCGCTTCTTCGCGAGCGCTTTTACGTCGACCTTCGAGCTCCAGCGGTTCACGCCGCCGCCACCAGCGAGCGAGCCATCAGCCATCACGGTCATCGCCGGAGCGTTGTGCGCATCGGGCGCGACCGAAACTAACTTTGCGTCGAAGCTCAGCAGTGTCCAGTCGCCGACGAGGTCACGCGGGACACCCGTCTGAACGTCTGCGGGCGGCACCTCTTTCGCGTCTGCAGGTGGCGTCTTCTCCGCGTCTCGCGGCGTCGAAGTCTCGGATGTCTTCGGCTCGGAAGCGCAACCGGCGAGTGTGACCGCGACGGCGATTGTCGTGAGGGCGGCGAGTAGTGTGCGGTGCATGGCAAAAGCGTATCGGATCACGTTGGGGACGGCCGAACGTCTGCAACGATCGCTCGCCGCGTGGGCGCACCGCGGTCACGATCGAGGTGAAGCTCCAGTATCGGAGGCGCGTGCGCGTCGCTCCACTACACGGGCTGTTAGGCCAGCCTGAGATTTCGCCTGTCCTGCTTCGGTGCATGTATTTGAGCGGGTTGATGGCGCCTCCAATGTCAAACTCACGCCACTGCGTCTCCGCGACGGCTTCTCCTCTCTCTCCTTCGAGGTCGTCATGTTCAAGCCGCTCACAGTCAAGGTCGCCGGTCTCGTCCTGCTGTTGGCGGGTGCTACCAGAGGCTCAGCATCGGCGCAAGCGAACTGGGTGGTTTGGTCCCAGCCGGTCAATACGAATTGGGCGGTTGTCCCGAGTTATGTCGGAACGGATCCGGTCTACGACGTCGAGATCGCGGACGACTTCGAGTTGTTTGGGACGGTGGGGCGAATTGTCGCGACCGGCTACGACTGTTTCAACTGCGCGGCGCCGGAGATCGCCGGCGTCTATGTGCGTTTGTATGACTGGACGGCGACGGGACCCGGCGCGATGCAGGACGAGATCTTTCTTGCAGCGAATGATCCGGGCTTCCATGTAGGAGTCGGGGGTCCCGGCACGCTCGACCTTACGCTCCTCTCTCCCGTCACGGTGAAGGGCAAGCTATTCGTTTCGGTCCAGCTAGCTCTCGCGGGATCGGGAAGTTGGTACTGGTGGGTGACGAACGTCAACTCGCCGATGGGCAGCGGGGCAATGACGCGTGATCGCGCGGCAGGACCTAACGAGGCGTGGGAACCGATTGAAGATAGCCTCGGCTCGCTCTCAAGCGATGTCGGGCTCATGCTCTGGGGTGTCGATGCAAATCCGCCGGCACCGGGAACCGATCCATGTGGAATTTGGACCGTTGTCGCAGCGCCGAATCCAGCGAGTAGCGATCACGTCATCCTCCGCGACGTTGCCACGATCTCATCAGATGACGTGTGGGCAACCGGCGAGTACACGATCGCATCGCAAACGTTCACGCTGGCCGAGCATTGGGACGGTGTGTCATGGACCATCGTTCCGTCACCGAGTCCGTCCGCGTGTGCGGTCTGCACGTGGGCGACCTTCGACGCCGTCGCCGCGGCTGGCCCAAACGACATCTGGGCCGCTGGCGGCAAGCGTGTGCAATCGACGGATGGGTACGTCGGCACGCACGTCTTCGTAGCGCGCTACGACGGATCAGCGTGGACTGTCATGAACACGCCGCTCACAGTCGGTGGTTCCGGCGCGCATGTGAACGGCATCGAGATCATCAGCCCCAACGACACTTGGTTCTTCGGCGAGTGGATTGATACGAGCGGCGGCCCAGGCGGCTCGCAGCCAGCGCTGGCGATGCATTGGAACGGCTCGACGTTCACCGTTACGCCGACGCCGTATCCTGGCGGCGGAACGCCGGGCTGGGGCCTTGACACAGGCTCCGCGCTGACGCCGAACGACATGTGGGCTGTCGGCGGCGGCAGCGACGGCGACTCGGTCGCGAGCAGCTACATCGTTCATTGGAATGGCAGCGCGTGGACCCGAGTCCTCGGCCCCGCACCCGGCGCATTCCAACGACTCTACGACGTCGAGATGATCGCGACCGATGACGTCTGGGCGGTCGGCGAGTACCTCGACGTGGCGGTTGGATACCTCCCACTCTCCCTCCATTGGGATGGTGCGACGTGGACGCAAGTCACGAGTCCCGGCGGCGGTTCATCGCTCGTCGCATTCGCAAGTGACAACATCTATTCGGGCGGAGCTGGCATCGTCCACTGGGACGGACAGTCGCGGCAGCACGTTGAATCGTTCCCCAGCGTCATCGGGCCACCTGTGAGTTCGCTCTCCGCGTCGTCGCTCTGCGACATGTGGGCGGTCGGCCGGCAGATCGTTGCGGGCGACCTGCTGAACTTCACGGCGCAACTCCGCACGATTGAAGTCGGGGCGTTCTCGATCGCGGGTGATCTCAACAACGACGGTGCCGTGGACGCCGCAGATCTCGCGATTCTTTTCGGCGCATTGGGTCGTTGTCCCGCGGCTGGCGCCTGTCCGGCTGACCTCAACGCTAACGGCGTCGTCAACGGTGCCGACTTGGCAATCGTGCTAGGGAATTGGAGCGTGTGATCGGCAGCTAATTCTCCGCAAGGAAATTGGCTGCACTCAGTATCTGCGGCGACGGCTCGGCCTCGTTTGGGTTCGGGTGTCCATTCCTGCTCTGAAGGCAAATCAATGCGCAATGCAACACTCGCTGTGTCCATCCTGCTCGCTCTCGGCAACGCGTCTACAACGCTGGCGCAGGACGTGAACGGCATTCTGGCGGCAGATTCCGAAGACCTGCACCTCGGCACAAGTCTCGACTGCAACCATAACGGAGTGTCTGACGAGGCCGAAGCCGACCGGCCGCATTTCTCGGCGGCGGTCGAGCACCTCAATGCCCTCGAGCAGTCGATGAGCAATGTGTTCGATACCTGCTCGATCGACTTCAATCTTGATGGCCGGCCCGATCTCGTCAGCGTGTCGATGCCCGGTCCGAACCTCGGCTACGTCACGCTGAAGCGAAACGACGGCGGCGTCGGACTAACATATGTATCGCGCATGCAGATGACGAATGCGAGTCCGGCGTACGTGCGAAGTGCCGACGTGAACGCCGATGGCATTGCCGATCTCGTGATCGGCGATAGCTCGTTCACCAAGGTGTATGTCTTCAATGGGAACGGCGATTCGACATTCGCAGTCCCGATCACGCTCGTCGGCGACACATCAAATAATGGGCTCGGCGGAATAGCAGTCGGTGATGTCGACAATGATGGAGACGTCGACGTCGTCGCGTCATGTTGGGGAGTGCACACAGTCGACGTCTGGATGAACAATGGAAGCGGCACGTTCGGGCCGAAGTCGTCCACTGCCGTTGGGTTTGCGCCGCGCGGCGTTGCGATTGGCGATCTCACGGGCGACGGACTTGCCGACATCGCGACGGCGAACTCATTCGAAACTGGTGCGCCATCCACCACCAGCGGCACCGTGACGCTCCTGAAGAACACCGGCACCGGATTCGCGGCGATTGCGACCATCACCATGCCTACGGACACTGGACCGTTCGGCGTGATGCGTCCGAAGCCGCAGGACATCGTGATCTGCGACGTCGATCACGATGGCGACCGCGATCTCGTGGTTTCGTCCAAGGACAGTCAGCGGCTCGATCTCATCACCAATCTCGGTGCCGAGACTTTTGCGGCCGTCGTCGAGATTGACGCGGGCTACTACCTCGGATCGACCGCCGGTCGAATCCTCTGCCGCGATCTCGACGGCGACGGCTGGGAGGATCTTGCGTGGTGCGATACTAATGCCTTCTGCGTCAGCCTCTACAAGAATAATCTCGGCGCGTTCGAGTAACGGCGGTCGTTCGCCACAGGCAACAACGGCTCAGCCGCGACTGACGCTGCTGACTTCGACGATGACGGCATGCTCGATCTCGCCATCGCGAACAACGCGGCGCGGACGTTCAGCATTCTGAAGAACCGATGCAATCTCGCATTCGACGCTGCGCTGCGGATGAGGCCGTCGCAATATCCGGGCTCGACGGTGATCGCAGACTTCACCAACGACGGTATCACCGACGTGGGATACACGGATCAATCAACGACGGCGCTCTTGGGCTTCTACGTTTATCCTGGTCTCGGCGATGGCACGTTTGGTCCGGGCATCTTTACGTCGTCCTTCACGCTGACGGGTGTGATCTGGGCTCGCGATTTCAATTGCGACGGCAATCAGGACTTGTTGGTCACGTACGGCAGTAGTCGCGTGCACCTTGGCAACGGCGACGGAACATTTCAGGCACCCATCGTGAACGCGCCGAACGCGACTGCGCTCAACGTAGTCGCCGATATCAATCAAGATGGCGAGCTCGATATCGTCTGGGTCATTGGCGGCCATCCGGGGACGCTGATGCAAACCCTTGGCGATGGTGCAGGGCATTTCGCTGCGGGAGTCGCAGTCGGCATCGTGCCCGACGAAGTGCAGAGCATCGCATTCGGCGACATTACCGGTGATGGCGTGCCTGAGATCTTCACTGGTCACGCGCAAGGCACGGCGCAGCCGGGCGGCATTCTCTCGGTCTACCCTAACAATGGCGATGGCACCTTCGGCACGCGACAGGATCGCTACATCGTGACGACACCGCTGAGTCCCGCAGTGGCTGCCATCGCGGTCGCCGACTTCGACGTCGATGGTGACAACGATGTCATCGTGGCGGCAGGTGGCTTGAAGCTGTATGCGAATCCCAGCAATGGGACGCTGCCCGCAACCGGCCTGCAAGTTGATCCGCAGCAGGGGAGCATTCTGCTGGTAGCCGACATCGATCAGGATGCGATTCCCGATCTCTACGTGCGGGGCTTGGTCGGCGCCGCCTTCCTGAACGACGGCACGGGCCACTTCCCGCGCCGCATCTTCATGCACAACTATGACTCGAATGCCCGAGGCATGGTGATCGGCGATTTGAATAATGACGGACGAACCGACCTCGTGATCGAGCCTGAGAATTCGTGGGACCGGTATGCGTATCTCAACCTGCCGTCACTGAGCGGCGATTGCGATGGCGACGGCGTCATCGATCCATGTGACTTCGACTCCTGCGGCAGCAGCGGCTCTGTCGCCGATCTCAACGCGGACGGCGTTGTCGACGCTGGCGATCTCGCGATGCTGCTTGGAGCGTGGGGCCCGTGTCCGGGACTTCAGTCGTGTCCGGTAGATCTCGACGGCAGCGGAAGCGTCGATGGTGCTGACCTCGCAATCCTGCTCGCCAACTTTGCTTACTAACGGTGCGAGCCGCACTTGCTCGTGTTTCCGACTGTCCCGTTCTACTGTACTGCAACCCACCCAGCGTCGACTTCGGTGAATCGTCGCCGCGCATGACGCCAGATCGCAGATACTTCGGTCTCGCAAATGCGTCGCCTCGACACCATCTCGCCTATCCGCATTTTCGTGATCGTGTTAACCGTCGTCTTCACGGTCGAAACGGCCATCATGTTTGTCGTCGAACGGATCGATGTCACGCGCGACTCACGCGCCATCATCGCGCTTCTCGATGCGCTCACACTCGTCGCCGCGCTCTCCCCCGTCCTGTGGCTACTTGTCGTCCGCCCATTGCGGGCCACGATCGCGGAGCGCGGCGCGATGCTCGCTCGCACGCTGCGCGCGCAGGAAGAGGAGCGGGCGCGGCTCGCGCGCGATCTCCACGACGAGCTGGGTCAGGTCCAATTCGCGATCCTGCTCGGAGCACGCTCGGTCGTCAACGCTCAAACGCTCGCCGACGCGCAGACGCGCGCCGCCGAAGTCGCGCGCATGGCGTCCGAATCGATCGAGTCATCGCGTCGCATCGCGAGCGGGCTCGCGCCGGGAGTCTTGATCGACCTCGGACTCGCGGTTGCCGCGGAGCGCCTCTGCGAGGACATCGCGTTAGCAAGCGGACTTTCCATCGAGCACACGATCGCGCTTGGCCCCGAGCGGCTCGCCCGAGAGACCGAGTTCGCGGCGTATCGCGTCCTTCAAGAAGCGCTAACGAACTGCGTGAAGCACGCACGCGCCGCCCATGTTCGGGTCACTCTTGACGCGACGGACGACATGCTCCGCCTCAGCGTTGCCGACGACGGCTCGGGCATCGCGCCGAACCTTGACGCGAATCACGGCGATGGCTTCGGGCTTCGCAGCATGCGCGAACGAATCCTGCTCAGGAACGGCGCGTTCTCCGTCGTATCTTCGCCGATGCGGGGTACGACGGTCACTGCTACCCTTCCCGTCGTGCATGATTCGAGCACCTCATGAGCGGTCTCACCGTACTCATCGTCGACGATCATGCGATGGTCCGAAAGGGCCTGCGCATGCTGCTCGAGGCGACGCCTGACATACAGGTCGTCGGAGAAGCGGGCACTGTGCAGGAAGCGATTGAACTCGCCGCGCGCCTCGCGCCGAAGGTCATCACGTTAGACCTTTCGATGCCGGGACAGTCTGGCGTCGCTTCCGTCCAGCGTCTTCGCGCTGCCGCGCCGTCGGCTCGGATCGTCGTCGTCACCATGCATGACGATCCGGCGTACGTGCGCTCGGCCATCGCGATGGGTGCGGCTGGCTACGTCAACAAGAGCGCTGCCGACACTGAGCTGATCGCAGCGATCCGTGCCGTCGCGCGCGGCCGCGTCTTCATCGACGTCGGAGACGCCGCGACGCTCGAGTCGATCCTCGCGCCGAACGAGTCACGTGCAGGACGAACGCCCGTCGACAGCCTGAGCGAGCGCGAGCGCGAGGTGCTGCAACAAGTGGCGCGCGGCTACACGAACCAGCAGATCGCCGACGAACTTGGGCTGAGCGTCAAGACCGTCGAGTCGTATCGCGCGCGGCTGATGAAGAAGCTGGGTCTCAAGGAGCGATCAGATCTCGTTCGCCTTGCGATCGATCTCGGCCTCATTACCGACGCCTGATCCCATATCGCCGATCGAGTCGCCCGCCTGCAGGGGATTCCCCGGCACAGCGGCGGAAGTCGCAGGACAACCCCGCTATCTCGCCACCGCAGTGCGAGCCACTATGTCTATGGAGTCGTGAGAGGCGCCTTGACCTTCAGGAGACATCATTATTATGCAAACCTCATACACTAAGCTGATTTCCGCCGCATCGCTCCTCATCGTTGCAGGGGTCGGACGCGCGGACGTCTTCGTCAATCAGGTCCCAGTCAGCGGCGGCGGCGTCATGCGCTGGTCGCAACTGTGGCAAGACCCGGGTCCGGATGGGAACGACCTCGATGGCGATGCCGTGTGTTGGCAGGACTTCACCGTCGGCGAAGCCACGTCGATCGATCACATCGAGTGGTGGGGCAATGGCGCGTGCGAACTCGGGTTCCGTATCGAGATCTGGAAACAGGATCCGGGCACAATCGCATATCAGCCGTACGGCGTCTTTTTTTACGGCGGTGTCGACAGCGCCCAGCCGCTCATTACGTTCCATACCACTGCATACGAGGTCTCAGGCGGTCCCGGAGGTCTGACGCACTACTCGCTCTATCTCGCGACGCCGATCGAAGTTCCAGCGAACAACGCGGTGAATCCTCGTTGGTTTATCGACATCGTCGGCCTCACCGCGCAGCCCTTCGTCCAATGGAACTGGTCGAAGGGAACGGGCGGCAGCACGAACTCCTATCAGTTCATTCGCGGAGAAGGACCGATGTTCTGGCCGCTACCCGAAGGCCGCGCGCTCGTGCTCGCGAGTCCTGCAAGTGCCTGCCCCGCCGATCTAACGAGTGATGGCACGGTCAATGGAGCCGACGTCGGGTCCCTACTCGGCGCCTGGGGCGCCTCGGGTTCTAGCGATATCAACGGCGATGGAATAGTCGACTCGGCGGATCTCGCGATTCTTCTCGGTGCGTGGGGACCGTGCTTATGAACGACCGCGCATCTACCAATTACTCACACGGCCACCAACAACAACACCATCCTCAAGGAATTCATATGACAATGCGCGCGCGAATATCTTTTCTCTCTCGCATAGCAATCGTCGGCACTATCGGTTTCGTCGTTGCAAGTGCCCAAGCCGACCAAGTTGCCTACGAGAGCTTTAGCTACGGCGGATCGCCGAATCTTCAAGGTGCCAACGGCGGCACGGGCTGGGGCGGCGCGTGGTTCAAGCTCAGCTCGATCCCCACTGGCGTCAGCCTCGATAGCCTCGCCTGGCCGTGGTTGATGTCGGCCGGGGGAAGCGCGATTACTCCTCCGTTTCCTTCCGCCGACTACACGCGCTACTCACGGGCACTCGCGCCGTACGCCGCTCCGAACGACACGGTGTACATCTCGTTCCTCTTCAGGCCAAACGTCGGCTTTGGCGTCGGCGGCGGTCTCGCGTTCGGCACATGGGAGAACGGCATGATCGTCGGCCTCGCCCCGGGCAGCGGCCACTATGGTCTCTCGGGTTTCCAAGGGCCGTCGAGCGTGAGTTCGACGCTGGTCGCAGAGAACGAGACAGTGTTCTTGGTCGCCAGCGCCTACAAGAACGACAACAGCACGATCACGTGGACCTTGCACGTCAACCCGTCGGCCAGCGATGCGGAACCGTCAACGGTAGACGCGACGCTCACGATCCCCGGCTCGGTCCTTCCGCCAGCGCTCGTTCTCTACAACGACGGAGGCTTCTCGACCGACGAGATTCGCGTCGCAACCACGTGGCATGAGGCAATCGGCCAGTCGCCGCAGCCATGCCTCGGCGATGTTGACGGTAACGGTATGGTCGACGCAGGAGACTTGGCGGCGCTCCTCGGCCAGTGGGGTGCGGGCGGTAGCGCTGACTTTGACGGAAGCGGAAGCGTCGACGCCGCTGACCTCTCAGTACTTCTTGGGATGTGGGGTCCCTGCGCGTAACGAGCGACACGGATCTCTCTTTCGCGCATGTCCTCAGCGACGCCAGTCCGCGATCCCGCCATCACGCGATCGTCGGACTGGCGTTCGCGCCGATGCTCGGCGTGCGGCTCAGTGCAGTCACCGCTGGAGCGCGTCATGCACGGTTCAGTTCGCTCGCGTGCCGCGTTCGATCGCACTCCAGTCGAGCGACTCCATCGCGCGGCGCAGCCGCTCGGTCACGACGCCGAGCGCCGCCTTGCCTTCTTCGCTATGCACGTTCGAGTTGAAGAAGATCGCCCAGTCGATGGTTCCGCCGCCGCTCGGCGACGTCGCCTCAAGCGGCAGGTGCTCGATCCACGTCGAGATGCCAGCAATACCGCCGTCCTTCCCGTACCGGAAGCCTCCGGCCTTTGGCTCGACGACATCCCACCCGAGTCCAAAATAAGTCCCGTTCGCGCGCGACGGAACCGTAGGAGAAGGCTTCGTCATCTCCGCCATCAGCGCTGCGGAGAGGAACGGCGTGCCCGTGCGCGTGCCGTCGAGCGCCGTCAAGAACTGCACCAGATCATCGCTGCGCGCCGTCCAGCCGCCGGCGGCAAGATTCATCGGCGGGTGTCCGCCCGGCAGCACGTGTTCAGTGCCTGGGCTGTACCGACGCGCCTCGTCGACAAAATAGCGCGGCGCGAGCAGGTCAGGCTTTATGCCGTCGATCCCCATTTTCCGAAGCCTAACTCCTCAGCGGTAGCCGCATAAAAGCGACTGCTCTGCCGCGTGACGATGACACCGCATAGGTCGTAGCCGAAATTTGAATAGACAGCCTCGGTGCCGGGAGCGAAGTCGAGCGGTTGAGCAAGCATGTATCGCGCGAGGTCAAACATCGTCGGCAGCGTGCTCAGGTGGAGTGCGCGCATGACCCGTCGACCCCACGTGGCGGGATCACCGCTCGTCTGCCGGTTCCAGCCGCCTTCGTGATGGAGCAGTTGGCGAACGGTGATGCCTAACACCTGCTGGTTCGCCGCCATGCCGGGTGGCGGCTCGATCGGCTCGACGAGCGGGTAGGCCGCGTCGTCGAGGCCAAACGTGCCTCGCTCCACCAGCACGAGCATCGTCACCGCGGTGATCGCCTTCGAGACGCTTGCGAGTAGGAAGCGAGTCTCCGGTCGCATCGGCTCACCTGCGTCGAGGTTCGCAAAACCGTAACCGCGCGATAGAAGCACCTTTCCGTTGTAGGCGATCGTGATGGATGCGCCGGGGGTCCCGTGCTGCTCTGGGATTTCCTCAGCGGCGCGATCGATCGATTCGAGCTCCGGCGCCGCGGTTCCGGTGCGAGGCAAGTCAGTGGAGACGGACGCGGAGGGTTGCGAGTCGTCGGCTTGCGGCTCGAATGCCAAGCTTGCGGGCAAAGCGATGAGTGCGGTGGCAAATGCGAACCAGACAGTGCGGCGCATGATGAAGGTTCTCCTTGCGGCGCGGGAGCATCCGACGCCCGCGCAGCGTCGAGCAGACTACGCGAGAGCGACGACGGTGCCCACGACGATCATGAAGAATGTGGGCTGTCTCTCCCGACGCAGCTGAACGCGAACTTCGCTCGACCGTCGCGTCTCGCAGCGCCGCGGGCGAGCTACCGAAGAGCACGATGCGTTCGGGGTTGAGGCTATCGCAGACTATATTCGGCGATTGCATCGACTGGCGGCGCGTTTATGCCGGTGGCTCCAAACAGACCGATAGAGCCTAACGAAGCACCGGTCATCGGCGTTTTCGCTTTGCGCCGACAGGCGACGGTTGATGGGGGCGGACGAACCGGCTCGGCAGCCGAGAGACGCTGCGGGGACGGTGGTCGCGCGCACGCGTGCCGGATTCGGAATGTACTGCGGCGGTTTCAAGTAGAATTCGTGCGTGCACGTCTTGGCGATGATGGCTGTCATCAATGGTGCTATCGCTTCGGTGATACTCATTTTCGTCGCGCCTCCTCCGGAGCCTCGCGGTTGAACGTGTTCCTGAATGCCATTGCGCCCTTCCTGTGGTTCCTTCCGCTCGCGGCGATCTCGCTGTGCGGCGCGCTCGTCGGGTGGCGATCAATTCGCTGGCTGCACCGGAAGCGTCGTCACTGTTGCATCGCCTGCGGCCATCCCATGCGCGCAGCTGGCGCGCACGAGACTTGGTCGACCGCGCGCTGCACCGAGTGCGGCAACGACGCGCCGCCCGGCAGCGCGACGCCGCGCGTCGTCGGCGTCGTGGTCGGCATCCTCGCGCAGGCCGCGCTCGTGTTTCCAGTGCCATATGAAGGCGCGCGCGAATGGGCGTTCGTCGGAGCGCTCGGAATCGTCGGCGCCACGTCTCTGATCGACGCAGCGCTGCTGCGGGCACGGTCTCGGCGAAGCTCGCGCCGCGTCCAGCGCCTGTTCGTCATGGCCGCGCTACTTCTGCAAGTGCCGTGGATCGCGATCAGCGCGTTCGCGATTCGCGCCGAGTACTTCACCGCAGTCGCCCGCAGCCTCGAGGTGCCCGGCGCTGTGATCGCATGGCCGATCTACGCGCGCTCCGACCATCCGCTCTTGGCATGCTTGCCGAGCCGTTGGCGCGCCTGGATCGGCACGAGCGAGCTACAAATCTACCTGCGCGGAGATTGGACGCTCATGCCGCAGGCGAACGTCCAAGGCGTCGTCCTGATCGATGGATCGTCAGCGAACCGCGCGTCGACGGCAGCGGAGGTTCGCGGCTTCGCGCGGTTCGCGCATCTCCGCACGCTGATGCTGACTGAGGTGAAACTCACGCTGGAGATGCGGTCCGCGCTGCGCTCGCTGCCGAGTGGCACGCGTCTGATCGCAGAGGTCGTCACCGAGAACGGCGATCGGCTCGGCTGGAGCAGCTGCGTGATCGACCCGGCGGTCGAGCCGCAGTTCGACGCCGAGCGGCGGCGCACCGACGACCAGACGAAGTGATTGTCGGCACCCGCCCTATTACCAGGCAGTATCGCGAGGCCGCTCCGCCCCGTTGTCACGCCGCCATCGAAATCGCTGGCCGCCGTCGCTAGCGGCCTAACGCCCGCCCAGCGCAGACGCCAATCCGCGTCACAACGGCTGTGGCCAAGACTTCTCTGCGCGCGAGGATCATCGGCATCCGGTCATGCAGCCGAATGGGTGTGGCCACGGTGGCTTTCTGTTGATCCTGTTGATCCTGTTGATCCATGTGAATCCCAAAGTTCGCCGCACGAAGAGATTCAACATGGATGCACAGGATGGACAGGATGATGCGGCACTTCGCTTGCGCGCGGCGGTTCACGCGCGGCTGCAATCGTTGCGGGCGCCGCACTGCGCTGGATCATGCGCTCGAATTGGTGTGGCCGCTTTGGCGATCGGAGCTCTCCGAGCTTGGCGACGCGAGCCGCCAGGAGATCGGCGCGCTCACCGGCGTCGCCCCCTACGACCGGTCGTCGGGGTCCGTCGAACCGCAAGCGCTCGATCTGCCGAGGGCGCACGGGCGCTCGCACCGTCGGTTACATGGCCGCCTTCTCGGCGATGCGTTGCAACCCGGTGGTCCGCGCGTTCGCCGAGCGTCTCAAGGCGCAGGGGAAGCCCCACAAGGTCGTCGTCGTCGCATGCATCCGCAAGCTCTTCACCATCCTCAACGCGCTGCTGAAGCGCGGCGAGAAGTGGAACCCCGACCGCTTCGCAATTCCAACTTAAGGAGTTGACATTGGACACAGCCGCTGGCCACTACGGCTCCCTCCACGGTGGCGTACTCCTCTTGGGTTGTTGGTAACCTCCCAAGGTAGGTCGCCTACTTCGTTTCGCCGCCACAAAGAAGATTTGACGGTAGCCCAAAATGGTGTGTCCTCTATGGCTCCCACCCGCATTCTGAGCAACGAACGACCCGCTGATTCGCCGTGTCTTCTCCAAGGAGTGGATAACAACAGGCGGGGCAGATCCTCCTAATGACGCCCACATCCCCCATCAGACGTTCGATCCTCCGTCGACAGGTTTTGAAAAACCAGATGGCGAGCGCCAAACTGAAGGCACCCAGCACTAGCGAGCACATTGCTCGCAACCTGCCATTGATGCCGTCGAGGATCCAAACTAGAGGCAGTGTCAGCAACCCTAGGGATAGCAGTATCACTGAGGCAAGGGCAGCTCGGCATCTGGAGATTTCCCGTGAAGCTGAAGGATAACACGCAAGCGCCTCGTTATCTCCAACGAGGACAAATCTGAGCCAGCGGCTGGTTGGAATCCTTGTTGCCAATCTCGAGTCCGTTAGTTAGGAGCCTTACCTTGACGCAGGCTGCAGCTACGGTCCTATTAAAGAGAAGCGTGTCGACGGCACTGATGAAGGAGGGGGCGGTGTCGGATTAACTGGGCCCTGTAAACACGATATGCAATCTAGGCACGCTAGATCGGTGATAACACCTTGCCCAAACCAAACCAGAAGCGATCCGTTGCGGGCCGCCCACCCGACAGGGCCTGTGGGGATAGAGAGGAGACACGCGCCCGCCACGATGGCGCCAGCGCCGCCCTCAATAATCATGTTGCCAAGGCAAGCCCAGCAAGGCTTGGCGCAATCGGACCAGCCTGGCTGCGTTGGACCACCCGGGTGCGCTCCCGGCGGTAGCGGCTCCTCCTGGATGCAGAATGGCATGACCTCTTGGAGCTTGTGGCGAGCGCAGTCCTGCGAAAGCACGAACTGATTATCGTTGGCTATGCAGCAGTCAGCGATCGCATTGGCCCAACCGGAGTAACAAACTCCTCCGTGTGGAGGCTTTGGGACAACGCTCTGAACGTACCTTTGGCAGTCTTTGAAGTCTTGCACCCGCTGCTGGTTGCTCATGAGGCCCGAGGGATCAAAGTGCGCAGCCGGCCTATCTGCTAAGTAAATATAGAGACTCGCATCCAGTTGGTAGCCAATCGGATCTCGCCGAATCCACCTGCCTAAGAGCGAGCACAGGACGCGGTTTCGAACGTGCCAGTCCGCGTTGACCGCCATGTCCGTTGCATATCCCGCATACCCGAACCTGTTCCGGTTCCGGCTCAGCTTCTCGAAGCCCGCCGTCGCGCCAGCCTCGGCTAGGACGATCGTGTTGTCGGCTCCGTCGACCGTCCCGTCGAGATCAAGATTACACTTCGGCGTACTCGTGCCCCAAGCGCCGAGCAGGATCGCCTGGTCCGCCGCGTCCGTGTCGCCGTCCCCGTCGCAATCGCCGAGCGGAACGCCGAAGGGGATGCCGTAACTAAAGTATCTCGCGCGCTCCGTTAGCGCGCCGCCCGAGGTCACCAGCGCCACGACATCATGCCGCCAGTTCTGGCAGTAGTAGAGACGTTCTTCCAGCGTTTCGTCGCCCGCTGCACCGTTCCAGGACGTGTTCGCGTCGCGCTCGCGCAGGACCAGGTCGTCGATGTAGCTGCCGCTGCCGTAGCCGCTGGCGCCCGCCGTGTGGTGCACGAGCCGCTCCTTTGTACTCGCGTCGGTATCGCGGTACGTCGCGACAATTCGCCATCTCTCGTCGTAACCAAACCAGAACCACTTATCTCCCGAGTCGACGGTGCCGCTCGTGTCCGAATCGTAATGCTCGCCAGCGCGGAAGCCGTTTCCGTAGTATTGATGCTCGGACACCACGGCGCTTGTCGAACGGTTCTTGATCTGCCGCAATCTATACCAGGCGTCGTAGACGTACGTGTAATCCTTCCCGTCATCCGTCAAGTTTCCCGCCGCGTCGTGGGTCAGCGTGTAGTTCGCGGTGCCGTTTGTGTCGGTGTCGCGCGT
>ENA-ORBV01010331-ORBV01010331.1-microbial-mat-metagenome-genome-assembly--contig:-NODE-10331-length-14985-cov-6.210089_pt1 | contig 14985 bp, 5 predicted proteins | sample MGYA00237777_ERZ505514 | MGnify/ENA primary metagenome ERZ505514 (study PRJEB26160, sample SAMN06269048) | microbial mat metagenome | isolation source: Oligotrophic lake microbial mat | place... | reverse complement strand
TTTCCACTTGTTGTGCTTCTGACTTATTTTTCTCCTAATCTCGTCACCTCGGTGTCCAAATGGAACTAAAGGTTCTTCTGTTCGCTTGTTTTGGAAATTATCCAGGATGGTTTCAAGCTTGTGACGCTTGCCTTGGCCAACGTTTTGAATACCTTGAACAACGGGACCTTCCAAAAGTTGAGCCAGCAGCTTTTCCTGCCACCTTGGAAGCCTGTCTCTTGACGCTGTGGTTGTGGCGCTTGTGTTGCTAACAACGCTTGCACGCCCACTCCTTCTAGACTCGTCGTCCGACGCCTCTTGTGAGTTGCTCCTCGCAACGGCTGCGCTGGTGGGGTTTCTTCTGGTTCTGCTTCCGCCTGGTGTCCTTGGTGGTTTGGGAGCAGCCGTAACTTTCTTTTTAGCCATTGCTTGTTTGTGTTACATGCAGCTCTGTGTACTAGCTAGCACGTCGCCACCTCTTGCTTGCTTTGGGCATTTCAGTAACTCGGTAAGTGGTAAGCGATCAACTGGCTCGAAACAGTGCGCGGGTAGAAACACCATCACCAACACCACATGATGAACATTGTTGTTGTTGTTGATGATCGCTCATGTCAGACAACGAGGAAGCTAAACCGCCAGCCAAAGAGGACCCACTTTGGGCACATAGTCCGGTCCGCGAGTTTCTTTGTGAATGTTTTGATGATGGACGAATACCCATGGAGTATTCTGTGACGATTGGACCGAGAGCCGTTTACGATCGCATTTGTGATGAACCTGTCATGAAAGGAACTGAATATGGTGAGGAGTTTCGTCGAAGGTTGAAAGACCTCCAAGTGATAATCCTAGGTACAGTGGACAGAGCAGTCAACGACAAGGTGGCATTTGACAATTTCATGGCCAATCATCCAAGACCAACGCACAACCACAAAGGGGAACCACGATGGGAAGGATCGAAAGCAGAAGAATACCTCAAAGAGGACATGGCCAACGGGCGACATGAAGGCTTGTTGCCTGCCGAATTTCGTGCCCTACGTCCCGAGTACCAGGAACACTTGCTTGCAACGATCCGTGGCCACATCGATCAAGAGAAGCGGCTTCACAACTACCGCAACTATCTAGAACAAAAAGAGGAGAAAGATAAAAAGAAAAAAGAAAAAGCAATTGCAAAAGCAACAAAGGCGACAACAAAGACAAAGCCAAAGAAGAAAGACTAATTAGTAGTAGCTAATGTCAAAGTGTAGCTAATAGCAATAGCGTTGTTGATCGATTAGTCTGAAATTAGCTTGCTCTGCGGCGTTTCAGGAGATGATGTGCGACGTAAGGGATTATTACGAGACGTTTCAAATTAGGAGACGATGTGCGACACTTCAAAATAATGAGAGATTATTTAAGAAACGATCATTGGAATTAAGAGATGATTAAAGAGACGATTTTTATTTAAGAGACGATTACGTCACATTGTTTCAAACGAATTCTTTTTCGAAATTTGAAATAAGAAAACGGTTTGACACGACTCAAAAAGATTTAACAGGTTTCGAAAAACGTCACTTTTCTGCGTCGTCCTGAGGGCGCCGCAGGGAGGGTCTGGCCTCTGCTATTAGTGGCGAGATGCCGATAGTTGTTGGATGGCGGACAACAATAGCCTTCGCTGTTTTCCTTCTTGTTCATGAGCAGCACGAGTGCCTGCCGGTAGATTTGAAAGACACGACTGCGTCAATTCATTGACTGCTGTCTGTGCTTCGGGAACCACCACCGAAAGAAGCAACCCAAACGAAGCAAAAGGAACAGCTAGCTATCGGAAGAGGGCCAGACTGACTTTTCAGACAGAAAGAGGTTCCATAGACCCAAGGTTACAATGGAGCACAAAACCTCTTCAGATGCCTTCTGGTGCTACCAGGAACTTGCCGCAACTCGGAGTATCAACATATTCAATTAAGACATATATGAACCGATTGTTTATGAACCCATTATTTATGAACCGATTTTTGATACTCCGTTCATAATTGTGGTCCTTTTTATGAACCGATTTTTTTGTGGTCCTTTTGTACAAGAGACCATAAATTATGAACCAATTTTATGAACCTATTAAGTATCACTACTTAACACCAGTAAGAAAGGGTTCATAAATATGAACCCTTTAATGATTTATGAACCAATTTTCAATAAGAACAATAATTAAGAACCGATTTTTTGATAACCAGATGAAAAGGTTCTTGTTCATGAGCCTTTTTACATTCATGAACCTTTTAAGAAAACGTTCATAATTTATGAGTCCTTTTTGGCTCGCCTGGCGTCAAGTAAACTGTTGCGGCCAGTTCCAGGCTAGCAGCACACCAGTGCAGACTCATTAACTCTTGGTTACACAGGAAGTGGTTGAATAAGCAGCAACATTCATCACGGACAACTGTTGCTTAGCAAGATGAACTTGGAGTTGTCCATCAACAAGGCCCAATCTTTCAATGATTCGTCGTGTTGTTTACAACTAGGTTTTGTTTTTCTCCAAGGAATGCCTTTGTGTTGCATTTCTTTTCCCCTTAGCCCTTATTCAGTTTTCCTTTGACATGCATGTTGGAATTTGAAGCATCACAGAAGCACGGCTTTACTCCAAGTGTTTTCTGTTTGGAAATGAATGACTTCAAAATGTAGAATTTAGCACTTGACATGTTTGTCACTGGGATTGGTGCACCACAGTAAGTCATTTCCAGCATGACTAATTGGTCTGGTCATCAGCACAATTGATTGCTCACTGGTGTAATGCACAGCATTCTGCTGAGTCAATGTAGGAGTCAATGGAGTGTTATGTGGTGAGACAACAACACTGACGGAGCCAACGAAGGGCAGATTTGTTCAGCTGATCAGATGAACACACGGTGTGTCATTCACAAGCCCAGGAGTGCTGCTTGGAATTCCTACTCAAGAACCCTTCTCTGCTAGTGCTTAGAAAAAGATTTTCAAATTCCTTCTTTATCTTAGGGGAGAGGCATGATGTTCTCAAATTTAAAGCAAAGTTTAAAACTCTTCTACAAATTCGACTGATTCAACACAACAGCATGCACTAAGTGTAGAGAAGACTATTCTCTAAACATTTTAACTCTTCTCTAAGTAGAGAAGACCTTCACTAACTCCTCTCTAATTTCGAGAAGGTTTTTTTTGTACTCTGAAGCAGAGTGCAGTTTTCAATTGTTCATAAAAAAATTAATAAATGAGCAACGGTGAAGTGATTCAGCATGTGACAAGCTGTGCCTTGTGTAGCAGGGGACATCTCATGTCTAAATAATCAAAAGAGTCCATCGTGTTCCTTTTACTTCTATTCTTTTCTCCAAAACAAAATGGTTTTGTTGGGCAAGAAATTCCTTCTTTCCCTCATTCCTTTCTTCATGGAATTAAACCTAACTTGAAAGCAGCAGCAGAAAGGAAAGCGAAATGGAGGACGACAATGTCTGCAGTGATTCTTTTGCATTCCTCAGTGACAATGCAACATTTTACTGTAAAATGTTTTCTAACTGATGAGACACATCATGGCTCCATTCATGTCTTCTGGGTGATTACAAAAAAACATAATCATGTCTAAAGTAAATTGCCATAAAAGGGATGTTGTGCTACTGATGTGTTGGAGGTGGAACTCAAATGGTTGATAGCTTGATGGTGTTGCTCTGCTAACAACATCTAAACACTGTGTGAGCCCGACTGGCTGGTCCAATGCCACATTCTAAATAGCAGTTCTTTCAGTTTTGTTGTTTCTGTGGTCTGATCTTTTGAACAAATGTTTATGTTTTGGGTGAATGCCTGCCAAATTTTAATAAAATGCCTCTCAAGCATCACAAAGGGTTGAATTCATTTGGAGAACAAGACATCAAGTCACAATGTGGGCATTCACATGAGGGAGGACGGAGCTCTCCACAAACTGCTGTAAGATAACCAAACACAACAAATAGACCAGACACGTGAATGGGTAGCATCTCGACAGTCGAAGCCTTCACAATCCTTTGTTGTGATCCAGCATGTGCTACTAGCGCTGCAACACCCTAACTATTAAATCAAAGCTTTACGCTAGTAACTGAATTGACGTTTTGCTGAATAGGTAGGGAAATGACAACATTTACTAGTAGGATCTGCTAGCATTTTGCTATTATTTCAGGTTTTTTTGTGCACATTGAGTAACTTCTACTAGCAGATCAATCAAAATCCCCATGTTGTGACAGTTTCAATAACCCTTCTATGTGTCTTTTTGCTTCATTCCTATAAAACGATGTGCACAGTTTTGCATGTTGATTCTTACAATAGATTTTGTAAGAACAAACAGATTGCAGCCTTTTTCCTTAGAAATCTGATACCACAATGAGCATGGACTCATTGGGGCAACTCTGCTCGCCATCTGCTCTGGTTGTGCAATTGCATCACTCATAGCTACTAGTTACATGTTGCACAACATGATGACATACCATTTTTGCATTTCATTGGTCAAACAGAAGCGAAACTGAAAGAAAGAATCAGCCATTTGTGCAAGCTGTGGAGCAACGCAGATCAACAATCCTCAGCTCCATTTGAAAAAGAGATGAAACATCAGCATGCTATGCTAATCTGAAATGTTCTACAATTCCAATCCGAGTATTAAGTTTGCTCTTCCAGTGCAACAACAATGTTTAGCCTCAACTATAATTATTTTGCTTTGTCTGTGTGCCTTTGGAAACCATTTGGTTCAAGAATCATTCATGAGGGCTATCCAGACTGACTTCCTAGACAACATAGCAAAAGCAAAGTGTACTCCTGAGCAAGTTTGCTGTTAGCATATCATCTCTGGAAAAATATATTCTTTGAATTACGGAATCGGAAGCTTTGATAAACCTAATGGTAGATCACATGCAATTGGTTTTGGGGAACCCGACCAACACTTCTTTTGATGCTGTAGTTGCAGGAATGAACTCAAATTTGAAGTTCTTTTAAATATTTATAAGACGCTACCAAAAAAAGTAAAATGCCATCTTGACAAATTCCAACACGATTTAGTGTGAAAATGACATGTGTCATTTGGTTTGTCCCCAAGACTTGTGCGTGAATTTGATGTGATTTACACAATCAGATTTTGCCCTCAACTTCAGTGTTGGGTTTGTCAAAGTTTTATTCATCTGTCTAGTATCTGTCTGTCTGTCTGTCACATAAGGGCCATGTCAAATAAGGGCCACGTCACAGTGCTTACCAATCAAATGCAGGGAATGTCACAATGACAAGTGCTCACAGCATGGGGAACCAAAACTCTTGTGTCACTGCTGGTGGTGTTTCAGCCGTAAAGTTTGATGGGCCAAAATGAGAAAGTGTGCATCTGATGTAACTGTTACCAGCAGCTTCACTAGTGCAAAGGGTGCCAGGGCACCAGCTCAATTGTTGAGGGCACACACCCTCAGTGGATTCATGTTACCCACTTGGTCTTTCAAGTCTACTAAATGGTAGCTATGTGCCACTGTAGCTAGATTTACCTTCCCTAAGTATTGAAACCTTGTGGATTAAGCCAAGACGCAAGGACAAATTGTGCCATTTCTATTTTGGTATTATTGTTACTTACTTGAGCAGTAAGCACAGTTCTGTAGGTCTGCTCACCACCAATAAATTAAGAAGAAGTCCGGCCATCCCAGCACAAAGAGCACCAAAGAAGCCAACTGGAGTTCGCGAACCAGTTCGAGATTTGTTCGAAATTTGCCAAGACTGATCGAAATAGCAACCCAAACGACGAAGATAAAAAATAATTGAATTCCTTTGATTGACGAGCTACTAGCTATTAGTAGTAGCGGTGCCATACAATGCAGAGGAAAAGGAAAACTTCAAAATAACAACTCCAAAATCACAGCATGACAGGCCAATGCTATAGTAGTGACGAGGAGATCGATTCTATTCTATCGCTGGGCCTAGCTTTGCGGGAACGACACATGGTCTGCAGAAAACCCCTGCTGGATCTTGAAGGCATCGTTGTCGACGAGGAACGTGATGCCATTGATATCTATTTGTCTGCACTTGAATACGCCACAAGGTACATATTGATGCATTGTTGCTATCCAATTTGTGAATGTTGTGGTGCAGAAAACTTGTTTGTCTCATACAGCTTCGTTGCTCCATGCAGATTCCCCGGTCCCGATACAGAAGACGAGAAACGACAGAACAGCGAAGACTATGGCATGGAAAAGGGCGGGTCAATCTCCACCCCGCTCTCGTCGAAGGAGCGCCTGGCCACGTATTGGCACAAGATCTTGTACTGGATTGCGCCCACGAACACGACTTTTGGACGTACCTTGCTTTTCGTTTTTACATATTTCATGGCGCTTTGGCTCCTTGTTTGGTGGTGGGGGCCCGGAAATGTGTCTATGACCTCGTTGATTGGCATGCTATCTAAATGTGAGCGTACACGAAAGTACTGCGGTGAAGGCCAGCATCCACTGTGGAATGGGTTTAGCGATCCAGTCCCCGTTGCTTGTCCGAGCAAAGGCACCCTCCTACCAACAGGACTTCAGACGTATTGTGACAGCAGACTTCTCCTTTCTCATAGCTTTGCAGTCTTTCTTGTGTCTCAAACCATAGCAGTGGTTTGTTGGGCTTTGGTATGGATCGCTTTCGAGCACTTTGTCCTCAGAATTAAACGTCCGTACACACCCGCCAAGGTAGCTTCTGGACATGAGCATATAGATGAATTCCACAGGAACATCTATCACCCGGACTCTTGGCACCGATCATTGCAACGTTACAAGACCAAAGTCGAAAAAAGAGCCAGTCTGCTCAGGTCTGGGGCTTGCTGGCGTTTTGTCCAGAACACCGCAATGGTGGTGTCTATTACAGTCTTTTACACATTTGTGGCTACCTCGTTTTCAGTCTGGTATTGGCTGAGACCCTCACGAGACATTGCATCTCGCTTGATGATTCCTTATCTCGTCTCAATGTTTGTTCAGATTTTCTGCGATCCAGAAGCAATCCCCAAGATTCTTCAAGCTGTAAAACAGTCCAGACAAACCCAACAAGAGTATGGCCCATCCACGTATGATTCCAAACATGGAGAGCCCCTACTCAAGGCAGCGCACTCATGCTGCAAAGAACAGGACTGGCAAAGCCAGTGCTGTATGTTCATTGCTTGCCACATGTCAGCATCGTCAGAAGCGGAGGCTACTCAGCTACAACGCACTTTAGAGGCCGCACTGGTCCATTTGCAACCCAACCAGATTTTCGTGTGCGACAACGCCAACACGGAAGCACCTCCTGATGAGACAGAATCGCTCGTCGAGAAAATCCACCCGGAGATCAACTACCTCTTTATACCTGTGGGAAACAAGTCGCACGCCTTTTATTGGACGGAAAAGTATTGGCTCTCTCATCTTCAAGAAAAAGGTATTATTCCTTCCAAAGCGAGCAAGTACATATTGATGGTAGACGACGACGTTCGTCTGCCGCCAAACTTTTCCATTCCGCTTGCAAGGCTATCGGGCGACTCAAATATTGCTGCAGTGCAGTACCCTGTCGTAGCCAGCGACCCGCAAGACCACGCGCTGCAGGGCAAGCCGTTGCTGGTTGGGCTTCAAGACATTGAGTACGTGGCTCACCACAAGATCCCCGAGACGCAAGCTCCATTTCCCACCTACAACGTTGGGGAATATATACGTTGGTGCCCCCCTGTTTTTTGCAGTGGTGCCCTATCTGTCTGGCGCAGAGAGGACCTTCGCGAAGTTTTGCAACAGCATGATTCTGTGTTCGATGGAGAGGACCAGCAAATGGGTTTGATCCTACTGGCACAACGGTCTGAGAGGCGGATGATTGTTTGTGACGACGTGACCATTACTATCCCCACAACAGCTCCAGCGACAATGGGGGACTTTTTGAGGCAAAGAATCAAGAGCTGGGACATGATTGCCATTTCTTGGGGACCCGCCTTTTTCTTTCGAAATTCCGTAGAGGCCATCTACCACGGAGTGATTGGGGGGCACAAACCTTCCCTCAAGGCTTCCCTTTGGTTCTTGCGCAAGGGCATGACGGCCCTATTTGCCTTCAACCCCAACCAGTTTTTGGCCCGAATCCTGGTTCTCTGGTGGTACAAAAGCGCCAGCATCCACGAGTCTGTGACAGTCTCTGCTATTTTTTTATTGATTGTCCCATGCTTTGTCAGCTACCTGAATCCTCTCATCAACTACGCCTTTTGTGCCCGACACACTCCTACCTGGCGTCTGCCAGCGGTGCGCGAGCTTGTAGCGTGGCCTTTATTTTCCTTCCTGTACTCGGTCACATTCTTCTTGAGCTGCATTTACAACTTGACAGCATACGGCCATGCCATACGACCACCGACCATGGCAAGCCGAGAACACTTTGGGGATGTGCCGCCCTGCCCTCCCATGTCGCACCCCGACTGGAAGACTATTTGGAAACTCTAGAATGAATGGCGAAAGACCCATTGCTGATTTGGTGTAGAGGAGCTTCCGCTATTGTAGACACATTTGCTATTCGCCTTACAAAGGGTCCGAGTATGGATGAAGAGCCATCCGGACCTCGTCAACAATGCGGAGGTAATTGGGGTCTGACAGGCTAAAGCCAATGAAAACCAGGTGCTTTGTCATCAGACTCGCTTGTACCAATCCGATCAGTGCTCGGGCTCGCGAGGATTCATATTTTTCGTAGTCTTCTCTAGTGATGACAATTTCATCAGGCGCCGTGACACAGCCATGCATCTTCAGCAACCACTGATGAGCTTGCCTATTGGGATAATATGGAATCACCGACAACGCCTCCGGCCCCAAAGATCTTTCGCCGTGATAGTTTTTCACAACATTGCGGTAATCATAAGCTTTCTCAATCAACTGGTCGTAGTTTTGTGTCACCATGGAATCGCAGGGCAAGGATGCGAGCAACGATAGGAGTAGACCTGGGCGATGTGAGTTGGTCTTGATGAAGGTGCAAATCCGCTGCTTCAATGGCACGATAGCCCCATGGCGATCGGGGGTAGACTGGCACACTTTATCAAGAGTGGCTGCCATTTCCAAGGGATCCCATGCGCATTCGTTTCCTAACTTTCTTTCCTGTGGCTGTCCACTCGAGGTGAAAGCATCCTCGACTTTCTCGAGTAAACCAAACCAACTAGGAAGGCCAGATCCAATGCTCACTCCCGCTCCCATGAACAGTGAGAGCTGTCGCTTTGAAGCCAACCTAGCCAACTGGATGGCATATGCGCGCAGGCCGTCTCCCAGCTGATTGAAGCATGGAATTGAAAAGAGTTGGTTTTGATTTCCTAGCCTTTCAAACGCTTCTAATCTCAGTGTCTGGGCATGAGCGTAGACGGCGTCATCTGCACATACCAAGACAACGTCTAAATTGCCTCGTTGAGCGACAAAGGAAGACAATAGCTGCATCAGTCGAACAACAATTTGACCCGTCAAATCTCCTGCAAAGCCACCTCCTGTACCGAGTACTGGTAACGCAACAAGGTATCGTTCCCGAAACGTGCCAGGCTTCGGTTGATTTTGTTCAAGCTCCTGGATAGCAACTGTCAAGGATTGTCGTACGGTCTCCATCAAAGCTTCGATGTGAAGATCCTGAGGAGGAAGTGCACATTTCTCCACTGATGTGGTACCTCTTGCCATGCCGGCATACTCCCATGTGCCTTCCAACGACACCTCTCCAGCTACCAGGAAAGGACAGGGTGTTCTCCCATTCTTCCTCAGTGCTTCCCATGGCCAGTCTCTCAATGTGACCACTCGATGACGGTCCGCATAGGTCTTAAAGTGCCACTGCCCTTCTGTAGGAATGCAATCCGATAGGTCTTTTGTTTGGCACAACACAGTCTTTCGCCATCGGGACACAATACGCCCGGAAAGGCGACCTTTCTTTTTGGATATTTGAGCCGGGCATAAAAAAGCATCGCATTGCAATTCACACACGGAGGCATTGCAAACAAAGACGTGGCCTGAGTTTTTGTTGGCGGCACCCATAGTCGAGAAATCCCGTAGATTGTCGCTGATTGGGGTAGAAATAGATGATTTTTCATCTTGATTTATAGTAGTTTTGGTGTCTGGTCTTTGATGTGCCTGTTTTCTTCTTAACTGTAGCAAGCCTGATTGATACCCCATAGTTCGTTGCAACGTGTCTTCCAGGTACTGAAAAGCCTGGGTTCCCTTGGCTTCTTCTGTTTGATTTTCCAAAAAATTCAACAGGGAATCTTTGAGTTCCCGTTCTCCTTTTCGTAGGAAGGAATCGAATCGCTCATCCAGCACATGCCGAGAGGCCGCATCCAGAGATGCAGAGTGCATGCCCACCAAATCGACAAATATCTCTTGATAGCGAGCAGCATCTGCCTTGTTCGGAGGGTTATTATTATCACCCTGTAGTGACGTTGCTTTTGGAGGGTGCATACAGAGAAAATTGACCGATAAATCAGGATAAATGTCGTAGAGACACTTGGAGCTTTCTGGAGGCTGCCACTGGTCTATGGACAAGGCCGTTGCCATGCCGCTTTCTTGAAGATTCCTGCATTTTTCTTTGTCCAATAACCTTGCTTCAAGAGCGCTTGTGTTTGCTGACATTTTGAAGGAGTATGACCATCAAGGTCAGATTAGCATGGGACTGACATTGGCGTCCTTTCTTCGCTTTTGCCTTCGTGTCATCTCAATTCCTTATCGATATTGCTGGTTGTTGTGAGAATCTGATGAAGTTGGTGGGAATTTGGTGGTTTCCAGAGCAAATGTGCGTCATTAAGATGATTTCAACACTACCCAGCTGCCTCGAAGCAGGCAGAAAAATTGTACATTTGTCATTTGATGGGACACAACACACAAGAGACCATTGTGTTTAGAAGTCAATCATCAAGAGAGCCTTGTATTTAAGAGACAGATAGTTTTTCTTTAAAAAGAACAAGACTTTCCCAAAATGGAGGTGATGTGTTGTGAGATCGATTTTTGTCATGGTTGTTTGATCGATTGTCATGTTCTTTTGCGCAACTGCATGCAATTTCAGCAAGATGCTTTCAAGAGATTATTGGAAGATTTAAGGGATAAGTTGAATGACATTTGTGATGTAAGAAACTGTTTTGGAGAGATTGAAGTGTCAAGAGACGAATGCTCAACCCATGATTTTTGAGCCAAGGTTGGAGGGAAGGTGCAGTTTTTTTGTTCATCAATTTGTGGAATTGAGCTCACTAGTGTCACGCTTGTCTGGAACCCAAGTTGCCCAGTTGATCCTTTTCATGCCAATTACGTGTTGAATCTGTTTCTCTTGCCTGACAGCTGTTTGCTCTGGAAATGTCTTGCGGCGTTCTTCACAATGAGATAGTTGACCACTCCAATTATCATGGGCACACATGCATGTGTGCACGCACATGCTTCAGCTAGTAGATAGACACAGACATCAAGCCCGCTCAAACTATCAGCATTGCATGTTGTTAGTTGGCTGGTGCAGTTGGTTTTAGGGATCGAGGATTCTTAGGTTTGCCGGCAGCTGGCAAGTTGGGTGGGTGGGTAGGAGGAAAGGCAGGCCCAAAAGCACTGTCATGGCAGAGATCTCCAGCTCTGATGTAGAAAAAAGTGCTTTCCTAGGTCTTTAACTAGAGAATGCCAATGACAGGGCCCCCAACCATGGCTTAACATTTGACGTCTAAATTACCTCAACAAACCAAAGTAGAATAAGCACTTGAATGCATTTTTTAGAATACAAACAAACAAACATGAATTGTAGATTGGAAAAGAGAAAAAACTAAAAGATTAGAAAGATTAGCAGATGTCAAAGGAGCACATTTTTCTTCTACCAAAAGCTGGTAATAGAGAGCAGCGGCAAGAGCAATAATGTGGACGCCGCGATGACACGATAGCCTGAGCGCTGGGATGACAAAGCATTTGATTGCAAAGTGTCTTCGCCGACAGTATCATTCGGTGGTGGGGGACAGGTTGACACCATGGCAGGTTGCCCAGCAATGCTGATGCAGGTTGTTTCCATATCTCCTCTACTTTCCATACCATCATACCTAGCACCGTCGGCAATATCTTCGCAACCGGGGTCAACTTCAGCATGGACACATTGATTGGTCATGAGGTCGCAGAAGCCTGGTACTAGCCAACCTTCTTGATAGCATCCCTCGTATAGGCAGTTTTGGTAACATCCAGTGATGACGGGTTCTGTGGACCGCCAATCCGCACACTGTTCTTCTGGTTCAACAGGTATTTCCAAATGTGGTCCACGAGGGAAGCTCCCGTCATCAAGCGCTTTTAATTGTAAACGAATTTGCTCGGCACGGGCCTTGAGAAAAGGAATCCATGGCAGACCTTCCTGTTCCCAATCAGCAGGCTCTTGGGACATTTCGAACTTTTCAAAGACGCCCGGAGGAGTCCAGTAATCTTGCTCAGCGTCATCCTTGATGGCTTCAAGCTGCTTTTGGAGGACTCCTAAAAAGGAAGCGTTGCCTGTGACTGTATCAACAAAGGACCCAACGTACTCCAGGTATTGTTCATGAAGTATTGGGTCGGAAAGTAGTGGACCAACCAAAGCATTGGATTCGAGACTGCCACAAGTGGGTCGGATAATCGACCAGTAGATCAACTTTTCCGGACAGTGTGCGAAATTGCAGGCGCCGTTGTCACCAGCCGAGTTGTGATCATACGAAACAATTCTCCAACCTTGACCATCCCCGGCGCCTGCGATATAGTAATTATTTTGATTACCAATGGGAGAATCGATAAAAAGAGTAGTAGCATAGAAAGCGAACGACTTCAGGAAATTATCAACATCCACTTGAGAAGACATAAGCTCAGTGTTGATGCATCCTTCCTCTTCCGAGGCGCAGCTCCAGTGGTCATTCACAAAGTCTTTCATGCTAGGTTCCCACTCCTTTTTGCCGAGGTCGCGGTCAATGAAACCGCTATCAACGTAGAACGAACCACAGTCAGGTTCACCTTCTCGAACATAGGTCAGCGTCGCATCGGCTCGCCCCAGTCCAATCCATCCAATAAAAGAAGCAAAACACTCCTCGAGCCCTTCCACTCCGAGTACAGGAAATGGAACCCGGTGCTCTCCTCGGTCAAATGTATAAGCGCTGGGGCTACCGCCCCCTGCAGCTTCCCTGGCCATTTGCAGCTCTGCCTCTTGATAAGACCCACAACCCAACGAGGGAATAGCCAATGATTTGACCTTGAAAAGCGCATAATTAGATGGATCATAGCCTGGGAAACTTCTAGCAAAGACATAATCTTGATCGGGAGCCTCCATTAACGTGTAAAAGCCAACTTTGATATCATTGACGAATACATTGACATGGCGAGCTCGAACGTGGGGCAATCCAAAGCGTGCCAGCATTCTGTGGGCACTCCACTCTCTTATATTGCTGTTGTCTCCCGAATGGGTTCGAAGGTATAATCGTCGGACGCCAAAGAGAGTTTGACTCTTGTTTGTGTAGTCAACATCCAATTGCATAGGCATACTAGGAGCATCAATGCAAGCAGACAAGAAAAGCGACCATTGTCCTTTGGAACGAATGCGTCCCGGGCTGTTCAACGTCAAGAGAGACTTATTTTGGCCTTTCTCTTTGAGGGTAACGCTTTCAAAGGGGACATAAACCTCAAATGATCTGTTCTGAAACAAGTACTCCATATTTGGCTTGGTCATGTCGATATGGAAGTCCAGTACAGGTGGCATGCCATCAGGTACTGGATCCCCCTTCAAGTCCATGTTGAAGAATTTCTCACCCAGCTTGTTTTCTTCTGCCAGCCGTTGCTTGATACCTTCCGGAGTAACGATTGCATTTGGCTCACCGGGAGTAGGTGCTGTTGTGTAACTATATGTCATTGTGTTGCTTAAATTTGAGGTGTCGAGGGCATAGGAGATGTCAAATCCGCTATTCGTGCCCCCCAATAGAGGACCAACTTGGGATACCACGGCCAAGTTGTTGTCCAACAAGGTAATGGTGTCTTCGCTCCCGATTCCAAATTGAGGACTTCCGGCTCCAGCATCTCCACAACAGAGAAGGTAGAAACCCCCAGACTCCAATAATGCCCCATCAGCAAACGTAAAAGTCTCTGCATGTAACGCCCCTTGGTCGTCATGAAGCTGCCATCCTGTTAACTCAACTGGCTCCGCACTCGGGTTGTAGAGCTCCAACCAGTCGTTGCCATCGCAAACACCAGACGAACCCTTGTCGGCAACTTCACTAATGATAACAGCGTTGCTGCGCCCTGTTGTTAGGGATATGAGCAAGGTGAGTAGGAAAAGGCAACAGGTGAGCAGGCTCATGTTGACACAAGTTCTGAGTTAGTACAGTAGCTAGTAGTAATTTCTGTGAGGATGTTTTATATCATCCATCCGTGAATCAATCAATGCGAAATGGGTGATATTCAAAAAATAATGAGTCAGTCAGTCGGTACGTCGTATGGTACGAGGTAGTTAATAGAGTACTAGTAGTTATACGTCATACTTTTGTTGCTAGTAGTAGCTAGCTAGCTATTAGCTAGTAGCTAGCTACTAGTAAACGTCAGTTACGGGATCCCTCCTTGCGCTAAACGTGACTTCCGGTGATCGTGATTCATTTGGTTAGGGGTTTTGGATTGATTCAAAATTGGCCGAGGTGCCAAATTTATTAGGGTGAAACAATCATGTAAAAAGAGCTGTAAAAAGCAAAGACCTCCCGCAACGTAAATCTAGCTAGTACCGTAGAGCCAGAAATGTTCTAGTTGGGGCGATAGGTGGATCGTGCTTCCTAGGCCAGGACAGGTGTAACGACGAAAGATCCCAACGGCATGTCCTCGTTGGGTCAGCATCTTGGCGGATATGTCCACAAGTTTAAGTGAAGGTATCTCAAGCTTGTCAATAACAGTGACATCACCTACTCATTGCAGATATGAAGAGCTTTGACATCACTGCCGTAATTATGCCCGAGAAAGGACTTGTTTACTGCTCAAGGAACGCCTTCTAGATCTCTGTCTGAAAGAAGATTTCGCAGGCAGCTTGAAGAACCTATGCCGATTTTATTCTGCAAGAAGCTAACCGTGACAGACCTGGCGATCAGGC
>ENA-ORBV01010330-ORBV01010330.1-microbial-mat-metagenome-genome-assembly--contig:-NODE-10330-length-14985-cov-8.252214_pt1 | contig 14985 bp, 3 predicted proteins | sample MGYA00237777_ERZ505514 | MGnify/ENA primary metagenome ERZ505514 (study PRJEB26160, sample SAMN06269048) | microbial mat metagenome | isolation source: Oligotrophic lake microbial mat | place... | reverse complement strand
CTTCAAGATGCGTTTTTCTCCCCCTCTCCAAGTATTGGAGAGGGGGCCGGGGGGTGAGGTAAGCGAAAGTCCTGAAATTAACACTGTTTTCTTACATGTGTATCATTTTTTACTGTATTGAAAAGGAAACTCTCGTGAACGAGCCAACACAAATTCGGATTATCACTGTCGATAGACGCGCAATTATGCACGCTGGAATTGTCACACTCTTAAAGCCCTTTAACGATATTGTCCCAATAGCAGCCCTCTATAACCATCAAGACTTAATCGATCAATGTGCGGCGCTTAGCCCAGATGTCATCCTGATGGATTTTGGAAAATCTGGCAGTAATGACCTAGAAATGATTCATACAATCGTACGTCATTTTCCCCAAATTAAAATTGTTTTACTCACCTGTTTTGAAGAAGTGGAACCACGTTTTATCACGGCAGCTTTGCAAGCAGGTGCAGTGGGCTATTTGCTTAAAACTGTTCAAGCAAGCGAATTAGCCCACGCAATTCATACTGCCCAAGCAGGTCGTCCCGCACTCGATTTAGAAATCATGCGTATCCTGATCCGAGATCGCAATTTGCGTGTTATCGGTGACGATTTGACGGAACGGGAGCATGATGTCCTTAATTTTGTCGCTAAGGGCTTAAATAATACCGAGATTGCCTTCAAGCTGGGGATTAGCACCTTTACGGTGAAAAATCATGTTAGCCGGATTTTGTCTAAACTTGAAGTGGGCAACCGCACAGAAGCGGCGACCTTAGCCGTTCAATACAGCCTCGTATAGGCCACTTAGACTAGGCAAAGTTAGTCCTGTAGGGGGTTCTCTTGCATCATGTCAAACTTGTTCCTAGCAGCTACCTTCTCTATGCACCTCAATCAAGGTTGCATCTGTAACGGTTCATTTAGGAGAATTTTATGAAATTCAGTCGTATGACCTATCGCGTTCCATTTTTACTTCTAGTGACAGTCTTTCTATCTATGATGGCAACAAATCTTTTTGCCCAAGATGCGCCTCCCGAAGGTGTTGGCGACGATGTGCGGCCTGCTCCCCCATCGATTGGTGCGAGCATCCCGCTGACTTATTTTGGGCCGGCACCTTCTTCCGTTCAGCGCGAACTCATCGGGCCATATCAACTGTTGAAAGCTGGCACGGTTGACTTAGACGCATTGACCGTCACCCTGCCCCTGTATGAAGGCCAGATGGCAAGCGGCGAAACCGTGTGGTTTGTCCTTACTGACACAACCGATGAAGCCAACGCTGCGGCACTCGGTTTGAACTTTTCCAGCAAACTGAATTACGCCAACACAGGGCGCGGCGCACGTCCGGCGCGTATGGAAATTGACGGCAGCATCACCTTTGAACGCGGCGCAGTCGATTTTACACCTGAACTTTCTATCACCCCCGGCGAAGCGCCTAATACCTTCCCGCCCTCTGCCTTTCAACCTGGTTCAGTCGGTGATGAAAACTACAGCCCACTGATGGTGCTGAACAACGGCGGCGGACACATTTACAACGCACCAACAGTGGCTTACAACGTCACTGCCGATCAGATCAACTTTTGTGATGGCGGCGTTGACCACAGCATTCTGCATGATAAAGTCGTCAGCATTTGCCCCGCCGAAGGCACTGTCACCCTCAGCCTGACTTTGGGCTTTAGCTTTGCTCGTCCAGTAACTTACTTGAGCATGGATGCCAATCATCCCCTCGCCGCAACAATGGAAAATGTTACGCTGGCTCCCGGCATGGAAGACATTTCGATTGGTCGTGACGACAGTGCTTTTAGCGCGGTGGAACGTATCTTCGCTTTTGCTAATGGCCCGGTTGGTGTCGGCAATCCGCAGCGTCAGGGCTTCAACAGCGCTCTGGCTGGCGAAGGCTCGCCACTGAACATCCTCGGCGGCATCCCGACCATCGCCACTGATTACAGCCCGCTCTGGGATTTGAACCTGGGTGTATGGACGCAAGAAGCGATTGACAACGGTTATGTTTCCCGCCTGACCGAAGAATTCCAGATTTTGGGCTTCGCGCAGCAAGGCTGGCTAACTGGGCTTGATGGTGGGCCGTATGGCTCTACGGGTATCATCATCAACTGCCCGATTGTCTCGCGCTTGCTCTAGCTAAATCATGATTAAAGCGCTGTGGGGATAAATTATCTTCCACAGCGCTTTTTTATTTGGCAATTTGAAGGTTTGAAGCGAAAAGCTGAATGTGAGGTTCCTATGAGAAATATCCCCATCACTTGCCTAAAATACGCCCTCATTTGTCTGCTGTTGTGCCTGCTCGTTTTAGCCCCCGCACTGGCGCAAGACGAAACATCCCTGTCACTACCGACAGCCGAACATGATCCGGCCTTTGCGGTTGAATGGATGCAAACGATTTATCATCTAGTCAAAGATGAGCGCGTCAATGTTCCCTCAGCAGCCCGTATTTACGCCTATACAGGTGTTACGTTATATCAATCGGTTGCCTTCGGCATTCCAGAACCTATTTCGTTTACAGATCACTTTCAGGAAATGCCCCCTATGCCGCTGCTTGATTCAACGGCAGTCTATGATTGGCCTTCCGTCGCAAACGGGGCTTTATCGGTTGTCACGGAGGCGTTATTTTTCCCAGAAGATGAAGCCGCTTTAGAGAATACAGGTGCATCATTAGCGACTCGTCAGACCATTGAAGGAGTCGTGCAAAAGCAGATTTTAGCGCGATTGAGGCAAGCTAATCGTGAGATTGTGGAGCGCTCTTTTGCCTATGGTCAACAGATGGGGCAAGTCATCGCGGACTGGGCGACTACAGATCGCTATGCACAAACACGCGCTATGGTTTATGAACTACCTGATCCCGACAACCCTGCTAACTGGAACCTCACCACCGCAGGCCAGACTGCGATGGAACCCTATTGGGGGATGATCCGGCCTTTTGTGCTGCTTAATGCGGATCAATGTGCTGTACCGCTCGATGTGCCGTTTGATACTGATCTTGATTCGACATTTTATGCCCAAGCGATGGAAGTGCGCGATATGCTTAGTACCCTGACAGAAGATCAGCAGCAAATCGCCAGTTTTTGGGATGAGCGTCCCGGCGAAAGTGGGACGGCGGCGGGACATTGGGTGGATGTAGAAAATCAATTAGTCGATTATCTCGATTTAAACCTTGAAGAAGCTGCGACCATGTACGGATTGATGGGCGTTGTGTTTCAGGACAGTTTTATCTCCACCTGGTCTTTAAAATATCAAGTGAATTTGCTGCGTCCAGAAACCTATATCAATACCTATGTTGATCCAGATTGGGAGCCTTATCGCCAAACACCGCCCTTCCCAGCCTATCCCTCTGGCCATTCTGTATTGGACGGCGCAGTTGCGGAAGTGCTGACGGCGTTATTTGATCCGTTGGCTTACACAGATCGCTATGGGGTGCAGTATGGGCTGAGGGCGCGTTCCTATACTTCGTTTGAAGCGGCTGCTTACGAAAACGCCATCTCGCACATGTATGGCGGCGTGCATTATCGCTTCGATCTTGAAAATGGGCTGAGTCAGGGGCGGTGTGTCGGACAAATAATCGTTGAAACACTGCTCGAAAATTGAGGTGGTCTATTTTTGTATCACGTCTATCCCAGATTAAACACATAAGGGGCGCTCGGTTTATAAATCGAGCGCCCCATCGTCCTGGGGAGACGTTTTGTAAATAAAAGCAGGGGAGTAACCATGCTTGTTACTACTGATCGAGCTTGATCGGTAGGGATATGATGGATTATATCCCTACCCTTTTCACTCACTTCTTAAACTGCACGACCACACCTCTACCTTATTACTAAAGGAAGGGATTAACGGCGCACCGTACGGCGTACCGTCCAACCGAAGCCAACAACGACCAATCCAGCAACTGCCATCATACTCATCCGCAGGACAATCGCCCACATGGGGGTTTCGCCCGTGCGCGGCAGCGCATTGATGCTGATGATGCTTGCTTCCGCGCAGCGCTGTGCAGCCTGATTGGCAGCTTGCATACACACTTCGTTACGAATGACGAAGGGTACAGCAACGCTATCGCGGACGCGGCTGGCAATGGTGACGGTGATGCTTTCACCCGGTTGCAGCGCATCAATCGTAAACACGACATTCTGGCCGTTGATACTGACATTACCTGCTGGCGCAGTGGCGGAAAGAATTTCCACTTCCGCAGGCATCGGGTCGGTGGCAGTCACGCTGGTGGCGACCACCGTGCCGGGATTGGTAATTGTGAACGTAAACGTCACGCTTTCTCCCGGCAGGGCAAAGGGCGGGTTAGCGCTCTTGGTGATGAACGGATCCACCGCGACGATTTGCGGGGCAGGCCCAGTCGTCGTCGTACTGCCGTTAATTTGAACTTCGGCATTCGCTGTATCGCTGACGGGTGCGCCTGTCGCGGCGGATGTACCCGTCGCCGTCAGGGCATTCACGAAGTAGGCCGTCACATTCGGGAAGGAGCAGGTATAGGTTTGTGATTCGCCCAGCGCCAGTGTCGCAAAGGTGCGTTGGCAATCCGGTGCATTGGGCGCAGAGACGGACACATTAGCCAGCGGTTGTGCGCCATTGTTCAGTACAGTGACGGTGAAGGTCGCTGTAGCCCCGATGCTGACCGTCTGTGTGGCGGGTGCGACGCTGATATCGAGCAGCGGGTTGCCGCTCAGATCAACCGTCACACTGGCATCGTCGCTGGCGTTGGACTGGGTGACACCATCAACGGCATTGGTAGCTGCAACGGAAGCCGTATTCGTGAAATCCGCCAATACGTTTACAACACCGCAGGCATAGACCCAATATTCGGTTGGCGAGAGAATTTCATCGCCGTTACCGTTCTGGATGCGCTGCGGGGTGCAAAGTGCGTCCGTCAGCGTGACATTAATCACATCGACATTGCCGTTATTGGCGACGATCAGTGTGAACATCGCTGTGCCACCGACTGCGACGGTAGGCGCATTCGCTGATTTATCAATCAGGATGGATGTTCCAGCGACTACAGGTACGACGTTGATGTCGGCGGTGGCGGTATCGGTGACAGGGGTCGCGCCGTCGGTGGCATCAACCGTCGCTGTATTGGTCAACGTGCCGCTGGTAGGGGTCGTATCGACGTTACAATCATAGACCCAGGTTTCAGTCGTTTGCAGGATCGTATCGTTATTAGCATCGCCGCCCACCCGCAGTACCGGAGGCACCGTGCATTGAGCATCGGTGACGACCACCGCATTCAGCGCGACGTTACCCGTGTTGGTCACGGTCAGCGTAAAGGGCGCGGGTTGTCCTTGGAAGACATTCGGTGTCGTGGCGGCCTTGGCGATATTGATGGCCGGAGCAGGCGCTTGCACCATAATCACCGTCGCATCATCGGTATCGCTGACAGGCGTAGTGCCATCGGTGGCATCTACCTTCGCTGTATTAACGAAGTTGGCCTGAACGTTAGGCACGATACAGTCATAAATCCAGGTTTCGGTTGTTTCCAGAACGGTATTGCCGTTGGCATCGCCTGCTGGACGCAAGGTCGCGGCTGGTACGCACAAGGGATCGGTGATCGCCACACCCGTCAACGGCACATTGCCGATGTTGGTAACGGTCAGCGTAAAGACCGCCGAGTTGCCCTGGATAACGGTCTGATCGGCATCCTTGACCAAATTAATCGCTGGGTTCGGCGTAATCACAACCGTGACGAGCGCCGTATCCGTCGCCGTGACTGCCGCGCCGCCCGTTGTGGGTGTGCCGCTGACATCAACGTTATTGGTGAAGTCAGCCTGAACATTTGCCGTCGCACAGGTATACACCCACGTCTCAGTCCGTTGCAGGATTGTGTCGTTATTGGCATCGCCGCCTGGTTGCAGCACTGGCGCGGCATTGCACAACGGATCCGTCACAACAATCGTGCCGAGTGGCTCTGTGCCGACGTTGCGGACGGTGATGGTAAAGTTCGCCGTCGCGCCTTGTGCAAGTACCTGTGAGGCAGGCGTTTTATCGACGGTAATCGCCGGGCTTGGGATGAGCGTCACGGCTGCGATATCGGTTGCTGTGACAGGCTGTCCGTTGGCGGGTGTGCCGCTGACGTTGACCGTATTAGTGAAGGGATCGGTCACGTTAGCCGTCGCACAGGTATACACCCACGTTTCGGTGCGTTGCAGGATCGTATCGTTATTGGCATCGCCGCCCACTTGTAGAGCAGGTACGGTGGTGCAAAGCGGATCGGTCACGACGATGCTGCCGAGCGCCAAATTGCCAGGATTGGTCACAGTGATAGTGAAGTTCGCCGTCGCGTTCAGCGCAATTTGCTGAGTCGCGGGGGTCTTATCGACTGCGATCACCGGGTTCGGGTTCAGGACGACATCTGCCGTATCAGTCGCCGTTACAGCCTGACCACCAGCGACAGGTGTTCCTGCCACATTAACGGTGTTGGTGAAGTCATTCTGGACGTTAACCGTCGCGCAGATGTAAACCCAGGTCTCGGTTATCTCCATGATATTGTTGGTGTTCACATCGCCGCCGGGTTGCAGGACAGGTGCGGCACTGCAAAGCGGGTCTGTCACCTGAATGGTGTTCAGCGCCACATTACCTACGTTGCGAACAGTCAGGGTAAAGTTCGCCGTCGCGCCCTGAACGATTTGCTGGCTGACAGGAGTCTTATCCACCGCGATTGCCGGAGCCGGGGTCACTGCCACAACTGCATTGTCTGTCGCTATGACAGGCTGTCCGCCGCCGCTGACGGGTGTACCGCTGACCGTCGCGGTATTGGTCACATCGGTGATGACATTCGCAATCGCGCAGTCATAAACCCATGTTTCGGTGGTTTGTAGGATGGTGTCGGTATTGGCATCGCCGCCCGCCCGTAGTGTGGGACCGGTGGTGCATTGAGCATCGGTCATCACGATGGTATTCAGCGCCACAGTGCCGGTGTTCCGCACGGTCAAGGTAAAGTTCGCGGCCTGACCAGAGGTAATCGGTGTGGTGACGGCTGCTTTATCCAAAGCGATAATGGCGTTAACTTGGTTATTGGCGAACGTGCAGGTCGCGTTTTGGGTGCTGCCGACGGTGACATTCGCGCCGCCAGCCACATAAGCGACACCATTTGCGCCCGTGCAGGTTACATTGGTCAGTACCCAACCAGCCAACTGCGCTTCAGTGATGTTGACCGTCGTGCCGGGAGCCAGCCCAGTGATAACGCGCGTGTTCGTCCCAGCCTGAATGCGCTGGATACGGATGTAATTCAGTTTGGTGTTGGTGCCGCCCGTCGGACGCACCGTGAGCTTGCCATCGACAACCGTCACGAGTGCCGTTACTTGACGATATTCTTGTGCGGCGGTGGCTTGCCAGCGGTTCAAGAATTGAACGCCTTCCACCGTGACAGAGTGCTGGCTGTCATACGTGCCTTGTGCTGTCGGCTGATCGCCTACCGAGACAGTCACGCTGTAAACGCCATTCGGCAGTGCATATTCCCATGCCGAAGGTGTGGCGTTACCGTTGGCGGCATTGCCCACATACTGCATGTGGATGATCGTATCCAGTTCCTGCACGATGACACCGCGATTGCGATCACGCGTGTTGTTGGCGATGTCAATCGGGGTTGGATTGGCATTTCCAGCGGTTGCTTCGGTAATCCAACCATAAGTTGCACCACCACCCCGCGCCGCATACCCCAAACCGCCGTCCACCACGAAGCCCGCCGGAATTGGCGAAGCCGCAGGTTGGAAGTTAATACTGGTCTGGAAGGCCGCAGGTGCCGCAGAGCCGTCATCAATCAAGTTGAAGGTCGCGTTGTTGGCATTGTTCGTATTAAAGGTAAAGGCCTGTGCCGTTTCGGGCGTGGATGCCTTCACAATCATGATGCTTGCAGGCTGACCATCCGGCACGATTTGCGCCGTCGCTTGTGCCTGATCGACCACTGCCGCGCCACCTGTAGTCGGCGTACCACTGATTTGCGCCGTGTTGGTAATGCTCTGACCATTCACATTTTGAATAATGCAGTTCCATGTCCAGGTTTCGCCGGGTTCAAGGTTGGCGTTGCCGTTACCGTTGCCGGTCTGGACAAGCTGATTGCACTGATTATCCGTCACAGTGACCGGATTAAGCGGGACGTTGCCCGTGTTTAACGCCGTCAGCGTGAAGCTGGCAGATTGACCCACTGTAACAGGTGAGTTATCAGAGGTCTTAGTCAAATCGATGGACGGGTTCGGATTGACATTCACGGTCGCGGTGTCTGTCGCCGTCACGGCCTGTCCGCCGCTGACGGGTGTACCGCTGACTGTCGCTGTGTTGATCGTATCAATCAAGACATTGGCGATGGCGCAGGTATACGTCCAGACTTCATTCGACTGGAGGATTACATCGCCGTTGCCGTTGGTGGCGATGGTCGGCCCTTGGGTACATTGCGGGTCGGTCATAACAATCGTATTGAGATCAACAATGCCCGTGTTGGTCACTGTCAGGGTAAATTGCGCCGTCGCACCGCTGTTGATGGGCGAAGCCACGACTGCTTTATCCAGCGTAATCGCGGGGCCAGCGGCATTACTGTTATTAAACGTGCAGGTGACATTCTGGTTGCCGATCAACTGCATACTCACACCATTCTGGATGGGTGTGGCGGTTACGCCCGTGCAGCTTGCGCCGAGCAGTGACCATGTTACCGGGATCACTTCCGCGATGGTATAGGTGCCGGGTTGAAGGTTAGAGAAGGTCTGCGTGTTAGCAGGTGCAATCCGCACGTAATCCAGTTTTGTATTGGTGCCGCCGATAGCATCAATCGTGAGGTTGCCGTCCGTCACAGTGACGAGCGCCGTTGCCTGACGATATTCATTGGGGCCACCCGCCGGGACAGCGCCGACGAAGTTATTGATGACGTTCACGCCTTCAATGTTGATGCGATTGGTGCTGTCATAAATGCCGCCGTTGCCTGGTTGATCGCCAACGCTGATGGTCACGCTGTAGGTGCCGTTGGGCAGTTGATATTCCCACGCGCCGGGGGTTTGGTTGCCAGCATTGCCCACATACTGCATGTGGATGATGGTATCCAGTTCTTCTGGAATACCAACGCGGTTACGATTGCGCGTATTGTTAATCAAACTCAGCGGGACTGACGTTCCTGTCCCTACGCTGGCTTGCGTAATCCAGCCGTAAGTTCTGCCGCCGCCACGCGCCGCATACTGTTGTCCACTATCGACGATGAACCCGGCGGGAGCCGCGCCTGCGGGTTGGAAGTTGATGGCGACATTCAACGCTGCCGCACCGCTATCGACCAGCGAGAAGTTGCTGAGGCCAGTACCGGTGGTATTGAACTGGAAGACTTGATTTGTTTCTGGTGTCGCAGCCTTGACAATGGTAATGCTGGAAGGAATACCCGCCACATTCGCCACGGTGACTGTGTTCGTCGCCTGATTATTGGGGAGGACATTTTCCGGCGTGGTCGTCACAATCGACGCGGTTGTGATGTAATCACCCGCTGTTGCAGCCGTCACAACCAGCCCAATCGTCACATTCCCGTTACCGAGCAGCGTCCCAATATTGCAGGTCAATACGTTATTTACGGGTGCCGCGCACGAACCAACGCTCGGTGTCGCAGAGACATAAGTGTAGCCTGCCGGAATATTGACGGTAACAACCACACTCGCCGCCTGATAGGTGGTGACATTGCTCGCGGTGATGGTGTAATTTAAGTTCACACCCGTCGTCGGGGCAACCGGGCCAGTGATGGCAACCGCGATATCGGTAATGGTGTTGAACGGTTCGATGTTGGTGACGAGATACACATTGTCGTTATAGTCGCAGATACCCGCTGCATCGCCCGCTTGGCAACCTGTACCCGGGATATAGTCCTGAATGACGAAATAAGCATTCGGGATCAACACACCGTTGCGATCACGCACTTGCCAGAAGCGCACAGCATGAGCAGGGCAGTTGGCGACATTGCGGCAGGCCGCGCTGTTGAAGCCTTCAATGTTGAATTGGAAGGGATTACCCGTCGGATAGACCGTCATCTGTGCCGGATTCACTGCGCTGTTCTGGGCGTTGGGGAGCAGAGATTGACCGTACTGATTATCGTGACGGAAGGTGCCGCCGCCTGGGCCAGTCAAGGTAAAGAAGGCTTCTGCTTGGCAGCAGCCGTGTAAGGCCGCCAGTTGACGGACATAGACCGGACGGCTGAGATCGGCACGTCGCCAATCGAAGGACAGAATTTCATCCCCACGAGCGATATAGTCTGAGTTGAAGGGATAGGCTAGGTTCGTCGTATAGCCGAATGCCTGAGCAACCATCGGCGGTGTGACTTCGCTGCCCCCTTCGTCAAATTGCATATAAGCGCCCGCCAACGTAACCGTGTTGGTAGGGCTATCAGGATCGCTGCTGTTGATCGTCAGCGTTCCAATACGCACACCGCGTGTCCCTGCCGCCTCGATAAAGCGCACGGTGAGATCATAGAATGTGTTCGGGGCAATGACTAACGGCGTAGCTACTGACGGATTCTCGCCATTCGGGAATTGGAAGCGTCCCAGATCGCTGATGAGTAAGCGTGTGATAACCAGCGGAGTCGTCCCGGTATTCGTGATCCGCAGCGTAGCGCGGTCATGCGTCAGCAGTGGCGGACGACTCGCCAGCGGGACGTTATTGGGATTATTGGTTGTCGCATTATTGATGCGGTGCATCGTCAGCCAAGTATTGACATACGAGAACTGCGGAATATCCTGCGCGTTTAGCGCCACCCAATCGAGATTGGTCAGGTTGATGTTACCGCCTGCGATTAAGGTTGCGGGCTGAACGTTACGGACGATGTACACCACGTCGTTATAGTCGAAGCCAGTCGTAAATTCTTCTGTCGCCACAATATAGGCATTGGGGACAACCGCATTTGCTGCGTCACGCAGCGGATAGAAGCGCATCTTGTGGCGCTGCGCGGCAGTCGGATCAAATGTATTCAGCGCATCTTCACTAAAGACCGTCCAGTTAAAGTTCGCCGGAGGCCAGAACGAATACAGGCCGAAGGGCGCTGCACCCGGATTAAAGCTCAGGATACCTGTCGTCTTGGGACTTAGCGACTGATGATTATTATCGCCAGCCGTGTTGGGGTTGACGGTGAAAATCTGTGTACGGACGTTGGGATTACCAATCGGATACCAGCCCACGCGGGAGACAGGGTTAATATTATTGGCAAACGAAGCCAACACTTCAACCGTAACCGGGTTAACACCCACGCGCTGAAGCTGCTGCATGGCAACTTCTTGCGAACCAGGCAATGTATCACCCGGATAAGCCGCGCCGTTGCCGCGAATAGGCGTGGTTCCGGCGTTATCATCACCCACGACAACAGGAATGTTGAAGGCTTCGAGAATGCGTTGAAGCGACGGTTCATTCGCGCCACCGTTGAAGTTGGTGAAGGCCAAACCACGCAGTTCAACCGCGACAGTCACCGTGTCGGGGTCATTGATGCCCGTCAGGTTAAGCGCAGCAATGCGGACGCACGAACTTATGCCAGCGCCGCAACCTGTGGTTGGGTTAAAGGCGATATTGATGATGACCGAGGCACCCGCCGCGATGTTGATCGGCTGGGCAGGCGGCGTAATCATCTGGAACTGATTGGCATTCACACCACCGAGCGCCCGCGCTGTAATCGTCAGCGGGGCAGCACCCGTATTGGTGATCGTCACAGGCCGAACCGGGCTGGCAGCACCACCGATACCATCACTGAAGACCAAGCGATTCGGTGTGACCACGATATTCGGTGCTGCACCAGGGTCAGAGGCGACACCCGCTAAAGTCACAACAGCATTGGGCGAGTTGGCAGAGCTATTGACAAGTGTCAGCGTCGCGGCCTTATTCCCTGCTGTCGTCGAATTAAAGACCACATTGATGGTCGCGGAGCCAGCCGGGGCAATCGTCAAAGGCAGGCCGGGCGGGGTATCTAATTGGAATTCCGCCGCATTTACGCCGCCCAACGTGAGCGCCGTGATTGTCAGCGGGCCGGTGCCGGTATTGTTGATCGTAATGCCCAGTGGAGCCGATGCGCCGCCGCCTACTTGATCGACAAAGTTCAAAGTCATTGGCGCGACCACGATATTAGAAGGCGCGTTGGTCGCCGTGCCTGTTAAGTTCACAACCGCATTCGGAGTGTCGGGGTCATTGCTGGCAATCGTCAATGTCGCCGCTTTAGCGCCTGCTGTTGCAGGATTAAAGACTACATCGACTGTCGCGGAAGCACCCGCTGCCACATTCAAAGGAGTCGCAGGTGCGAAGATTTGGAACTCCGCCCCATTCGCGCCACCTAATGTGAAGCCTGTGATCGTCAGCGGTTGGGTACCCGTATTATTGATCGTAACCGTCTGTGGAGCGCTGGCTGCCCCGCCTGCCGGATCAGTGAAATCCAGCATACCGGGAGAAAGCGCGATATTAGGTGCAACAGCAGGCATAGTCGCCATACCATTCAATGTAACGACAACATTAGGGGTATCGGGATCGCTGCTGTTGATGGTGTAGGTCGCCGTTTTAGCGCCAACCGTCGCGGCATTTAAGGAGATCGTTACCGTAACCGATGCCCCCGATGCGACGAATGACGGCACACCCGGTTCAGTCACAATTTGGAACTGGGCTGCGTCCACGCCACCCAATGTTAAGGTGTTCAGCGCGAGATTGGCTGTACCCGTATTGCTGATCGTCAGCGTAACGGGTGCGGAAGGTGCTGCATCCACCACATCAGTGAAGGGCATAGGGTTGGGCGTAACAAAAATATTCGGGATGCCGGGCTGAAGCAGCGTAATCTTGTTATCTGCATTCGTGCTTTCATCGCCATATTCAACCACATACAGGCTGCCATTGGCGACATTTTCAACCAGATCAAGCGGATTATTGAAGGCTGTTAGGCCGGGGATGCCCGTCGTTGAGGAGATGATATTTAACTGGGGGCCGCCGGGCTGCAAAACGATGATGTCATCATTTTGGCTAAAGCGCACGACCATCAAAGTACCTTGTAAAGCGCCGCCAAAAGCCGTCGCATTACGATACTCAATTACGCCATTGGGCGATTTATTAAAGCTGAAGTTAAAAGAAGCGCCGCGCCAGTTGGGGTCTGGCTGGGTGCCGACGGGGTAATGATTGCCCACTTGTCCGGCATCAGCGCCAGCCGTCGGATTACCGCCGTTCAACACCCACTCGCAGCGCGTGGGGTTGGGATGACCATAATAACCACCCTGCACCACACGGAAGAGATAATCTTCCTGCGTCACGATATTGATAGCAACCGGAACAGCGCCGCCCGTATAAGCCGCACCATTGGCACGGGCTGTACAAGCAGGTTCAGTCGCAAATGCCCCAGGTGTGCCGGGGGAGTTACCGCCGCCTGCTGAACCGTTGGTGGGAACATAAAGCTGACCGTTGGTGTGCCAAACCAGATCATAAGCGTTGCGAACACCTGTCGCGTATAAGGTAACGGGTGCATTCGCCGCTCTTGGATTATAAGGTAAACCTGCCTGGTTAAGCTGGAAGTTGTTCGCGTCCAGCAAATTGCCATCTGCGCTGGCAGTTCCAGTAGCCACATTCAACGCCGCACCCGGAAGCGTAGCGGTGTTAATCCGCAGCACCGCCGCGCTGAGGATCGTATCCGGCTGCTGCCCCCACGCATTGTCGCGTGCGCCCATCGCGCTGATGCTGCCTTGCGTTAGATACAACGCACCATCGGGGCCAAAAGCAAGGCTGTTGGTCAAGTGATCTTTTACCGAGCGCGGCAAACCGGTAACTTTTAGCTCCGCCGCCCAAACACCTGCGGTACGAGTCAGGCGCGAAACCTGCCCGGTGAAATGCGGACCGGGGAACACATTGGCATTATGTGAAACCCACATAATCGGGTTGGCAGCGGTGCTACCGGGTTGGAAGGCGATACCAATCGCAATCCGATTGCCCAACGCGCCGATAAGCTGTTCATCATTTAAGAGGCCATCCGCTTGGATCGCCCAGTTATAAATTTCGCCTGTGTTGGTCACAGCATAAAGACGGTTATCCGGCCCAATGGCGACGCTGGTATAACCGCGTGAAGGTAAGTTCATGGGGATTTTGGTAAAAGCAACCCCGGCTGGCGGTGGTGCCGCGACCCCGCCTGTGGTGAAAGTCATCGCAAACGGGATCATACCAATACCCGCGCCATCCAAAACCTGCGCCGTCACTTCAAAGGTATAGTTGGTGTTGGGGGTCAAGTTTGCGGCAGGCACAAATGTAATCGCGTCGCCGCCGCCCGTCGTGTTGATTGAGGTAGAGGTGACTAAATTGGCAGGCTGTCCGGTGGGATACAACCGAACCGTTGTCGCATTGACGGTTGTACCGTTTAAGCCGCCGTTGGGCAGGTTCAAGCTGGTGGTCGAAATCGACCCGTCTACCGCCACATTGATGGCATTATTTGCCGGATTAGTACCCAGAATAGAAGGCCGCGCCGGACCTGCCAGTGGGGCAATGATGACGTAATTGATTTTAGTGTTATTGCCGCCAAACGCATCAAGGGTCAAGCGCCCATCATTGACGTTGACCTGTACAGTAATCGTACTAAATTTATTGGCCGCTGTCGGTGTAAAGTCAACCGCCAGCACCCCTTCCACATTCACACGATGAACACTGTCCACCGCTGCACCTGCATCGCCCGCGCTGACTTCGACGCTGTAGCCGCCGTTATCCGTCACAATCTCCCAGATGCCTTCAGTCTCTTGACCGGGGTTAATGCCACCGGGGACATTATTGGCTTGCATGTGGATGAGGGTGTTTTGTCGGAGTTGAATGGCTGCAACGTTACGGTTGCGCCCGTTGCCGACCAAATTCAGCGGCGTACCATCAGCCGGATTGACCCAGCCATAGGTATAACCGCCCGCTTGGTTCGCGCCGTTGCGTAGCGCAAACGCTTCGCCGGAGTCACGCAAATAACCCGCTGGTGGCACTGTCGCCGCGTCCTGAAAATTGATGGACACGTTAACGGGTGCTGCCGACGCAGGCACAACGAAAACACTCAAACTTAATAAAAC
>ENA-ORBV01010329-ORBV01010329.1-microbial-mat-metagenome-genome-assembly--contig:-NODE-10329-length-14985-cov-9.108197_pt1 | contig 14985 bp, 17 predicted proteins | sample MGYA00237777_ERZ505514 | MGnify/ENA primary metagenome ERZ505514 (study PRJEB26160, sample SAMN06269048) | microbial mat metagenome | isolation source: Oligotrophic lake microbial mat | place... | reverse complement strand
CGTCGGCGCAGGCCGACGCGCGGCGCGAAGCGCCCCTAGCCGCGGCTTCAGCCGCCAGGCAAGCGCGCGCCCGAAACGTTACGCCACACCCTTGACACACGGAGAGATCAGGTGCATATTTAGCCTACTGAATATAAGCAAGCTAATTAATAGCCTCCCATGAGCAACCACTTACTCCGCCAGACGAACTGCTTGCTGCTCGGACAGATCTGCAAACGCTACCAGGGCCAGACCAACAGCATGCTTCAGGCGGTGCAGCTGTATCGCGGCCAGGAGCTGATCCTTGCTCAGCTCTGGCAGCAGGACGGCCTGACCCCCTCTGAGCTTGCCGAGCAGTTGCTCGTGCAGCCGGCGACGATCACCAATGCCCTGCAGGCCATGGAGCGCAGCAGTATGGTCGAGCGGCGGCGCGCCTCGCACGACCAGCGGGTGGTGCAGGTGTTTCTGACCCCCACCGGCCGCGCCAGCCAGGCGCCAGTGGAGGCTATCTGGCGTACCGTCGAGCAGTGCGCCTTCAGCGACTTCAGCGACGATGAGGAGCGCGAGCTCCACCGGCTACTGAGCAAGCTGAACACGAACCTCACCCGGCTCGCCGAGCAACGCTCGTGAGCGACTACGGGGCCACCGCCCCGGAGCGGGCGTGTAGCTTCAGACCGGCTCGCACTGTGCGACGCCCAGGCAGAATGGAGGTTGCGATGATCGAGGCGCTGCGGGATCGCGAGATCAGCCCGGAGGGCGAGATGGGCCGGCTGGAGCCCTCGGTGGACTTTGGCCGCTTAAGCCGTGGGTAGAGCCGGTGCGAGGCGGGGTTGGTACAGGAGAGACAAGGAGTGCGGAGATGAGCGACCAGTCCGAGACGGTGCAGATCTACGATAACCCGGCGGCGAGCCGCTACGAGGCGAGAATCGGCGACCGGCTCGCCATCGCCGAGTACCTGCTGACCGGCCCGAATATCACCTTCACCCACACCGAGGTGCCCGAGGAGCTGGAGGGCCAGGGCATCGCCAGCCAACTCGCCCGCTTCGCCCTGGAGGACGTGCGCGCCCGCGGGCTCGCGGTCATCCCGCTCTGCCCGTTCATCAGCGCCTACATCCGGCGCCACCGGGAGTACCAGCCGCTGGTGTTTGGCTACCCCGGCACGTAGCGCTGCCTGCTGCTCGCGGCAGTCGCGCAACCCTTGCCGCCTTTTTCCACGTGAACGTTGACCTACACAGGAGCACCGTGATGTTCACCGAGCGCGAGCTCGCCTTCCTCGAGACGCAGCGGCTGCTGCGCCTCGCCACCGTCGCCGCTGACGGGCAGCCCGACGCCGATGCGGTCGGCTTTGTCTTCGATGGCAGCGTGTTTATCATCGGCGGCCACAAGCTCGCCCAATCGCGGAAGTACCGCAACGTGTATGGTGGCAACCACAAGGTCTCACTGATCCTCGACGACCTGGCAAGCGTCGACCCGTGGACGCCACGTGGGATCAAGGTCCATGGGGTCGCGACCGCTGAGGCCCGTGTGGGACAGTTCGGCCCGGGCGACTACCTGATCATTCGGCCCGCGACCACTTGGAGCTGGGGCATCGAAGGAGAGAGCTTCCAGGGTGGGCGCTTCCGACCGCACAAGGCGATCTGGGCCAGCGATGTTTGAGATACAGGCCGAAACCGAGGTTGACGCGCCCACCTCCGTGGTGTGGGCGGTACTGACCGGCCTGAGCGCTGGCCCGCGCTACAACTTCGCCCCGCGGGTCATCGTGCTCCAGCCAGAGCAGCGCTTTACGTGGCGGGCGATCACAGGGGTGCGGGGGATCTTCGACGGCGAGCACAGCTTCGAGCTCGCGCCGCTCGCGGGCGGGAGGACGCGGCTGCGCAACCGCGAGGTCTACAGCGGGCTGCTTGCGCCGCTGCTCCAGCGCCTGCCCATGATGCGAGACGCGCCCGCCGGGTTCCTCGCCATGAACCAGGAGATCCGCGCCAGGGCTGAGGCCCTGAGCGGCGCGTGACCGAGGGTGAGCCCGTCGTGAGTGATACCGGCGGTTCTCTCTAAGTCCTGTAATGCGCGCTACAATCGGTTAGAAACGTGCTGTGGCCTCGCGATGCTGTCCACGAAGCCCCCTGCGACTATCATCGCGGCAGTTGGTAGAGAAACAAGGCGAGACGAGCGAGGAGCTGCACCACGAAGCCCGCCTCTTGTTGTACGGACGCGGGAACACCCAGGTGCTACCATGAGTCGGCGCCGCACCCCCGGCGCCCCCAACTGGCGGGGGCGCCCCCCAACCCGGCGCCGGAGTACATCTATGGGCCTCATCCTTCTGATCGTCCTCGTCCTCGCCGTCGCCGTCCTGGTGATGTACAACGGCCTGATCGGCAAGCGCAACCAGGTAGACCAGGCCGCCTCCAGCGTCGATGTGATGCTGAAGAAGCGCTTTGACTTGATCCCCAACCTGGTCGCCACCGTCGACCGCTACATGGCTCACGAGCGCGGGCTGCTCACCGAGCTCACCGAGCTTCGCACCAGGGCACTACAGGGCGATCTCTCCACGACACAGCGGGTTGAGCTGGACAACGAGATGCGCAGCGCCCTCGGCCGCCTCATGGTTTCGGTCGAGGCCTACCCCGACCTCAAGGCGAGCCAGAACTTCGTGCAGCTCCAAGGCGCGTTGAACGAGGCCGAGGAGCAGATCTCTGCCGCTCGGCGCGCCTACAACGCTGCCGTGACTAGCTTCAACAACGCCATCCAGATGGCGCCGAGCAACATCCTCGCCGGGATGCTGCGCCTCACACCTCGGCCGCTCTTCGCCGCCACGGAGGTCGAGCGCCGCAGCGTGGACGTGCGCGGCATGTTCCAGGGTGGGCAGTGAGCGGGGTCGCACCTGGAGTCACGGTCGGCGACGGGCTCCAGCAGCTTTACCAGACTGAAATCCAGCCCTTGCTCGACGAGCTGGAGGCCACCCGTCTCCGCGCCCGCAACCACAGTCTGATCGTGGGCGCCATCGTCGCGCCGATCACCCTCCTGGTGATAGCTGGTGCCTTGCTCGTCCAGATCGAGTTTTTGGCCATCTTCGCGCTCGTCGCAGCCGTGATCGCATGGGCGTTCTTCACCAATGCTGCGCGGGCCCGCTACCGTGATCAGTTCAAGCAGAACGTGGTGGCGCGCCTGGTACACCACCTCAACCCCCAGCTCTCCTACGTACCGGACGCAGGGATTGAGCAGCACGAGTTTAGCGCCAGCCGGATCTACACGCAGGGGATCGACCGCTACTCGTGTGAGGACCTCATCACTGGCAGCTTTGGGGCCACCGCCTTCCGGCTCTCCGAGGTCGACGCCGAGTACAAGACCACCAGCACCGACTCAAAGGGGAACACGAACACCTCCTGGCACACAATCTTTCAGGGGCTGTTCTTCATCGGCGACTTCAACAAGCGCTTCGGCGGGATGACCTTCGTCCTGCCCGATCAGCACGAGGGCTTGCTGGGCGGCGTGGGGCGCACGTTGCAGGCCTGGGGCGGCAAGCTGGACAGCCGGCCCGGCGAGCTGGTTGCCCTGGAGGACCCCGAGTTCGAGCGCGCGTTCGTGGTCTACGCGACCGATCAGGTGGAGGCGCGCTATATTCTCTCCACCAGCCTCATGCGCCGTCTGCTGGAGTTCCGCGCGCGGGTGAAGCGGCCCCTCGCCCTCGCCTTCATCGACTCAAACCTCTACCTCGCCATCAGCACCAGCAAGCAGTACTTCGAGCCGCCCTCCATCTTCTTCGGGTCGGCTACCATGACGCTCGACGACATCAAGGCGTACCTGGCCGACGTTGCCCTGGCCCGCGACCTGATTGCGGATTTGAACCTGAACCTGCGGATCTGGAGCAAGGCATAATGGAGGGAATCGGGCGTTCCTGACGGTCGACTACGAAGGCTCCCAGACCGATCGCTTCGAGGCGGTTGTTTGCCAGCTTGGCAAACCGCGCGCGCCCACGCGGTCTCTGTTTGCCAGAGTGGCAAATCCCTTGTATGCAGCCTGGACATCTCTGAAGAGCCGACTCCATTGGCCTCGCTATGCCAACGGAAGCGCTATTGCGATGCCCAGCCACAAATTGATGGTGGACTAACTGCGACGCTGGCGATCCAGAAAGCTTGAATCGAACAGCCCGCCTGAACCTGCCACCGCTCCAGACGTGCGTGGGAGCAGCCCCGCAGATGCCATGGCGGTGTAGCAGTGCCGCAGCGCCGCCTGTGCTGCTGCCAGTCCGTCGCTTAGCACCCGCACCGCCAGGCCGCAGCCTGCGGGGAGGATGGCGGCGCTTACGCTCGTGCCACCGTGAGCGCTGATCCAGCGGGCAGCACGCTCTGCGTCAAGCTGATCGCCGAGCAGCCAGAGCGTGCCCATCACGGCGAAGGCGCCCATCACGCCGGGGATGGCAGGGCTGCGTCGCCCTGGCTCGATCACGATGCGCTCGGCGGCCAGCAGCCGCCCGCCGTCATCAGCTAGCTCGATCAGGCTCTCGTAGCGACGAAAGCGCCAGCGCTCGCCGCGTGCCAGGCGCCCAGGCACAAGCAGCTCCCCAAGCATGACGAAGGCGCCAGCGGCAAGCTCCACGTGCGTTGACTGACGATACTCGGCCTCGGCAAAGAGCAGCTGCGCCCCAGGCAGCCAGTGTAGCGACGCGCCAGCTGCGGCGCGAATCGTCGTGCGCTGCTCTGCGCTCCCCTGGGGCATCGAGTAGATCTGCGTGGCTGCGGCGGCCGCCACCACGGCCTTTGCCCCCATGCCAACATCGACTGTCAGGTCATACTGATCGCCTGCTAGTACGCCGCCAAGGTGGATGAGCGTCATGCTCAGGCGCGTCGAGTCGGCGGGGTCATCGTAGCGCGCCCGCGAGAGCTGGAGCGGCGGGGTCGCCAGTGCGCGCTGCGGCCTTGTCCGCGACCCATCGCAGGCCAGGGCAAGCTCAAGGGCAGCATGCTGTTCACCCATCAGGCTGCGGCCTGGTGCGGGGCCGTGTCGAGGATGAAGCTCAGGACCGCATCGACGCCCTCGCCGGTGCGACAGTTGGTGAAGAGAAACGGGCGCCCGCCCCGAACAAGCCGCGCGTCGCGCTCCATCACCTCCAGGCTGGCGCCGACGTAGGGCGCCAGATCGACCTTGTTGATCACGAGCAGGTCGGCCTGCACAAGGCCAGGGCCGCGCTTGCGCGGGATCTTATCGCCGCCGGCCACGTCGATCACAAAGATCGTCACGTCCACAAGCGCCCGGCTGAACGTGAGTGTCAGGTTGTCGCCGCCGCTCTCCAGCAAGAGTATGTCGGCGTCCGGGTAGGCCGCCTCCAGCTCGGCCGCCGCCGCCAGGTTCATGGTCGGGTCGTCGCGCACCGCCGTATGCGGGCAGCAGCCGGTCTCGACGCCGCGCACGCGCTCGGGGGCGAGGATGCCGGCGAGGGTGCGGCGGACGTGCTCGGCGTCCTCGAAGGTAATGATGTCGTTGGTGAGCACCAGCGGGCTGTGGCCGCGCGCGATCAGGCGCGGCACGAGCACCTCGATCAGGGCTGTCTTCCCGGACCCGACCGGCCCGCCTATGCCAACCCGAGGGATATGCTGGCTCATCGTGTCTCCCGTTCCTAGCTAACAAACATATGCGTCTCGGCGTAGCCGTGCTGGCACTGCATCTGCTCGATCAGCGGCGCGAAGCCGCCTAGCTCGCGCCAGTGCCGCGTGCGCCCCAGCTGGCGGGCCTGCTCCAGGATGGGCCGCGCCCGCCACACGAGCCGCTGGGCGCCGATGTGGTCGCAGGCGCCAAGCCGCACCGCCGCGCTCACCAGGCTCACGGCGAAGCCGTGCAGCTCGACGGCCACGGCCTGCTCTTCGTCCAGCCCCGCAGCCCAGCTCAGCAAAGCCAGCGCCACGGCCTGATTGCCTGGGTGCTCGCCGACGGCGGCGCGGCGCGCGTAGCCCTCCAGCTCTGCGCTGGCGCTGATGGCGGCGCCCAGGGTGAGCATCTGGCGGCCGCAGCGGGTGCTGGCCGCGCGCGTCTCGGGCGCGAGCTTGAGCGCGAAGAGGCGCGCGTCGATCTCCGCAACTAGCGCGAACGCCCCCTGCGCAGCCGCGCGCACAACCCAGCGCGCCGCCAGCGCGTCGCCGGGGCCGGCCTGATCCAGCAGGTAGCTGTGGAGCAGCGGCTCCAGCGCCTGCTCGCCGCGCAGGCCGCACTCGATGAAGCGCTCCAGCCCGTGCGACTGCGTGAACATCCCCGAGGGGAAGAACGAGTCGCCCAGCTGGAGCGCGGCCAGCGTGCCGTCGTGCTGCGGTGGCATGCCGTCGCTCATAGAAAGTTTACCTTTAGGCGCGGAAACCCACGCGCTTTAGCCGTGGGAGAAGCGCCCCGCTTTAGCGGCTTTAGCCCTGAGTTGCACAGGTGTTCGATACATGGTATAAGCCTCATATTATGAGGCTTACGATACAACTGAAGTTGCAGCCGACCCCCGCGCAAGCGGACAGCGGCAGTTGCTTCAGGCGCAACACGGCGAAAGCGATCTGGCCCTGGTCAACGGCAAATGGTATCTGTTCGCCGTCTGTGAGGTTGAGACGCCCGAGCCTATCGACGTAGCAGGCGTGCTGGGCATCGACATGGGCGTCACGAATATTGCCGTCGATAGCGATGGGGAAATCCACTCGGGTAAGGCGATCAAGCACGTCCGCTATCGGCATCGGAGCCTGCGAAAGAAGCTCCAGCGGAAGCGCACCCACGGCGCCCGCCGCCGCTTGAAGAAGCTCGCAGGGCAGGAATACCGCTTTGCGACCTGGGTGAACCACACCCTCTCGAAACGGATTGTTGCGAAGGCCGAAGGCACAAAGCGAGCGATAGCCGTCGAAGATTTGACGCACATTCGCACGCGGGTAACGGCTCGCAGGCCACAGCGCGCAACACTCCATAGCTGGGCCTTCGCCCAACTGCGGGCCTTTATTGTCTATAAGGCGGCACTGGCAGGGGTGCCTGTCCATGCGGTTGATCCTCGGAATACCTCTCGTATCTGTCCGAAATGCGGTTGTATCGCCAAGGCGAACCGCAAGACCCAGGCTTCGTTTGTATGCACACGCTGCGGGTTCGCTGGCCTTGCAGATGTAATCGCTGCCGGTAATATTTCCGGCAGGGCGCCCGTAAGTGCGCCACACTACCCGGATGCCGACTCGTCGGTAGACTAGGGTAAAGCCCAAGAGCTTTAGCCTTGGGTTACTTACACGATGAAGTAGAGCTGCGTCAGCGGCAGGCGCTCGGCCGGCTCGCAGGTGGCCAGCTCGCCATCCACAAACACCTCGTAGGTGTCGGGGTTCACGGTGATTGTGGGCATGGCGCTGTTGCGCACCATGTTGGCCTTGCCCACGCTGCGGCAGCCGCGCACGCCGACGGCCCGCCGCTGGAGCCCTAGCCGCTCGTGAACGCCCAGATTGATCGAGGCCTGCGAGACGAAGTTCACGCATGTCTGCCCGATCGCCCGCCCGAACGCGCCGAACATTGGGCGGTAGAGCACCGGCTGCGGGGTGGGGATCGAGGCGTTGGGGTCACCCATCAGTGCCCAGGCGATCATGCCGCCCTTGATCACCAGCTTCGGCTTGGCCCCGAAATAGGCCGGGTCCCACAGCACAATATCGGCGAGCTTGCCTGGCTCCAGCGAGCCGACCTCGTGGGCGATGCCGTGGGCCAGGGCCGGGTTGATCGTCAGCTTCGCCATGTAGCGCAGCACGCGCGCGTTCTCGTGGTCGGGGCCATCCTCCGCCAGCGGGCCGCGCTGCTCGCGCATCTTGTGCGCGGTCTGGATGGCACGCGTAAACGTCTCGCCCACCCGGCCCATCGCCTGCGAGTCCGACGAGTAGATACTCAGCACGCCCAAATCGTGCAGCACATCCTCGGCGGCGATGGTCTCTTTGCGGATGCGGCTCTCCGCAAAGGCCACATCTTCGGCGATCGCCGGGTTGAGGTGGTGGCAGACCATGAGCATATCGAGGTGCTCGGCCAGCGTGTTGACGGTGTAGGGCCGCGTTGGGTTCGTGGACGAGGGCAGCACGTTGGGCAGCGCGGCGATCGTGATGATGTCGGGTGCGTGGCCGCCCCCGGCGCCCTCGGTGTGGTAGGTGTGGATCGTCCGGCCATCAATCGCGCTGATCGTATCCTCGACGAACGCGCTCTCGTTCAGGGTGTCGGTGTGGATGGCGACCTGCACGTCGTACTCTTCGGCGACGCGCAGCGAGCAGTCGATCACCGCCGGGGTCGTCCCCCAGTCCTCGTGGTCCTTGAGGCCGCATGCGCCGGCCTCGATCTGCTCGCGCAGGGCCTCGGGCTGGCTGCTGTTGCCTTTGCCGAGCAGCCCCCAGTTGATCGGCAGGCCCTCGGCCGCCTCCAGCATGCGGGCGATGTACCAGGGGCCGGGCGTGCAGGTGGTGGCGCTGGTGCCGTCGGCCGGGCCGGTGCCGCCGCCGATGAAGGTGGTCACGCCGTTGGCCAGGGCGTCGTAGACCTGCTGCGGGCAGATCATGTGGATGTGGCTGTCGACCACGCCCGCCGTCGCGATCAGGTGCGCCCCGTTGATCACCTCGGTCCCTGGGCCGATCACCAGCTGCGGGGCAACGCCGTCCATGGTGTCGGGGTTGCCTGCCTTGCCCACCCCAACGATGCGCCCGTCGCGCACGCCGATGTCGGCCTTGAGCACGCCAAGCACAGCGTCGAGCACAATCACGTTGGTGATCACCAGGTCGAGGGCGCCCGCGCGGCGCGAGAGCGCGCTCTGGGCCATCCCGTCGCGGATGGTCTTGCCGCCGCCGAAGACGGCCTCATCGCCATGCGTGAGCAGGTCGCGCTCGATGCGCAGGCGCAGGTTGGTATCGGCGAGGCGCACACGGTCGCCCGTGGTGGGGCCGTAGAGCGAGGCGTACTGGCGGCGTGGGATGCTGGCCATCGGCTATTCCTCCATAAACCCGGCCTCGCGGGCGCGGCGCAGCGCGGCGCGCCGACCGTCTGCCGTGGTGGTGCTGCCCTCAACCAGGGCGTTGAAGCCGAGGGCGCGGCGGCGCCCGCCGAACGCTACCAGCTCGACCTCGCGGGTGTCGCCTGGCTCGAAGCGCGTGGCGGTGCCGGCGGGGATGTTCAGGCGCATGCCCAGGGCCTGCTCACGCGGGAAGCGCAGCGCCCGATTGACCTCGAAGAAGTGGAAGTGCGAGCCGACCTGGATCGGTCGGTCGCCCGTGTTGCTGACGGTGAGCCTGCTCGTGCTGCGCCCGACGTTAATCTCGACCGGCTCGTCTTGTAGCAGGTAGCGCTCGCTGCTGTCCGCCATGCTCTGCCTCCTAAATGATCGGGTCGTGACACGAGATCAGCTTTGTGCCGTCGGGGAAGGTGGCCTCGACCTGCACAACCGCCAGCATGTCGGGCACAGGCTCCATCACGTCGTCGCGCCCGACCACATGACGGCCAAGCTCCATCAGCTCGGCGACCGAGCGCCCATCGCGGGCGCCTTCGAGCAGGGCCTCGGTGATCAGGGCCGTCGCCTCGGCCACGTTCAGCCGCAGGCCGCGCGCGCGCCGCCGCCGCGCCAGGTCGGCCACCACATAGATCATCAGCTTCTCTTGCTCGCGGGGGGTCAGCAGCATGGCATTGTCACCTCATACCATTTTGGATTGGCGTCAGCTGGTGCGTTCGTCGTTGGGCGGGGTATCGCCGTAGTCGCGTGCGGCGGCCTCGGGGGTGATGTAGCCAAGGGCCAGATCGCGCGCGATCAGCTCGGGCTCGCGCTCCGCAACGGGGCCGAAGCCGCCGCCGCCGGGCATCAGCAGGCGCAGCTCGTCGCCGGGGTTGAACTGCAGGGCCGGGAAGCGGGTGATCTCCTCGCCGTTGACGAAGACCTGGCCGACCACACCGGGGCGCCCGCCGTCCAGGCCTGGCGGGTTGAAGAACATTTTGTCGGGGCGCAGCAGCATGGTCATCGGCGTGGTCGCGATGCTGCGCACCACGATCTCCTGGCCGAGGCCGCCGCGCCGCCGCCCTGGGCCGCCCGAGTCCGGTCGCAGCGCCTTCTTCTCGATCAGGATGGGCGCCCGCAGCTCCAGGATCTCTGTGGGCGTGACCGTACTGTTGTGGGGGAAGGCGATCGGCACCATGCCGTCGAGCTCGCGCACGGCGCCGCGGCCGCCGTGGGGCAGGCAGTGGATGCTGAAGCGACCGTAGCCTGGCTCCTCGCCGAAGAACTTAAACGGCCAGATCGAGCCCGAGCCGGCCTGCGCGTGCTCGCCGAAGATCGGCCAGAGCGCCCCGAACAGCACCTGGTTGATGTTGTTGGTCGTCTTGGCGCGCGCCTTCACCGGCGCGGGGAAGCTACAGTTGAGGATGCTGCCCTCGGGCGCGGAGACGTGGATGGGCCGGAACAGCCCCTCGTTGTTGGGGATGTCGGGCACCAGCGCGCACTTAAACGGGTACATCGTGGAGGCGAAGGTGGTGTTGAAGGTGCAGTTGATCGCGGCCTTGCGCGTCTGTGGCGAGCTGCCTGTGTAATCCACGTACACATCGCTCCCCGCGATCGTGATCGTGGCGTGCAGATGCACCGGGTCGATGTAGCCGTCGATGTCGAGGCCGAACTCGTAGACGCCGTCGGGCAGCTCGGCGATCCGTGCGCGGATCGCCGCCTCCGAGCGGCTGTGGATCGTCTCTGAGAGCGCGACCAGATCATTCAGCCCGTAGTCGTCCATAAACTCGTGGACGCGGCGGGCGGCCATGCTGGCGGCGCCGGCGATGGCGCGCAGATCGCCCAGCACCAGCTCCGGCACCCGGCAGTTGTTGCCGATGATCTCGAAGAGCAGGCGGTTCTCCTCGCCGGCCTCGTAGAGCTTGCATGGCGTGAGGCGCAGCCCCTCCATGAACACATCGACGGCCTCGATGTCGCCGGCGTGCCCGCCCACATCGGCCAGGTGGGCGACGATGCCGGTGAAGGCGATCACCTGGCCGCGCCAGAAGATCGGCGTGAGCACTACATAGTCGGGCAGGTGGCCCGTGCCCAGCCAGGCGTCGTTGGTGATCAGCACATCGCCCTCGCGCAGCGTCTCCACCGGGAAGCGCTCTAGCACGTGGCGCGAGGTGCGGGGCAGCACCACGCAGAAGTTTGGCGGGCTAAAGCTGGACTGGCAGAGCGACGCGCCGCGCTGGTCGGTCATGATCACCGCGAAGTCGCGGCTCTCGCCCACGATGGTCGAGAACGAGGTGCGTACAACCGCATTGTCCACCTCGTCCATGATCGCGATCAGCCGCTGCCACTGGATCTCTAGCGAGATCGGATCGATCATGCCGTGGTCAACGGCCATGCCAGGGCTCCTTGCTATGGGACGCTCGGGTTGAACCTATTGTACGGAGCGGTGTGTCAACTGTCAACTGTCAACTTGAGCAGGCTCTAGTACTCCGACCGAGCAAACTTGATAGGTGACATCCTGTGGTGGCGCGCTATAGCGCGCCGGTACATGGGCATCAAAAATGCTCGGATGATGTACTAGTACTCCGTCCGAGCAAACTTGATAGGTGACATCCTGTGGTGGCGCGCTATAGCGCGCCGGTACATGGGCATCGAAAATGCTCGGACGGACTACAATGTCTACGCCTTGTACTTCTTCACCACGGCGGCCATGCGCTCAAGCCCTTGCTCAAGCTGCGCGTAGGGCACGGCCAGTGAGCAGCGCACAAAGCCCTCGTTGAAGGGATCGGTCGCCCCGCCTGCGCCGCCGATCATCACGTTGGCCTCCTCGCGCAGCGCCTTCGCAAACTGCTGCGAGCTCAGGCCTGTGCTGCCGATGTGGGGCATGATGTAGTAGGCGCCGCGCGGACGACCGTACGGCAGCCCCATCGCGTCGAGCGCCTGGATCCAGAGGCGGCGTCGGCGGTCGTACTCGGCCAGGATCTCGTCGAACCAGTCGCTTGGCCCGGTGATGGCTGCCAGGGCCGCGTACTGGGCCATCGAGGGCGCGCAGATCGTCATGCCGTGGGCGATCGGCAGCAGCGCGTCGCTGATCGCGCGGCCCGCCGCCACGTAGCCGATGCGCCAGCCCGTCATGCCGTAGCACTTCGAGAAGCCGTTGATCACGACGGTGCGCTCCCACATGCCGGGGAGCGCGGCCAGGCTCACGTGCTGGAAGCCGTCGTAGACGAAGCGCTCGTACAGCTCGTCCCAGATCACCAGCAGGTCGTGGCGCTGGGCGAGGGCCGCGATGCGCTCCAGGGTCGCCCGCTCGATCACGGCCCCGGTTGGGTTCGAGGGGGAGATCAGGATCATCGCCTTGGTGCGCGGCGTCACCGCGCGCTCAAGCGCGTCGGGGTCGACCTCGAAGTTATCCTCCAGGCGTGTGGGCACGGGGACCATCGTGGCGCCCGCGAGCATAATGTCGCGGCGATACTCGTCGTAGAAGGGCGTCGGCACCAGCACCTCGTCGCCGGGATCGAGCAGCGCCAGCGTTACGGTGAGCATGGCGGCCTGCGAGCCGGCGGTGACAATAATCTCGTTGGCCGGGTCTACGCTCAGGCCCTTCTCGCGGCGCAGCTGCTCGGCGATCGCCTCGCGCAGGGCAGGGAGGCCCGCCCAGGCCGTGTAGACCGTCTTGCCCTCGGCGATGGCGCGCTGCCCGGCCTCGACGACATGGGGCGGGGTGGCGAAGTCGGGCGTGCCGCTGGCCAGGTTGATCATGCCAGGCGCGCTGATCGAGGTCTGCCGCGCCAGAGTTGCGCTCACCTCACGCGCCCGCTGCGAGGCGAGCCGGTTGATCAGGCGCTCCGTCTGAGTTGTCATAACATGCTCTCCTTGCTGTTAAAGCCAGCGTGCAAACCAGTCCAGGTAGCGGTCGATGCGGAAGACCCGATGCCAGGGCCGACCGGCGCGTGAGAGCTCGTGGCTCTCGTCGGGGAAGCGCACAAGCTCGGTGGGCACACCGCGCCGCTTGAGCGCCATGTAAAACTGCTCGCCCTGCTCGACGGCGCAGCGATGATCGAGGGCCGAGTGAACCACCAGCGTCGGCGTCTGGATGGTCGCCACTTGCAGCACCGGCGAGCGCGCGATCAGCGTGTCGACGTTCTCCCAGGGCAGCTGCTTGTCGAACTCCACCTGGTCGAGCAGGAAGCCGATGTCGCTGGTGCCCACCTGCGAGGTGCGGTTGGTGAGCGCGCGATCCACGACGGCCGCCTTGAACTCGGGGTGGCGCGCGATGATCCAGGCCGCGCTGTAGCCGCCGTAGCTGCCGCCCGCCACAGCTAGCCGCTCCGGGTCGATGAAGTCGAAGGCCGCGCACGCGGCGCGCAGGAAGGCCATGTTGTCCTCGTAGTCGAGGTCGCCCCAGTGCCCACGGGTCGCCGCCGAGAATGCCTGGCCGTAGCCGTGGTTGCCGCGCGTGTTGCAGTTGATCACCGTGTAGCCCTGGGCCGCGTAGACCTGCCACTCGTGGACGAACACGCTGGCGCGCATGCCGCCCGGCCCCCCGCCGGTGTAAAGAATGACCGGGTAGCGCTTGCCCTGCTCGCGGCCCACGGGCGGGTTGACCCAGCCCTCGATCTGCACGCCGCCAGAATCGCAGGTAAAGCGCATGGCCGGCTCAAGCTCGATCTCGTCCAGCAGCGCGCCGTTGAGATTGGTGAGGCGGCGGGGCGCCGCGCCCGGCTCCAGCGCGTACAGGTCGCCCGGGATCTGGCTGTCGCCCATCAGCATCACGATGCTGCGGGCCGCCGCATCCAGCGAGAAGGCGGTGATCACGAGATCGCCCGCTGTGAGTGGCGTCAGCGTGCTATCGGCGAGCGTGAAGCGATTGAGGCGGACGGTGCCGGCCTCGTTGAGCAGCAGCAGCAGCCCTGTGCCGTCGGGCAGCCAGCGCGGCTCGTCGTCGCCCCCGTAGCCGCGCAGGTCGTAGTTGCGCGAGTAGTCGCCGATCGCGCGGTCGATCTGCTGCGTCACGCAGCGCCCCGCGCCGCTCGCCAGATCGACCAGCCAGAGGTTGGGTGTGCCGTAGTGGCCGATCCTCGGGTCGTTGTGGCCGCAGACGGCCAGTGTTGCGCCATCGGGCGACCAGGCGAGATCGCTGCTGCGCATCTCCTCCAGGCCAAAGAGCGTGCGCGGCGCGGCGGGCTGCTGCGCCGCGCTGTCCACCAGATAGATGTAGCTCTTGCGGCGCGCCTCGCCGCCCTCGTCCAGGTTGCCCGTCGTGGCGAGCCAGCGCCCGTCGGGCGACCAGACCGGGGGGCTGAAGTCGTGGGGGCCGTCTGTGAGGGCCGTGGGCGGCACGGGCACCTCTGCCGCTGGATCGACGGCGACAACGGCCAGGTGGCTGTAGTAATTGCCAAGGAAGCCGGCCGCGTCGGACTTCCAGCGCAGGCGACTCGTCACGACAACATCGCGGTTGAAGCGCGTGTAAAGGTCGTCGGGGGCGGGCTGATCGTCACCCAGCTGCTCCAGGCCGCGCTCAGGGTCGAGCAGCGTCACAAAGGCGATCCGGCGCCCGTCGGGCGACCAGGCGGGCGCACGGGCGCCGCCGCGCAGGGCAGTGAGCACGCGGGGTGGGCCGCCTGCCGCCGGGATGACCAGCAGCTGCGGCCCGCCGTCGAGCGCGGTGATGGCGGCGGGCGGGGCGCCGGCGACGCCTGGCCGGGGCCTGCCCGAGGCCAGATAGGCGAGCTGCGCGCCATCAGGCGACCAGCGGGGGTGCGTGTCGCGACCGGGGCCGTCGGTCAGCGCTCGCGCGGCCCCCGTGGCGATCTCAGTGATCATAATCTGCGAGCGGTAGCGATTCTCCTCCGGCTCGATCCAGGTACGCACCCAGGCCACCTCGCGGCCATCGGGCGAGACCTGGGGGTCGTCGCAGATCTGGAAGCTCAGCAGATCGCGTGAGCGCATCCTGCGCCTGGTGTTGCTCATCGGTCGCTCCAAATATGCAATAGCCGATAGCCGATAGCCGATAGCCGATAGCCGATAGCCGATAGCCGATAGCCGATAGCCGATAGCCGATAGCC